>OQVS01000393.1_pt1 | contig 29599 bp, 21 predicted proteins | sample 1691601 | NCBI WGS metagenome assembly OQVS01 (sample SAMN03418268, study PRJEB22391) | human gut metagenome | biome: human-gut; feature: organic feature; material: feces | host: Homo sapiens | place: Tanzania | collected 2013-01 | reverse complement strand
CTTCGGAGCGGTACGCCCCGTTGGGGCTATCCTTCCCACCGCTACCGCGGCGGGCCCCTCCCTTTCACGAAGCCACGGGCGGCTACGCCGCTCCGAAGGCCCTTTGATTTTCGATCCTCTTGGCAACTGCTGTCATGGTCAAAAAGGTGGGTAAATGCAGTTTTCAGTCCAATTTGGCGTTCAACATTGACATATTTTGCCATTAAATTTCTTGTGAAAACTTTTGATTTTCGAAGTTTTTTTTACATTGCCAAACAAGACAGTTTGATGAATTAGGCAAGCTTGCCAATATAGTAACACGTTTTTTTAATACCGAAGAAATTTAAAATTTATCACCATGAAAAATCTTGAAGTGCTCGGTTTCAGTGTCCTGGTTTGCATGGCAGTTTCATGCAATGGGAACAAGGCTTCTTTAGAGTCGTATTTGACACCTGAAAGGAACGCGAACTTGGGAAAAGTCTTTTTGGAGAAATTGGATTCGGTCGTTTGTGAAGTTCCTGAGAATGAATATAATTCGTTCACAGACATTGATGAGAGTCAGGATGAGTTATATTGTTACAGCATATTGGATCCTTTGAAGATAACTGTTTACGATATAGCTAAAGGAGAACATGTCAGAACTATCGACTATGATCCGAATTTATTGCGGGCTCGTGAGATCTTAAGTTATCAGGTATTGTCGAGAGACAGTATTTTGCTGGTTACGACTCCAGGAAGCAAGGTTGTCTTGACTGATGGGGAAGGGAAGGTCCTTGAGAGATGGAGTCCTGACATTTCAGAAGGCGAGTTATGTGGAGGAGGGGTTCATTATGATTATCTGAACTCCGGCAAGTTGTGCATGGTGATGTGCCCTGGATCCCGTTATTCTATTGAGAAGTCAGATCCCAGTGTCCCGAGACACTGGATATATGATATGAATACAAATGACTGGTATGGTAAGATTGCACCTCTTGAGGGCGTGTTGAAATACTCCGAAGGTTTGTATTACTTCGATATGATGACACCATTTCATCTTGTTAAGGATAACTTGCTGTATGTGACATATATGGTGGACCATTCAGTATATGTCTATGATATCAATACAGGCAAACTGCTTGTGGAGAAGGATATTTCACCGGAGGATGCCGGTGTAATGGTATCTCCGATCGAGACCGAAATTGCAAGTTATGAGAATTTGAGTGGTTTGAGGCGCCGTGCAGCATCATATGGACCATTGTATTACCATGAAAAGTGCAACCTTTTCAGTAGAGTTTATAGATATTCACTTGAGCAGAGAAACGGTTCCGGGAATCATATGGAAGTCTGCATTTATGATGAGGACTTCAATATAGTCGGCAGTGAGATTATAAAAACAGGTTACATTGACTTTATCTTCCCGACTCAAGATGGTTTTGTCGCAGTTGCGAAAAACAATACTGACGCGGATTCTGTTAAATTCATCCGTTATAAAATCAAAAGTCAGATAAAGTAATCAAGCCGTTTATTTCTGATGGTTTTACTATTGGCGTGAAAAGCATACGACGCCTCATAAGCCTGAATTATGTAACTATAACCGGTCCAATAATGAGAAAAATCTGTTTTGTCTTTGTTGCATTGTTTGCAATAGCATGTTCATCAGGGAATCTGTCTCCTTGGTCTAAGATTATTCTGGAAAAATCGATAGAAGAGAGCCCGAAGCCTTTGTCCCTTAATGATATAGCGGATGTGGTGTCAATCTTTGAAGTGAATGGCCGTGATTCTGTACTTCTGTCAAACATTACAGTCCAAGGTATTCAGGGAGATACCCTGCTCTTGGATACCAATAGGGGACTTTATGCTGTTTCTGCTAAATCAGGACAGATTTTACATGAAATAGGCCACATAGGACGAGGTTATGGAGAGTATTTAATGTGCAATAATGTCACTTTGGACCGTCATTTCAGAACGCTATATCTAAGTGACGGCATGACCAAACGCATATTGAAATATGGCTATGATGGGGAGTTCATTTGTACGGAACCCGTGGAAGATGCCTATTCCGTATATGAATTCAGCAATGGATATAAGGCTGTGACTAACATGGAGTATGGCACAAGGGCCTCATTGTTTGACATATATGACAATAACTGGGTATTAAAGAGAACCGGAAGCATAAAGTCTGTATATCCGAAGCCTCGCATGACTTATCTGAATGCGTTTTCAAACGACGAAACGGAATGTCTTTTTAAAAAGATGCTAGGTGATACCATATATGTCGTAACTCCGGAATCCGAGGAACCATATTGTGTTATCGATAAAGGAAGATATAAGGCGCCATACGAATTCATGTGTGACTTGGATCTGATGTACGATAATGGAGATAAATATATAATGAACGAAGGAGTGTTCTACAATTCCTCCCATGTTTGTATTGATTTTGCCCTAGATAAAAAGTGGTATTTCACTTTATGGGATATCGCAAGCGGCGAACTCCTGGGGAGTTACATCAGAACATCTTTGGAAGATCCCTATGGCTTTCAGGTAACCGTCAATGACAAAACCGCAAATGTAGAACCGATTGCTTTTACTCATGACTATATGTTCTGTAGAGTTCTGGACGATTCTGTGGATGCCCTGTTCCCGAATATATCGGAGATTGCAAATCCAGTATTATGGATGATGAAGCTTAAGAAATGATTCAGGAATGAGACGACTGCTGAGTATCATTGCGCTGACATTGGTTATGACGACAGTGAAAGCGCAGAAGATGACAATGACTGAAGTGATAGAGACGGCAAGACACCAGTCTGTGGCGGCTCTGGAAGCGCGTCATGCCTTCATATCCACATACTGGTCATGGCGCTCATATAAAGCCAGCAGACTGCCGTCACTGCATTTCCACGGTGACCTGATGAACTATAACCGCTCGCTGGTCCTGCTTCAGAACTATGAGGACGGAACACTCAAATATGCCAGTACCAATAACTTGCAAAACAGTTTGGGCATCGGTGTGCGCCAGAATGTCACATTCACGGGCGGCGTGCTGACGGCATATTCGGACTTGTCCAGAATCGACCAATTCGGAATGAATACTGAACTTTCCTGGTACTCCCAGCCCGTGACATTGTCATACACCCAGCCTCTTTTCTCATACAATCAGTTCAAATGGGACAAATTGATAGAACCCAAGGAATATGAAAAAGGTCGGAGGACATATATCGAGTCAATGGAACAGATAACGATAGATGCCGTCAAGACCTACTGCGAATTGATTCTGGCAAAAGTGAATCACGAAATCGCCCGGACCAACTACGTCAATACCGCACGTATGCACGATGTCGCCCGTGAAAGACTTTCGCTTGGCAGTGTCACGAGAGATGAATACCTTCAGCTGGAACTGAGGATGCTCAATGACAGCATCTCCATAAATGAGACAATGGTAGCCGTAAGAGATGCCCAGATGAATCTCAATTCCCTTCTTGGCTTCGATGAGTCCGTGGAAATAGAGCCTGTTCTGTCTGAAGAACTTCCTGATGTCATGATGGACTATGAAATGGTTCTGGAGCGTTCATTGGAGAACTCAAAGTTTGACCTTGAAAATGAAATCAATATCCTGAATGCCCAGTCGGCTGTCGCGAAGGCAAAAGCGGACAGGGGTGTGTCAATGACACTGACGGCAAAATTCGGTCTCTCCAACACCGCTCCGTCATTTAATGGCGTGTACAGGAAACCGCTGGACCAGGAAGTCGTAGGTCTTTCATTCAATGTCCCTATATTCGACTGGGGATTGGGAAAAGGAAAAGTCCAGAAGGCGAAGGCCGCTGAGGCCGTTGTACGGGCACAGGTACAGCAGGCGGAAAACGATTATCGCAGAAGCATCTATACCGCAGTTGGACAATTCAATAACCAGCGCCGTCAATGTGAAGTCTCGCGCCGTGCCAAGGACATAGCATCCGAGCGTTATGACCTGATGATGGAAAAGTTCCGTAACGGCAACGCAAGCGTGACTGACCTGAATACTGCGCAGTCGGAGAATGACACGGCTCTGCAGAAATATATCAATGACATAAGTGATTATTGGTCATATTATTATAAGCTCAGACAATACACATTGTACGACTTCATAGAAGGTCGTGATATCGACATTAATCCTGAAGAAATGGTAGAAAAATAGCATTGACAATGAAAACACTCGCATATATTTTCATGTCGCTGTCTGCATTGGCAATGGTCGGGTGCAGAGGTAAAGGTGACGCTCTGAAAGAAGGCAAAATGGAATATGCACCGGAAGTGAACACGGTGGAAGTAATGACATTGACAAGGAAAGATTTTCCCAGACAATTGCTTTCAAACGGAAAACTTTCCGCAGGTTCGCGGGCGGAGCTGAAATTCGGTACGACAGGCGCAATCAAGACACTGAACATAAAGAACGGGCAGCATGTCAGTGCTGGCCAGATCATAGCTGAACTGGACCGCCCGGACCTTATTCTGGCACTGGAATCGGCCCGGCTGGCGATGGACAAATCCAGGCTGGACTTTTATGATGTGCTTGCAGGTCAAGGATATACGGCAAAGGATACGACGTCCGTTCCCGCGGATATGCTGGATATGGCCAAGGTGAGATCCGGATACGGAAGCGCAGTCAATGCACTTGAACGGGCGAAGTATGACTTGTCCTGCACGATCCTGAAATCCCCGTTCAACGGTACCGTCGCAGACCTTAAGGTCAAACGCTACGACCAGGCCCCGGCTGATGCCCTCTGTACATTGCTGGATGACAGCAGGATGGACGTTGATTTCACTGTCATGGAATCTGAATATCCGTTCATCTCAAATGGACTGAAGGTCAATGTAATTCCTTTTGCTGATGCGTCGAAAACATATGTGGGACAGATAACAGGCATCAATCCTGTGGTAGACAAGAACGGACAGATTTCAGTGAGGGCAAGCATCCCTGGCAATCGATCTCTTATAGACGGGATGAATGTGAAAGTCACTGTGGAAAAGACAATCCCTGCCCAGCTGGTGGTCCCGAGGAGTGCCGTTCTTGTAAGGGATAACATGAATGTCCTGTTTACATATCAGCCTGATGGCACTGCACGATGGATTTATGTAAACGTGATCGCCTCCAACAGGGATTCCTTCGTGGTGGAGCCAAATACTGAAAGGAATTCCCAACTGTCAGAAGGCGACAGGGTTATAATATCTTCCAATCTTAATCTTGCGGATGGTTCAGAAGTCCGCCTGAAGGAATAGTCTATGCTTGGAAAACTTCTAGATAGGCCTGTTGCTGTGACAATGGCTATGCTTGTAGTGGTCGTGCTCGGCATAGTCAGCGTCAGGCTTCTTCCGGTATCTCTCATTCCGGATGTGGACATCCCGTATATAACAGTACAGGTGTCGGCGCCTGACATGTCTGCACGTGAACTGGACGAAAGCGTATTGAAGCCTCTGCGTCAGCAGCTTATACAGATCAACTCGCTTGCCTCCATGGATTGTCAGTCCAAGGACGGTACAGGTGTGGTGAAACTGGTCTTCGACCACGGTGCCGACGTGGATTACCTGTTCATCGAGGTCAATGAAAAGATAGACAGGACAATGCCGTCCCTGCCGCAGATTGACCGTCCTCGGGTGCTGAAGGCCAGTGCTACCGACATCCCGGCTTTTTATATCAATGTCGCTGAACGTGGCAATTCTTCTGTTTCCGGATTTTCGGCCCTGAGCCATTTCGTGCAGGATGTCATATGCAAGCGGATTGAACAGCTTCAGGAAGTGGCCATGGTGGATGTGAGCGGAGTGGTCAATGATGAAATTCTCGTCATTCCGGATGCCGGAAAACTTACTCAACTTGGTCTGAGTCAGAAAGACTTTGAAACTTTCATAACTGCGGCCAATATCCGGCTCGGCTCATTATCCATCAGAGACGGTCAATACAGATATAATGTGAAATTCCTTTCGGACGTTTCTGGAAAAGGAGATATAGAGAACATCTGGTTCAAGAAGGGCGACCGCGTATTTCAGTTGAAAGATATCGCATCTGTAGAACAGCATCTTGCTGCAAGACAGGGACTTGTCCGTTCCAATGGAAAGGATGCAGTGTGCCTGGCCGTCATAAAGCAGAGCGGAGCGAGGATGTCTGCCCTCAAGCACTCCGTATATGGGCTGATGGAGCAGTTCAAGACTGATTATCCTCAGATTGAATTCGAATTGACGAGGGACCAGACACAGTTGCTGTCTTATTCAATCAACAATCTGGTGAAAAACATCATACTGGGTGTAGTGCTGGCATGCATTGTCATCTTTCTGTTTATGATGGATTTCAAGTCTCCCGCCCTGGTGTCATTGACAATGCCTGTGGCTCTGGTTTTTTCGATGGCCGTGTTTTATGCTTCCGGGCTGACATTGAACATAATATCATTGGCGGGTCTTCTTCTGGGCGTCGGCATGATGGCGGACAACACCATCATTCTGGTCGACAATATCACCTCGCGCTGGCAGAGAGGCGAGGAGCTACGGTCGGCAGTACTGCGCGGAACAGGTGAGGTGGCCGGACCGATGCTCAGCTCCGTGCTCACTACATGCGCTGTCTTTATTCCTTTGGTATTCGTAAAAGGCATGGCAGGTGCATTGTTCTATGACCAGGCAATGTCCATAACCATAGTCTTGCTCACTTCATATGTCGTAACTGTCACTGTGATACCGGTTTATTATTGGTTATGGTACAGAGGGCAGACTGCTTTCCGTGCAACACCGGTTTTGGCAAAGTATTCCGTTCATGGCCCTATGATGCGTATGGAGGAGCATTGCGTGAACTGGTTTATCCGGCATAGTTCATTCGCATGGAGCATTTTAGGCATTTCATTTGTCGGAATTGTCATTTGTTTCATATTCATGCCGAAGAGCCAGCTGCCAGAAATGACTTATGACGAGACGATAGTGCACATAGACTGGAATGAGCAGGTGTCTCTGGAGGAAAATGTCGCAAGGGTGTCTGCAATGGAGGCGGCTGTCGGAGGTTGCGCGGAACAGGTTACATCAATGATAGGACTTCAGCAGTTTATACTCGGGCACAGTGGGGATATCGGCTCATCCGAAGCATCTGTCTATATCAAATGTGACGGGGCGGAGTCATTGGACAAAGCTCAGGAAATAGCTTCTGAATATATGTCTGCCTATAAATCGGCATCGTGGTCGTTCAGTATTGCAGGCAATATCTTCGATATGGTATTCGGAAATGATGAACCTGAACTTGTAGCCAGATTGCGTCCTGTATCATCTCCAGAATTGGAGTCAGGGCATCTTCAGAGTGCTGTGGATGACATACGTGCGGCTTTGCCGGGAGTCCATGTCGCCGATGTCAAGGAAAAGACTGATATGCTGTTCGTGGCTGATCCGGATCTGATGGCATTGTACGGCATTTCCTATTCGGAGATGATATCAGTCCTGAAAAATGCGATGAACCAGAATCGTCTTTTCACGATTGTCCAGGGAACACGCACTCTGCCTGTGATTACAGGTTCGGACAGAAGGTCGCTGTGGGAGACATTGTCCGGTACATACATAAAGGACGTTCCTGTTTTGGATTTGGTGCGTCAGACATATGTCCGAGACCTTAAGACCATCGTTTCCGGTATGGAGGGAAATTACTATCCGCTGGAACTCGATATAGACCAAAGGGATGTGGCCGGGACAATGGCTTCCGTGCGCAATGCTCTTAAGGACAAGGGGGACTTTGAGGTTTCTTTCAGCGGTTCATGGTTTACGTCAAGGGAGATGGCAGGGCAGATGGCCATGATATTCCTGATAGCAGTAGTGCTTCTGTATCTGATACTTGCGTCGCAGTTCGAGTCCCTTCTCCAGCCACTGCTGATTATGGCTGAAATTGTGGTGGATGTGTTTGCGAGCCTACTTGTATTGTGGGCTCTGGGGGTTACAATCAACTTGATGTCATTGATAGGAGTCATAGTGGTCAGTGGAATCGTAATCAATGATTCTATCCTTAAAGTGGACACTATCAATCGTTTGCGTAAGGAAGGCATGGAACTGAAACATGCCGTAATCGAGGCTGGCGGCCGAAGGATGAAGGCGATAATAATGACATCACTTACGACTATTCTGGCTGTTGTGCCGTTCTTGAGCCGCGGAAATATGGGCGATGACCTTCAATATCCTATGTCATTGGTAATCATTGCAGGCATGACGGTAGGAACCATGGTCAGCCTTTTTGTCCTTCCGGCGCTTTACTGGTCGGTATATAGGAAGCGTGGATAGATGGTATCAAATTCATTGACAATGAAAAAAGTACGATTCTCGCCGTTCTCGGTGATACTGGTCATGGTGGCGCTGTCGGTAATCGGCATAGCCTCCTTCGGTATGCTCCGGATACAGTACAAGCCTGCATCCGGCGGCCATTCCATATCGGTATCATATACGATGGCCGGGGCATCGTCAGAAGTGATAGAAGCGGAGGTTACATCCAAGATTGAAGGAGTCCTGTCCGGGCTGAAAGGCTGTTCCGGGATTTCATCCGTATCCCGCATGGAATCGGGTACTGTGAACGTGTCATTTGACAAAAACACTGACATGGCTGCTGCCAGATTTGATGTGGCATCTGCTGTCAGAAACGTTTATCCGAGCCTTCCCAAATCTGTTTCCTATCCGTCCATATCATTGGATGTCAGTGGGAACAAGAACTCTACGGCCATAACTTATCTGATTAAGGGAAGTCTTCCGTCTTTGGAATTGAGGCGGTTTGCCGAGACGGTAATCCAACCTCAGCTGTCAGCGCTGAAAGGAGTGGATAAGGTCAGTGTCAGCGGTTCGACTCCATTCCAATGGGTCATTACGTTCGATGCTGACAGGGTGGCGTCACTTGGTATCACGGCCCGGGATATCGCGGATGCTTTTAATTCTAGATATGGAGACAGTGTCCTTGGTGTGACGGAAATAACTGCGGCATCTGGTGATAAAGATGCGTCTGAAGAGGCTCTGTCTGCATTGTCTGCTGATTCCCGCCTCATGGCAGTGCGTCTGAAAATGGCAGGTGATACTGATTTCGGCTCCATTCTGGTGAAGCGTTGCGGTGACAGGATAATATATTTGAGGGATATCGCAACATGGAAATATGAAGAGTCCCTGCCCCGGTACTATTACCGTATCAACGGGTTGAATACCATTACCTTGTCGGTTTCAGTGGCAGGTGACGCCAATCTCATTTCCGCCGCGTCGGCGATAAAGTCCAAGATGGCAGATATGCAGGACGGTTTTCCTGAAGGGATAACTGTAAGCATAGGATATGATGCGTCCGAATTTGTGGCGGAAGAACTCGACAAAATCTATATCCGTACGGGATTGTGCCTGCTCATCCTGTTGCTCTTCGTGTTTCTGGTGAACCGTTCATGGAGGAGCACTCTGATTGTAACGGCAGCATTGACAGTGAACATTCTTATTGCGGTAGCGGCGTATGCTTTCCTGCAGATTCCGGTTCATATTTATACGATGGCGGGAATCACGGTTTCGCTCGGCATTGTCATTGACACGACTATCGTCATGGCAGACCATTACGGATATTACAGGAACCGTGGTGCGTTTCCGGACCTGGTGGCGGCGATTCTGACCACAGTGGCCGCTCTTCTGCTCATTTTACTGCTGCCTGAATCTGAACGCGGTAATCTCACGGACTTCATCTGGGTCATATCAATAAATTTGTGCATATCGCTTGCCGTTGCATTTTTCTTTATCCCGGCACTCATGGAGTATTTCCCTGTACACAGGACAGACTGTTCTGCATCTTTCAAAAGACGCCGCAGAGTGGTGAAATTCAATCACTTGTATTCCGGATATATTTCTTGGGGAATCAGGCATCGCTGGGTATATGTCGTGGTTTTCATAATTGCCTTCGGTATTCCTCTATTCCTGTTGCCCAAGCCTGGCGACAAGAAACAGGGAACTTTTTATGAGAAAGTTGTCCGTCCTGTCCTTTCATGGAGGCCTTATGCCGCCAACAGACAGGTAATAGACAAATGGGCGGGATCAACCTTCGGGCTGTTCTACAAATCCCTTGACAGGGCCAATTTCTATCGTGAGCCTGAGAAGAAGACGTTGTATATCCGCGCAGGAATGCCGGAGGGGTGTTCCGTGCAGCAGCTGAATGATGTAGTAAGGTCGATGGAGAACTATCTGGCATCTTTCAGTGAGATATCGGTATTCACCACCCGCATAGACTCTTATGATGATGCCACGATTGCCGTAGAGTTCCGTCCGGAATTCGAAAATACTTCGTTTCCGTCAATGCTGAAGTCCAAGGTGACCAGTGTGGCCATCAATTTCGGCGGAGCGGACTGGTCTGTCAGCGGTGTGGACCAGAACTATTTCAATAACAGCGTCGGGTCGGAATTCAAGTCATGCCACATAACCCTTTATGGATACAACTACAAGGAACTTTACAGGTATGCGGAAAAATTGACTGGGCACCTCTCCCTGCATCGTCGTGTCTCCGGTATCGAGATTTGGAGTACCGGATGGAACGGAAGTCCTTCGACAGAGTTTGTCCTTGACTATGATTTCGGCAGGCTGGCGTCCGTCGGAGCGGATCCTTATGCCTATTATGGCACACTTTCATCTCTGCTTTATGATGAAACGATTGCGTCAATGCCAATGGGCGGGGAGATGACGGACATTGTCCTTCGCTCCTCAGGTACAGATACTTATGATTTGTGGCATGTCCTGAATGAACCTGTCGAAACAGATTCCGTAAAAATGACATTGACAGACATCGGAAGCATTACCAAGAAGCGCACCGGCATTGACATCAGGAAGAGGAACCAGTCATACGAGCTGAATGTCTGCTTTGATTACATCGGCAGTTACGAGCTTGCGAAAAAGGTGACGGAGGCGGAGGTCGCCTATATGAATGAAGAAGTTCTGCCTGTAGGTTTCCGTGCGGAGGATTCGCATGGCGGCTGGTTCGATGAGCACAAAGACAGGTATGTATGGCTTATATTCCTGATAGTCGCAGTAATTTATGTGATGCTGGCAATGACCTTTGAATCACTGCGTTATCCTCTTGCTGTGATTTTTATGATACCTATATCCTTCATCGGCCTTTTCCTGGTGTTCGGTTTGTCCGATTATGCTTTTGACCAAGGTGGTTTTGCAGCCTTCGTCATGTTGTGCGGTGTGGTGGTCAATGCAGGCATTTATCTTGTCAATACTTGGCAAGGTCAGGGGCGCAGACATGGCTATATCCGTGCGTTCAACCACAAGATCAATCCGATAATGCTGACGATTCTCTCCACTGTCCTCGGACTGATTCCTTTCCTCACTGATGGTCCTGAGGAGGTTTTCTGGTTTGATTTTGCTGTCGGTACCATTGGCGGTATGTTGTTCTCTGTCATTGCGCTTGTCTTTGTATTGCCGGTATTTCTGCTGGACAAGTCGTGCGGCGGCAGGTGTTCGGGCATGGAATGTGCAGGTAAACGGAGACGTTGAATACCAAAAACTGCACAAATGAGCAAATTTATCATATATCAGATGCTCCCGAGACTGTGGGGCAACATTGACGGAAAAAACAAAAAGAACGGCACATTGGAGGAGAACAGGTGCGGAAAGTTCAGTAACATTGACACCATCACTCTTAATTATCTCAAGAGCCTTGGTGTTTCTTATGTCTGGCTTACGGGGATTATCCGCCATGCGACTGCAGAGGACGGAGGGGGATGCGAGCCGTCTTCAAGAGACTGGGTCAAAGGTCGCGCCGGCTCTCCATACTCTATAACGGACTACTATGATGTGAATCCGTATCTTGCTGATAATCCTGACGATAGGATGGATGAGTTCAAGGAACTCGTGAGGAGGGTGCATCAGGCCGGGCTTAAGGTTATCATTGACTTTGTACCTAACCATGTGGCGAGGGATTATGCTGATTTCACGGCTGCTCATCCGGCTCCTACGGGAATGACATCGCTTGGTGAACAAGACGACAGTTCAGTGCACTGGAAGGAGGAAAACGACTTCTTCTATTATCCGGGGAAGGCGCTTAGGCTACCTGTCGAGAACCAGACCTATGTCGAGATACCGGCTAAGGCATCTGGCAATGCATATACGGCGGAGCCTGGCGTCAATGACTGGTATGACACGATAAAACTGAACTATTGTGACACGCCATCCAGGACATGGTCGAAAATGTTTGACATTGTCGCATTCTGGGCTTCTGCAGGAGTTGACGGATTCCGGTGCGATATGGTGGAACTGGTACCGCCTGAGTTCTTCAAATGGCTGATATCAAGGGTGAAGAAACTGTATCCGCATATCATCTTTGTGGCTGAAGTATATCAGAAAACATTGTATGCCAAGTATATACGTGAAGTGGGATTTGACTTGCTCTACGACAAGTCGGGCATGTACGATGCTGTCCGCGCCATTGTCGAGAAGAATGTCAATGACAGCGGTGTCCCGGTCGAGGCGTGGCAGTCCACAAAGAGGATTACGGGGAACTGGCAGTTCCTCGGTGACCTGCAGCCATATATGCTGAATTTTCTGGAGAATCATGACGAACAGAGGTTTGCGTCTGATTTCTTCGGAAAAGACGCAAAGAATTCATTTGCAGCCCTGTATGCGTCACTGTTGTTGAACCAGGCTCCGTTCATGCTCTATGCAGGTGAGGAAGTGGGGGAGAAGGGAATGGATACTGAGGGCTTCAGCGGCATTGACGGACGTACTACCATATTTGACTGGTGGGCCCCATCGTCATTGACAAGACTCTACCGCTATATCCATGGCGATTCTACGGCATTGACAGAGAATGAGACAGCGCTTCTGGAGCGTTATCGGAAGGTGATGAGATTCGCGGCGGAAGATAAGGCTATAAGCGAGGGCGCTGTCTATGATCTGTGCTATTGCAACTATTCTTCTGACGGCTTCAATCCGGACAGGCACTTCGCATTCCTCCGTGACTACAAGGAAGAGACGCAGTTGGTCGTATGCAACTTCTCCAAGAATGACGCGGATGTGAGAATCGTCATTCCGGAGCATGCGTTCCAATGGCTGGAAATGCCTGAAACAGATAAGTTTAACCATTCATTGCCAATAGTAGTTCATGTGCCGGCAATGGATGCTGTCATTCTTCAGGTTTGCGGCTGATTCCCGCCACGGCGCGATTTGAATTGCGGTCAATGTATGCCGTCATTTCCTCCGGTGTGCGGAGAACGGCGGCATATTTCATCGAGTCAATGCATTCAAGTTTGGAGAGTGCGTCGAAGTCAATGCTGCCGTCACCTGCGACAGTGTCTATCGAGAGGTAACCGACACCTAAAGAGGTGATGTTCTGGAAGAAATGGGTGCCCTGGCTAGGTTCCACCTGGAAACCCGGCAGGCTGTACTCCACAATCATTTTCGCTTCTGAGATGTCACTCCAGATGACAGGAATGCCAAGGAATGGGTCAGATGAACCCCATCTTCCCGGTCCTATCAGCAGATAACCCTCATTTCTGGCCTTGAACCTGTTGTTGATTTCAGCAAGTTCGGCTGCCATTTCTTTAGTCTTGGATGAGTCGAATTTGTCCGGAGAGATATATACGATGTGCGACATTCCTCCGATTTTGCCCATGCCGAGAGCTTTGTTGGACACCATATAATGTGTCTCCAAGGAGTCATACAAAGCATTGAAATCAATGTCAAGGTTGTCGGAATAGGAGCTTATCGGTCTGACCTGCAACAACTTGAGGGAAAGATTTCCTGACTGGGCGATGTCTGCGGCGAACTCCATTTCTATCTCCCCGAGCAGTTCATTGCGACAGATGTCCATGATTTCTGACAATGCCTTTGCAAGCGGATATTTTCCGTATTTCAGGATTGCATCGAAGGCTATGATTCGCGGTCCGATAGCCTCAGTGCCCGGGACTATCCTGTTCTCTGTAGTATTGTAAGTGGAGAAAACCATATTGGAATACGGATATTTCCCCAGGGTGTCATTGACAGGGATATGAGCGAGGTTCACACCCTCGTTTCTGGAAATCTTGAACGCTCCGGGCCTCAGATCGAGGGCAAACATCCGTCTTTGGCTGTCGCGGATAGCAAGTTCCGGCTGGGAAAGCTGGAGAATCTTCTTCGGGTATTTCGGGCTGAACCTCAATGTCTTGCCGCCTTCTACCACTGATTTTCCGAGACCGAATACCATATTGACAATGCCGTCTGAGGCTTTTTCATTGGCGATAGGATAGAAGTTTACGCTTCTTCCGACGCCGGAAAGAAGAGGGTAGTACAGGCCTTCATGCTCGGAACCGCAGATGTTCTGTATCAATATAGCCATCTTCTCCTCGCTCTGCAGGTTCCCCGTGGTCTGGATATATGTTCGGCTTCCGTTGTAAAATACTGATGCATAGACACTTTTGATAGCCTTGTCCAACATTCGCAACATCTGGTCCTTATTTTCTGTCAACGGAATCATGTATGTGGAATATACACCTGCGAACGGCTGATAGTTGCTGTCCTCGAGTTTCGAACTGGAGCGAATCGCCAATGGGGATTCAACTGTTTTCAGATATGTCTTGAGGCCAGTAATCAGGTCCTCCGGAAGACGAGAGGCTACAAACTCTGACAGAATTTCGTCATCTGAAAGTTCCGAGTCAATGACATACTGCAGGCCGTTTTCGAGTATAAATTGGTCGAAAAATTCGGTAGTGATGACAATGCTTCGTGGAATGGAGATGCTTATGTCGCTGTATTTGTCTGACAATGAATACTTTTCAATGAGTTTGTTCAGGAAGGCGATGCCTCTTGCTTTTCCTCCAAGCGAACCGTCACCCAACCGGGCGAATGAAATGTATCTGTCGTAGTTCTCGTTGGAAAACTCTGCGATGATGCCGCGTCCCATGGCCTTGTGATAGGCCTGAATTTCTTTGATGAGGAAATCTCTGGCTTCACCTGCTACGCTGTGGTGCTCGATTTTGCATTTGTTTGCCAATGTGAAAAGGCCTCTTGCAAAGAGCCACTTGGAAAACATGTTCCTGGAGGTGTTGCTGACAAGTATGTTGTCCGGGACATGACGAATCATGTCCTCGAGCTCCTGAAGGTTGGCTGCACGTCCGTATTCTGTTCCACGCTTGTCCCTGAAAACGAAGTCTCCGAATCCGAATTCCTCTTTTATATAGTCGGACAACTGGAGGAAAAGTGTCCTCGAGTATTTCTTTAGGAAACCTACGTTAAGTTGCTTTGCTACAGTACCCATGCTCGCCTGTGAAGACTGGAGCAGTACAGGCATCATAGGGTCGTCATGACGTATGTGGTTCACGAGCTCGATACCGGCATCGAGTTTCTCGCTTTTAGGCGGATCACCCCTGTGGACCACCATGCCGACATCGGAAATGATGCCGAGGAAATTATTCTTGTATTTCTCGTAGGTTGACAGGGCGTCATCGTAATTGGTGGCGAGCAGAATCTTCGGTCTGGATCGTTTCCTGTTCTTTTGCTGGTCTTCGTTCAATGTCTCCTTAAGGAACTCATTGCTCTGCTTCAATACAAGTTTATACAATTCAGGCAGATAGGTGGAATAGTACCTGATGGAATCTTCGACCAGCAGAATGGCCTGCACTCCGATTTTCAAGATATCATTGTCCGCATTCTTCTTGTCCTCGAACAGTTTGATGATGGCCAGAATCAAATCAGCGTTTCCGTGCCAGCTGAATATGAAATCGACTCCTGAGTCCGTCCTGGATGTGACCTTTTCGCGTATCTGCTTCGAATAATGCATCAGCAGGACGAACGGAACCTGTTTGCCTTCGGCCTTGAGTTCCGATGCGAGCGGGAAGATATCCTTGTCAATTTCATTGTACATGCAGATAATCATGTCAATGCCAGTGTCGTTCTTCAGAGTCTCCCTTGCTGCCGCAGCCGACTCTACCCATACGAATGTAGGAGGATCCGACATGTTCAGACCGACATATTCCTTATACACTTGAGATTCTATATGTCCGTCTTCCTCCATGATGAAAGCGTCATAATTGCTGCAAATCATCAGTATCCGGTTGATTCTGAACCGTATCAGGGAGTTGAAGTCTGTATTTCTGAAATCTTCAGGTTTCGGTGTGTCGTACATAAGCATTGATTTTCCCCAAACATACGTAAAAATTCTGGAATTTCACGCTGGTGACCGTTTGTGAATGGCTCTTATTTGTGGATTGCCTGACGCTGTCTTGTGTAGTGTTTGCAATAGTTGCGGAATTTGGCTAAATTAGGGAATCTAATGATGTGTTTATGAAGAAGATAGTAAAACTGATAACTGTAGCGGCCGGGCTGATGTCAAGCCTGAATGCTTTCCCGCAGGATTATAATGGTCCGGCGCTCGTGCCTGAGTTTGTATGTGACCTCGGGAAGATTACTCCGGAGCATGTGATTGTGAAGGGTTCGACTCAGGGTTTCGAAATCTGGGGCAAATATGGTTTCGTATTGCACGACAAAGGTCAATGCGTCATCATCGACATGAAGGAAAACAAGTATGTCACGACCTTCAATCTGGAGGGGAATGTATCACATTGCAACAATGCCTCTTTTGGGGTGGAGAAAGGTACAAAGTTTCCGCTTCTCTATATCTCCGAGTGCAAGGGTGACCATTGCTGCTATGTGACCGACATTACTCTTGAAGGCGGAAAGACCGTTCAGAAACTGTTCTACTCCGGCGAGGGCTACAAAGGGTCATATGACTGGTTCATAGACAGAAAGAACAAGATTATCTACACTTACGGCTCCTATGGCGGCACAATGAAACTCGTGAAGAAATTCAAACTCCCGTCATTGAAAGACTCCGATTCGAATGGGGAAGTCCACTTGACATTGAAAGACGTCCTGGATGAGTTTGTCTTCGACGGGGTCAAGATTTATCAGGGCAGTGCCATCGACGGAAAGTATGTCTATCTGGGTGACGGCTACCCTCCATACAACAGATTCCTGCACGTTCTGGACTTGCAGAAAAAGAAGTTGGTAGAAAGCGTGAATCTGAATGATCTGAAGTATGAGCCTGAGGGCGTGACAGTTAACGGCAAATGGCTTTATATGGTGATGCATGTGAGCAGACAGCCTCGTAGCGGCCAGATTTACAGATTCAGAATCAAATAGTTACCTGAAATACTCAAACAACAGGTCCTCAAGTTTCCGGATGAAATCTTGAGGACCTTTCGTTATAGGATTCTTCTGCGGAATTCAGCTACCGTAATCGCTGTGGCGATTGCCGCGTTCAGTGATTCTGAGCCGGATTCATTTCTCGGGTAAGGCGGTATATAGAGCCTGTCGGAAACAAGTTTGGCTACGGCATCGGATATGCCGTTCGATTCGTTGCCGATGACAATCACGGAAGGGGAGTCCTTGCCGGGATTGAGGTCCTTGGCATACATGTCAGAGCCGTCCAGGAATGTCCCATAGACGTTTCCTCCCGCGGACACGGCCGCCCTGCAAAGTGTCGGGATGTCAGCATAGTGGAACTTGACCCTGAAAATCGCTCCCATTGTGGCCTGAACAACCTTTGGATTGAATACATCGACAGTATCAGGAGCTGCGAAAACAGCATCGATTCCGAACCAGTCAGCTATCCTTAAAATGGTTCCGAGATTGCCGGGGTCCCGTATTGTATCCAGGGCAAGATATAAACCGGACTTGCCTAAAGCGTCGCTTAAGGAGGATTCTGTGAATAAATTGATATCCTGTGGCTTATGCAGCACGGCAAGAACTGGTGAAGGTGAGGCCAGAGAACTTATTCTTGACATGGACTCTTCCCCTATCTCGTCCTTGCGATAGACCGTCTCGACCTTAAATCTGGAATTCAAGGCCTCTTCCACCATCTTCTCGCCTTCAACGCAAAAAAGCCCGAGCCTGTCCCGGAATTTTTTCTCCGAGAGAGAACGGACTTTTTTTATTTCGTTTGCCGAAATTGACATAGATCAATATCCGAGTGTTTTCAACATTGACTCGTAACTCTGCTCGGGTGCGAACAGACGTGTTGTAACTTTTCCTTCCTTGTCCTTGTCGATAAGGATGTGTTTAGGAGACGGCTGGAGGCAATGTTTTACTCCGCCGTAGCCGGAAATGGCTTCCTGATATGCTCCTGTGTGGAAGAATCCGATATAAAGAGGATCTCTTCTGCTCCTTACGATAGGAAGGAAGATGGCATTGGCATGAGCCTCTGAATTGTAATAATCCTTGCTGTCGCAGGTGAGACCTCCGAGGAATACTCTGTGATACTCGTCATTCCACCTGTTGATAGGCAACAGGATAAAGCGCTGATTCAGACCCCATGTGTCAGGGAGAGTGGTCATGAATGAATTGTCGATCATGTACCAGCACTCACGATCATTCTGCTGTTTTACGTCAAGAACCTTGAAGATTGTCGCTCCTGATTCGCCGACCGTGAAGTTTCCGAACTCGGTATAGATGTCCGGAACAGGTACTCCGTGGGCGTCGCAGACGGTCTTGATTTGGTTGACGATTTCCTCAATCATGTACTTATAATCGTAATCCCATGTGAGTGAGGTCTTTATAGGAAGGCCGCCACCGATATTGAGGGAGTCGAGATCGGGGCAGATCTGTCTGAGATCGCAATAGAGGTTCAGACAGCGTGAGAGCTCATTCCAGTAATACGAGGTGTCACGGATACCGGTATTGATGAAGAAATGGAGCATCTTGAGCTTGAACTTAGGGTTCTTGCTGATGCCGTTCTTGTAGAATGGAATGATGTCGCTGTATCTGATTCCGAGTCTGGATGTATAGAAATCGAATGAAGGCTCCTCCTCGGCAGCGATACGGATTCCGAGGTTGGTAGGAACCTCTACCAGGTCATCGAGGTCTTCAAGTTCGTTCTTGTTGTCCAGGACAGGAATAAGATTGTGCCAACCTGTATTCAGGAAGTTGGCCATGTTTGCGACATACTGATATTTCTTGAATCCGTTGCAGATGATGATGAGATCCTTATCTACAAGTTCCTTGTCCTTCAGGCTCTGGATAAGATTCAAATCATAAGCTGACGAAGTCTCGATATGGACACCGTTCTTGAGGACTTCTTCCAGAACAAACTCAAATTGTGAACTTTTCGTGCAATAGCAATAATGATACTCTCCGTCGTAGCTGACTTTGGACATTGCATTGCGGAACATTCGTTTCGCCCGCTGTATCTGGCTTGAAATCTTCGGTAAATACGTGATTTTAAGCGGAGTACCATACTCCTTGATAATGTCCATCATGTTGATGTCATTAACGTACAGGGTTCCATCTTCTACTCTAAACTCATCCTGCGGGAAATCGAAAGTCTGGCCGACCAGGTCGATGTATTTGTTCTTCATCCTTAAAACTTAGTGTTTATCAAAACATATACTTCAAATAAAAAAACAATAGATTCCGGCATCTCTGCCGAAATCGGATGCAAATATAACTTATCAGTTTTAATAAATGAAACCATTTCCGACAAAATTTATAATAGGAATATCGTCTAAAAACCATAAATTTGTACAACTCAAGTTTCGCAAAGTGCGGAGCACAGCTTATAGAGACCTCTATTATTTGGTTTGACAGAAAGGATACATGAGACGATTTGCAGGGAAAAACAGCATAATGGCGATTTGTGTTGCCTCAATGGCAACTGCTTTGTCGTTTTTTGCCCAATCCTGCAGTACGACCAGAGTCCTTCAGGACGGAGAATACCGTCTGGCCAAGAACGAAGTCCTGATAGAGAACGACAAGAGATTCAGTACCAATAAAGTAGAGCCGTATATCAAGCAGAAGCCGAACTCAAATCTGATATTCGGCTGGAATCCTTTCCTGAACGTGTATAACTGGGGAGGCAAAAGCAACTCGTTCTTCGCCAGGCTGTTCAGGAAAATCGGAACACCGCCGGTCGTTTACGAGCCGGACAAGGTCAATGCTTCAGAGGATAATATCAAGCGGCATCTGGAGTACCTCGGCTATTATGGCTCCGTGGTCGGTTCCGAGGTCAATGTCAAGCGGAAGAATGTTAAAGTGACATATAAGGTAACATTAGGCAAACGGTTTCCAATCAAAGATATACATTACAATGTGCCATCCGGAGGAACCTTTGCTTCTGACTTCTTGCGTGACACTGGCAGGGTGCTTGTCAGACGAGGCGACTGGCTGTCGGAGGAGATGCTCGAGAATGAAAGCCAGCGATCTTCCGCCAAGATGAGAAACCTCGGTTATTATGGTTTTTCGAAAAGTCATTATTTCTTTCAGGCCGACACCCTGACAGATCCGGGCAACGCGATTCTGGAGTATCGTATCAATGAATATACACGTAACGAGAGCGAGAAAGATGCGACTCCCATACGCAAATTCACATTCAATGACGTGGTCATTTCACACCCGGAGACATTCAAAATCAGGGAAAAGGTATTGCGCGACCTCAATACCATCCGTCCCGGTGACCTTTACAGCGAGAACCTCGTCAACAACACCTATACCCGCCTGTCTTCGCTCAGCGTGCTCAGCAGTGTCAATGTCGATGTGCGTCAGATAGATACGGCACTTGTCAATGCCGACATCTCTCTTTCAGGAGCGCGTCTCCAGGGAACGAAGGTCAATATTGAGGCATCTTCGAATTCAAGCGGACTTTTCGGCATTTCGCCGGGACTTTCATATTATCACAGGAACATTTTCCGCGGAGGTGAGGTCCTGAACCTTAACTTTTCAGGAAATTTCCAGTTCAAGCCGAACAGCGACATGCGCTCCACTGAATTCAGCGTCTCCGCAGGAGTGAAGATTCCGAGGTTCGTGTTCATACCTGTCCATAAATTCCGCAAGGCTGTGCCTTATACCGAAATAAAGGCATCCTACAATTATCAGGACCGCCCGGAATACAAGAGGAATATCATATCATATTCATTCGGCTACACCGGTTCATATAAGAAACTGTATTTCCAGTTCTATCCTACGCAGCTCAATATCGTGAGAATGTTCAAGATAGACCCGACATTCTTCAATAATGTGATGATGAACTCCATAGTCAGGAGCGCATACACGGACCACTTTGATTTCGGTGCCGGAGGAACTCTCTATTACACGACAAGCACTGATGTCAATCCCAAGAATTCGTACCATTACTTCAAATTCCAGTTCAATGAGGCCGGCAATGTGCTCTCGCTGTTCAATCCGGTCATCAGGAAGGACGGCAAGACTGGGGAACATCAGATCTGGGGTACAAGTTATTCCCAGTATGTCAGGGGAGAGTTTACTGCCGGAAAAACTTGGGTGTTCGGAAAGAACGGGAAACAGGCAATCGCCACGAGATTTCTCGCGGGAGCAGGTCTGCCGTACGGAAACTCATCATCCATGCCGTTTGAGCAGCAGTTCTATAGCGGTGGTGCAAACAGTTTGAGAGGTTGGCAGGCAAGGACAATCGGTCCGGGTACGGCTGCCCGCGACACCGTCTTTGTGATTCCTAACCAGACTGGCGACGTGAAACTTGAAGCAAATCTCGAGTACCGTTTCGGTCTCTTCTGGAAGTTCAATGGAGCCGTGTTCGCTGATGCCGGTAACGTCTGGTACCTGAAAGACAATGGGTTGACATCTTATGACCAGGGTAAGATCAATGCCCGGAATTTTCTGGAAGGCATTGCGATTGACTGGGGTCTGGGACTGCGTCTTGACCTTAACTTTATCCTTGTCCGTCTCGATATGGGTATGGTGGTCAGAAATCCGTCCAAAGAACCTGAGCAAAGATGGGTCGGCCCCGGAGGATGGTTCCGGAGCGACGGGTTTGCTGTGCATTTCGGAGTCGGATATCCGTTCTGATTTTTGTCGACTTGATTATTTCTTGTAATACTTTGGCCAGCAGGACTCCAGATACGATTTCAGCCCGTCCTCATGGCGGTTCTCGGCAGGCTGGTAGAACACGGTGCCTCTCAGTCCGTCCGGCATGAATTCCTGATCCACAAAATGTCCGGGATAATCATGTGAATACTTGTATCCGTCGCTGTATCCAAGCTCCTTCATGAGAGAAGTCGGTGCATTTCTGAGCTGGAGCGGAACCGCTTCGGCCTGTGTCTTGGATGCTACTTCAAGAGCCTGATTGATAGCTATATAGGCGGAATTGCTCTTTGGCGAGGATGCCAGATATATTGTCGCTTCTGCAAGAGGAATCCTGCCCTCGGGCATCCCTATGGAAGATACGGTCTGGAAACATGCATTGGCCAGCAGGAGGGCATTCGGATTTGCTAGCCCGATATCCTCGGCCGCAGAAATGCAGAGTCTTCTGGCGATGAAAACCGGGTCCTCTCCACCGTCAATCATGCGGGCCAGATAATAGATTGCCGCATTAGGGTCCGAACCGCGGATGCTCTTGATGAAGGCAGAAATGATGTCGTAATGCATCTCTCCACCCTTGTCATATCTGGAGGCATTGGTCTGGAGACACGACTCAACTGTCTTATTGTCAATGACAACCGGTGTTTTTCCTGTGGAAAAGTCAATGACGATTTCCAGGATATTTAGAAGTTTTCTCGCATCACCGCCGGAGTATCTCAGAAGCGCCTCATCTTCATTGATCTTAATCTCCTTGTGCTTCAGTATTTCGTCTTCGCTGAGGGCGCGGGCGAGAAGGTCTCTCAGGTCAGAAGCCTCCAACGATTTGAGAACCAGCACCTGACACCTTGAGAGAAGAGGATTGATGACCTCGAAGGACGGATTTTCCGTGGTGGCTCCGATAAGTATTACGGTTCCGTCTTCGACTGCGCCAAGAAGAGCATCCTGCTGCGCCTTGTTGAACCTGTGAATTTCGTCAATGAAAAGAATCGGTGCTCCTTTGTCGGCCCCGAACATTGACGTTGCTGAAGACCTGGCCCTGTCTATGACTTCGCGGACGTCTTTTACTCCTGAACTTACGGCGGACAGTGTATAGAAATCCCTGTCCATCGAATTGGCCACAATCCTGGCAAGCGAGGTCTTGCCTACACCTGGAGGCCCCCACAGTATGAAGGAGGTCAGGTTTCCTCCCTCTATCATATTTCTGAGGACACAGCCTTTGCCTACCAGATGTTTCTGGCCCACATATTCATCCAGATTACGTGGCCGCATCCTTTCAGGCAGTGGCGGAAGGATCTTATTGTATGTGTTTGCAGAATTGTTAGCCATATTTATATAATGAATTGACAATTAATAAGTAAAACAATTATGTTAGCCGCATGTAACATAATTGTTATCGCGGATTGCGACCGGTTGTAACCATATTTTAACATCTGGATGTCCGTTCTGTGCGCGTTCTACAAAGATAATGATAAATACGCATTGAACATTGACCTGAAATCATTAATTTTGCAATAAGGAAAAACCAAGAACAACGATGATTGAGAAAAAAACGAAGATTATTTGTACAATCGCTGACAACAGATGCGATGAAGAGTTTATCAGACAGCTCTATGAAAATGGAATGAATGTAGTCCGCATCAATTCTGCTCATGCATCCGTAGAAGGAGCGCAGGAGATTGTGGATAACGTCCGTAAGGTATCAGACAAGATTGCCATTCTCATTGATACCAAGGGGCCGGAAGTCAGGTTGACACAGATGGCCGATTCCGTCGGATTTGTCGCACACGTTGGGGAGACACTGGAAATTGTCGATGATCCTTCCAAGCCCTGCAGAAAAGGAGTCCTCTATACCTCATATCCGCATATGGCAGAAGATGTGCCTGTTGGCGCTGATATTCTTATTGACGATGGTTCAGTGGATTTGTCAGTTGTAGGCAAGGAAGAAGGAAAACTGATTTGCAAAGTCATGAATGAGGGCCTGATCAAAGGCCATAAGAGCGTCAATGTTCCTAATGTGCATATAAATCTGCCTGCGGTTACTGAGAAAGACAAGATGTTTATACATTGGGCAGTGAAGGCTAACATTGACTTTGTTGCACATTCATTTGTCCGCAGTGCTGATGATCTTCATGAAATTCAGGATATTCTCGATGCTGAGCACAGTCACCTCAAGATAATTTCCAAGATTGAAAATCAGCAAGGTGTTGACAATCTGGATGATATCCTCACATATTGCTATGGAATCATGGTTGCAAGAGGAGACCTCGGAGTGGAAATTCCGGCGGAGCGCATTCCTCTGGTACAGCGAGATATCGTGAAGGCTTGCCGTGACAGGAAAAAGCCGGTTATCGTGGCTACGCAGATGCTCCAGAGCATGATTGACAATCCGAGGCCTACACGTGCCGAGGTGACCGACGTTGCCAATGCGATTTTCCAGAGTGCTGATGCGATAATGCTCAGCGGAGAAAGCGCGTATGGCAAATATCCGGTCGAGGCAGTGAAGACAATGACAAGGATTGCCCTCCAGACTGAAGGGACGCTTGATGTGAATCTTGACCTTGACCTCAGGAAGGTTGTGAAGCCTGTAGCTGTCGTTCTGGCCCAGTCACTGGTGGCAGCGACACAGGAACTGCCCGTAAAGGCATTGATATTCGACACTTACACCGGCCGTGTGGGACGTTACATTTCGACTTTCAGGCCGAAAGTCCCTATCTACGCCATGTGCTACAATGATTATACGATGCGTGAACTTGCTCTTGTCTTCGGTGTCAAGGCCTATCCTTTCGGTGTGGTGAAGGACAAGGAAGAATTCGCGCAGAAGGCCGTGGAAATGCTTGCCCTGGAAGGAAAGATACACAAAGGTGATCTCATCGGTTTCATCGGCGGTGTGTTCGGCGAGCAGATCGGCGCGACATACATGGAGTTGAAAAACGTCTGATTCTTGCTGAAGAAACTTGTCATATCGCTGATTTTCGTGTTCTGTCTGCTCGTATCTGAGGAAGGCAGGGCACAAACTTTTGAGTGCGGTCTGATTTCTTCTGCGGCACAAGCCGGTGTGAGGTTTCGCTTCATGTCCGGGCGCAATGACTCTGAACTGAGGTTGTGTGCCGACTTGTATCATGTCATTGACGGAAAGAACAATTGTCCTGGAGGACTCGCGAGTTATTTCATCAGATTCAATGCAGCTGAATGGAAGATCAATGATGAGGTACGGGTTCAGTTCAATGCTGGTCCGGGCGCTTCTGCAGGATATGTCATGGACAACAGTGACAGACGCGGAGTCGTTGCCGGCATGTCGGGAATGGCGTCCTTTGATTTCCGCTTCAATTCCGGACTTTCAGTTTCTGCGGGCTTTTCCGCGATACTCGGATGTCATACAGGCAAGAAAAACGGAAATACGACATTGACCTTCTACCATAATGGAATATACCGGGCGTGGATACCTGAAATAAGCATAAACTACAGATTCTGAATGCGTTGTCTCCGTATAATAATGGCATTGAGCCTGATTTTTGTTTCAGTGGGTCTTCATTCTGAGGGCCTGCGGGGACACAGATTCCATTACGGAGCCGAATGGGGCATAAATTCACCTATGCTGGTGGGTATCTATAACACTTATCTTTCTACGGAAGGTTATCTTGTCGAGACTAAGGATTTGAGGTTCAGCGGTCATGTCAATGGTACTGTACTTGGTTTTGTGGGATATGATATGAGCCCGCGTTTCGGAATGTCGCTTCTTGGCGGATATATGGGATTGAGAGCAGGGGAGAGAGCGTATCCGGTATCATTGCGGGGCTCTTTTGCATTGGGAATGAACGGATTGGAGGAGGGTGGCTCCATTTTTGTCGAAGCCGGTGCCGCTTTCCGTCATTCAGTGAAACCGGCTCCTGTCGGAAAAATCGGATACTCGTACAGATGCAGGCTTGCCAGAAATTTTGCGGTCGATTTCAATGCTGCTGCGATTGCGTCATTTTCTCATCCCAAAGTCTTTGACAAGTATTCCGGAAAATATGCGCCGGCCGGGAATGTCGGGGTGAGCCAGAGCCTGAATGTCGGTGCCATAATTACTGTGGCTTTAGTCTTTTGATACATAATTAATTGATAATATGAAACTTAGTGAACATGTAAGGTATGTTGGAGTCAATGACTTCAGACCTTTTCTTTTCGAGAATCAGTGGACTCTTCCTCATGGTGTCTCATATAACTCATATCTGGTAGTGGATGAAAAGATAGCTCTTGTGGATACGGCCGCAGCTGCATTCGGAGAGCAGTTCCTTGCAAATATCAGGGAGGAAATAGGGGACAGGCAAGTGGACTATCTGATAGTCAACCACATGGAGCCGGACCATTCTGCCCTGATGTCTCTGGTCCGTAAGGAATATCCTGGTATTCAGATTGTTACAAATGCCAAGGCAGTGCCTATGATCGAGGGATATAATGGAATTACTGACAATGTCAAGGTCATCAAGGAAGGTGAAGTCCTCAGTCTTGGTTCGGTATCATTGACATTCGCGATGATTCCTATGGTTCACTGGCCGGAAACAATGGTTACGTATCTTGCTGAGGAACAGACCCTTTTCTCCGGTGACGCATTCGGATGTTTCGGTGCGGTCGAGGGTAAGATCTGTGACAGGTTCGAGGAGTACAGGGACGACATGGTCAGGTATTATGCCAGCATCGTCGGCAAATATGGACAGCCGGTCCAGGCGGCATTGAAGAAACTCTCAGGTCTCGCCCTGTCAAGGATTTGCAGTACACATGGTCCTGTGTGGGAGTCGCAGATTCCGCAGGTGGTTGCCTTGTATGACAGGATGAGCCGCTATGAGACAGACAAGGGCGTCTGCATCGTGGTCGGTTCGATGTACGGAAACACAGAAAAGGCTGCCGAGGCAATACATGCCGAATTCGTAAAGAGGGGAGTCAAGTGTGTGATTCACAATGCAGTAACAGAGAACCCGTCGTTCATCTACAAGGATGTTTTCGAGTATAATACGCTGATTTGCGGTTCTCCTACCTATAATAATGATATTTTCCCTGCTGTCCGTGAAGTTCTGTACGGCGTCTGTGCAAGACAGGTCAAGAATCATGGCTTTGCCGCTTTCGGCTCGTTTACCTGGGCAGGTGCCAGCGTGAAGCTCATGAATGAGATGGCTTCAGCCGCCGGATTGAAACTGCTTTCGGAGGGCATGTCTTTCCGCCAGGGTTTCGGGGAGAAATATTCTGACAACGTCGTCGCTTTTGTGGACGAGGTCATAAATAATATGTAGATTATGATGCAAGGCCAGTTCTTAAGCAGAAACTGGCCTTGTGTCGTATCATCAGACTCGAGGTTTTACGTGTCGTAAAAAATAGTTATATTTGTCAGTTAAATGACAACATTATATTGTTACACAATTTAACGTTATGTAAACAAGAGCTTCCAAAAGCAAACATAGAAAGGATTTTTGGAATATGCAAATTTATTTTAATTTTTTGTGAAATATTATTTTAGTATTGTGAAGAAGAATAGATATAACACGTACAATAAGTACAATAGCAATAAAAAGAATAGCAAGTATATAATCGGACATACTACGTATTTTTTTGAGTAATTAATTTATTTTGACGTTCAAATTTATCAATTTTATTTTGATAAGACAAATAATCTATATCAGAGTAACGGAATGAATCAGTAGGAGAATCTGGATTAAGAGACTTATAGAAGAAATCATATTTATCGGAAAGTTTACCATACTTATTAAAAAGGTACGGAGACATCGGGAAAGTATTACCATTACATGGATTTACGAAGACTGGAAAATCAAACTTAGAAGAGTATTCATCTATACATTTACGGACATAATCACGGGCAACATCAGAGAGACCAAAACCATGTGAGTAATGAAGACGTGGACGCAATAGTTTCCAAACGGAATCATATTCATCTGGTTCAAGATTGTAATATAAAGCAGTACGTTTATCCTGTATCCATTTGTCGAACTTACAACAATATTTAGTGACATAAAAACCAACATCAGACTCTGAGCCAGAAGTAAGAGACGGATTTACATAATGAAAGTTAAATGGAGATTTAGGGCCTTGTGACGTGTAAAGAGTATGAAAAGAAGATAAGGGTTTATAGATAGGAACACGAGTAGAACCTATATTACGTTTCCATTCGGACTTAAACATATCAGACAAGTAAGATTCAATAGCGATAGGATCAAAAACACTATGAGTGTTATTATCCTTAGGAACAAAGAATAAGGCATGAAAATGCGGGCGGTGACGTTTACCGCCATACTCAGTAACATACAAATACTTGTTAATAACCCATTCATCACGTTTGCGGCAACGTTTTATCATTTTTTGAAAATCTGAGACGTCAGCATAATAGTGGCGAAAATCGCCAACATCAATATAGGGTAACATATCGTCAGAATACGTAAAGGTAGCAAAGAAAACATAATTGGTCATACATTCAAGTTGAACACGTTGAATCAGATAATTTTGTTTATTACGTACGCACTGAGGACATACACCACAATTTACATATATGTATTGACTAGTAGAATCATGTAAAGCGGTAAGACTGTCAAACTTACCGCGATACATACGAGATTTATTTTGAATCAAGATTGGAGAAAGACACATATACTATTTTTCTAAGTATTTATTCCAAAGAATACGAGCAACAAAAGAGAGGAAAGAACCAAAAGAACCTTGTTCATCTAGACCCTTAGCGAAATCGTCAAATTGCTTGTAATATTTTTGATAATTAGAACCTTTTTCATAAGCTTGTTGCTTAAGACCAGCAGAATACTGCTTATCAACGCCAGCAGCGGCAGCATCATCGCCAGCATTTGAATTCTCATAGAATGATTTATCATAATTTGCCTTAGCAGATTGTGCATCACGTAGGATAGTATTAAAGTCAGCAATAGCCTTACTAAACGTCTTGAATTGAGACTTCATAGTTTCATTATCATCCGAAAAAAGGGAATCACCAGTGATAGTAAAATTATCAGTTCGAGACTTATTCATACCAGTGTCTTTATCAAAATATGACTTGATAATGTCTTTTGGATTCAAACCATCGAACATATTAGCAGCAGTCTTAGATAAAGACTTGGACATACCACGAGAACGGAAATAATTACGCAAATCCTTATTATTAAAAAAAGTTTGAAAATTATCTTCTGGTTTCATATCGGGATTATAATAACGACCAGCAAAATCAAGCAATTCGGGCAAAACACTTGAACGGATTTGCTGACGTTTCATATCATTATCAAGGCTAGTAGCCTCGATTTGCTGAAACATAGAAGCCATTTGGGCAAAAGTACCGACAAAATCCATAGCAGGCATTTGGTAAGGAGCAGAGCCAGGATCTGGAGAAGAACCCATAGAAGCACTAGTAGGTGAAACTTGCGAGCCGTCAAGACCTTGCAAATCGGGGTTAATACCGGCTTGTTGTGCTGCCTTAACTTGAGCAGTGGGAGAATTGTATTTATCCCAATATTCTTCAGTCAATTGCTCATTATATTCATTTTGCATTTGCCAGTCAGCGCGTTGGTCAGCCAATCGACGCTCATACATTTTTTCCTGCCACCGACGATTTTGTTTATTTAGTTTACCTTGTGCAATCAAGTTACCAGCAGTAGAAGCAGCGGCAAGACCTGCACCAATACCAGCAACTGCACCAGCAGTTAAAGACATACCAAAAAGATTTAAAAGTTATACTTTGTGTCAAAGGGGTTATTAAACATAAACATGAAAGAAATAACCCCTTTGACAAAACCCCAAAATTTACTCTTTCTCTGCTTCGGTTTTTACCTCTTTCCCCGCTTCTTCCGCCATCTTCTTC
>OQVS01000392.1_pt1 | contig 29616 bp, 19 predicted proteins | sample 1691601 | NCBI WGS metagenome assembly OQVS01 (sample SAMN03418268, study PRJEB22391) | human gut metagenome | biome: human-gut; feature: organic feature; material: feces | host: Homo sapiens | place: Tanzania | collected 2013-01 | reverse complement strand
AGACCATGAACGTGAACTGCGAGATGGTAGACATCACCTGATGCGACGCCAAGGCAATGGTGCCGAGCCAGCCCACCATGATGATGGAGAGCGAGAACGATGCTGTCTCCATACCCATCTCCAGCGCAATCGGGGTGCCTAACGAGTTTAGGCGGCGCAGCAGCGGACGCGACCAGCCGAGCTTGAAGAAACCCTCGCGGTACGCAGCAAAGCGACGTGAGCGCATGAAGACAACGATGAAAATCACCACCATGATGATGCGTGAGAGCAGCGTCGACACGCCGGCACCCACAACGCCCATCTCCGGTGCGCCCAACTTGCCATATATAAAGATGTAGTTGCCGAGGATGTTCAGCAGGTTGCCCGAGAGCAAAATCCACATCGATGTGCGCGTCAGCGTGATGCTGTCGGTGAACTGCTTGAAGGCGTTGAACAGCATCACGAACGGCAGCGACGCGAATAGCACCATGTAGTAGGGGCGCATATAGCCCAAGAGCTCTACGGGCTGTCCGATATTGCCGAGGTTGAAGTAGAGCACCAGGAGCACTGTCATCATAGCCACCGCTGCCAGCGTGTTGGTAAGCAGTGAGCAGCGCAATGCCTGACCTGCTTCAGCCTGCTCGCCACGACCGAACAGCGCACCCACCACTGGCGTCAGTCCGTAGGAAAAGCCCGTGCCCGTGATGATGGCAAGGTTGATGATGTTGTTCACGAACGATGCCGCACCAAGCTCCGTAGTGCTGTGGTGTCCCACCATCATTGTGTCCGCAAAGCTAAGGACAATCATGCCCATCTGACCAATCATAATGGGTATGCCGATGGAGAGCAGTGTGCGGTAGTGCTGGCTCATGCTTATAGTGCTGTTACCAGAATTTGTTCTGCTCTTCATTATATTCATATCCGATTGTTGCAAGTTGACTGATTATCTGCTGTTTTTCCACGTTAAGGTCGTCGCATAAAGCGTCTAAAGAGGGGTAAGTGTCGCGCAAGTGCGTGTTGATGACGCTCAGCAGCATCATCGGATCTTTGGGTAATCCAAGCATAGTGTTTCTGATTAATTATTCGTTACCTGATAAAATTCGAACTGCAAAGTTACTCATTCTTTTACAAACAAATGGTGTTAATGGGTTTTGTTGTTGTCAAAAGGTTCGGGAAATTACCATTTTTTAAGGCGCATTGTTAAAAAAGCAAGTATTTTCTTGCGCCTGTCGCTTTTTTTACCGAACTTTGTGCCGACTATAGCCCTCTTGAATTCAGTTAGATATGGGCTTAGTAGTAATAAACAAAAACGAATATTAATGGTAAAACCATTCTCACTTATCGCTATCGTGGCGTTCGCCACAACGCTCACATCATGCTTTAAGGACGAAGCACCCAACAACGAGTGCGACATCGTTGAAGCACGCATCCAGGTAGAGAACCCCGACGAGGTGTTCTTTCAGCAGTCAAACGCCGAACTGTTAGGCATCGAGTCGACAAAGACCGACCTTATCTTCCCCGACCTGCGCCCAAACAGTGATGTTACCGCACTGCCGGTCTACTTCAAGACAACCCCTGGAGCGACAGTCTCTCCCGAAAGTGGCTCGGCGCAGAACTTCGCTAACGGCCCCGTGACATACGTCGTAACGTCAGAAGATGGTCAGTACAGTCGTACATATCGTGTGTTTATCAAGGCGGAAGAGGCTACCCAAAATCCTGATCAGCCAGAAGATAAGCTTGCATACATACACTACAACTTCGAGAACTACTCGCTCGACCCTGCTACATCAAAGTTCTACATGTGGAGCGACTATGAGAATGGATACAACTGGGCGACCGGCAACCCTGGTTTTAGTATAGCCAGAGGTTCTGCAAAGCCCGACCAGTATCCGACAACACCTCTCGCTGAGGGCTATGACGGAGCTGCCGTGAAGCTTGAGACGTGCGATACCGGACCGTTCGGTGTCATTGTGAACATGCGCATCGCTGCCGGCAACCTCTTCACCGGTGTGTTTGACTCGAAGTCGGCTACCAAGGAACCGCTTATGGCCACGCACTTCGGCGACGGATCGTACAACCAGATCAACTACCGCCCCGTGACTCTCTCCGGCTACTACCAGTACACACCGGGTGCAACGTTCAAGGACAAGAACGCCAAGGTGGTAGAAGGACGCATCGACCAAGGCGACATCTACGCCGTAGTGTTCCGCAACGTCGACAGCGAAGGCAAGGCGTTCTATCTCACGGGCGACAACGTGCTCACCTCGCCGCAGATAGTAGCATTGGCACGAGTGCCCAACGTGGTGAAGACCGAGGGCGGATGGAAAGAGTTCGCAGTCGACTTCAACTATATTCGCGAGCTCGATGCAGCCATCCTTGCCAATAAGGGCTATAGCATGGCGGTCGTATTCACCTCAAGCATCGAGGGCGCAGCCTTCGAGGGCGCTGTGGGTAGCACACTGCTCATCGACAAGGTAAGCATTGCATACAAGAAGTAAGAAAACAAGCAAAATGAAGAAAACAATAATAGCTGCAGCCCTTGCGCTGCTCTTCGGCGCGCACAGTGCGTCAGCATTCGGAATATTCGACAATCTGAACTATCAAGCACGTCTCGGCTACAACATCGGTGGCACAATGCCGATGGGTATGCCTGCCTCTATACGTGGTCTCGATAGCTATAAGCCGAGGCCAAGCTTCACTCTCGCGCTCGATGCCTACAAGCCTCTCACCAAGAAGTGGGGTATGATGGCAGGCTTCCACTTCCAGACAAAGGCGATGGAGACCGACGCTCGCGTGAAGAGCTACTCAATGGAGATGCGTCAGGGCGGCGAGTCGCTCAGCGGACTCTTCACCGGCAATGTCGTTACGAAGACATCACAGCTCGTCGTTACGCTGCCTCTGCAGGCTACGTTCAACGTGTCGGATGCCGTGCGCTTGAAGTTCGGACCTTACTTCTCTTACGCGCTCAACAACGACTTCTCGGGTTACGCCTACGATGGCTATCTGCGCGAGGGCGACCCAACCGGACAGAAGGTGGAACTCGGACACAACGAGGGTGAGCGTGGCGACTACGACTTCTCAAGCGATATGCGCCACTGGCACTTCGGCTTCGACTTCGGTGCCGACTGGTACTTCTCGCATCGCTTTGGCGCTTATGCCGACGTGCAGTGGGGTATGTCGGGAGTGTTCCGCAAGGAGTTCAAGACCATCGAGCAGACCATGTACCCCGTGTACGCTACGCTCGGTGTGATGTATAAGCTCAAGTAAGTTGAGGTGTTGAGATGTTGATGTTGTAATGTTGTAATGTTGAGATGTTGACATTAGTTTACAGCTTAATGGCAAATCTCACCATCTCACCACCACACCATCTCACCACCATCATCATAACAACAAAAAATAATTAAACCTTTTAAAATTACAAGCTTATGAAGAAAATCTTTACTCTTTTAGTCCTTTTGATGACTACACTTTGTGTGTCTGCACAGCAGTATTACAAAGGAACTTGGCATTCAAATTTGGGCAAATTTGCCGACTATGAAACAACTGTAGCCGTAACCCAGGGCGAAGGCGGTGCTTATACACTCGTGTTCGAGCGCGTAATCTTTGATAATGACGATCTCGGTAAGGTGACATTCTCTGGCATGTCTGACTACAAGTGGGGTGGTGGAGGCTCTTTCACATTCTCTCATGAGGGAGGTAACCTTGGTGAATTGACATACTCCTATTTCCAGATGACTGATGCACTTGGCAAAGCTCGTTTGGACGATGAAGCTATTTATATAACATTCGATTACTTCGAATATGGTACAAGCTCTTTTAGAAAGGTTGTCTTCTCTGGCACACGCACAAGCAGCGGCGGTGGCAGCACCGGTGGCGACGACAAACCGACAATCACCGCTACAGAGCAGTTCACAGCTGATGTTGCTTCTGAGTTCCAGGGTGGGCAGTCTGGCGTTGTTAAGTATCCTAACGTAGTGGCAAAGGTATGCGAGTGGAGCGACAAAACGCACAGCATCGAGATTGCGCACATCGACACCGAGAAGGGCGCTATGTCAGGCGTACTCTTGAAGGGTCTTGAGAAGAAGACAGTTGACGGCGAAGTGACATACACTGGCGTAGTAGAGCCGGAGATAACAGACCTTCCCAACTTCTATCTCGGCTACGTAAACCTCAAGGCTAATGTTGAGGCACGTATTGACGAAGGTGGTGACCTCTATGCTACAATCGTGTTCACAGACGAGAGCGAGCCTTCGTTCAAGCTCACAGCATGGTTCAACTACGTAGAGCCGTTCGTTCCGGCAGAGCCGTTCTCAGTAAATGGTGCTCTCGCTGGCTACACGTATAATGATGGCGACCAGATGAACAACAACCAGACAACAGTCACATTCACCGAGACTGCAAAGGATGTTTACACCCTTTCGCTCACCAACGTTGCTATTCCTAAAGGCGTAGACCTCGGCACTGTTTCGTTCGAAGGCGTTCAGCGCACTGGCAGCGACAGCGAGGCAAGCTTCACAAGCAAGAAGGGTAAGGCTAAGACAACAGCTACACACCCGTCTTATAAAGAGCTCGACTACACTGATTTCGAGTTTATCGTAGGCTTCGACGCAGATAAGAAGGTGACAAGCTGCACAGGTAAGTTCGTTGTTGACAACTATGACGAGACGGTTTCTTATACATTCAACTTCACACCGACAGAAACATCTGTGAACACAGTAGTAGCTGCTGACGGCACAGTTAAGCACATCTACACCCTCACTGGTGCGAAGGTTACATCTCTCCAGCGCGGCGTGAACATCGTGCGCACAGCCGACGGCAGAACGCTGAAGGTTTTGAAGAAGTAAATTGCTATTAATTAATAAATAAAAAAATGAAGAAGTTTTTTATGACACTCGCCGTTGCTGCGACAGCATTCATGGCGACAACAGCTAACGCTCAGACAAAAGAACAGTTCACCGACGATCTCGCAATCTCGCTCAATGGTGCTCCACAGGAACCTGTTAAAGGAACAACAGTTGAGCTTGAGCATCTGACAGATGGTACATCTACATTCATGCTCAAGAACTTCACTTTCGGAGCATTTGAAGTGGGCGATGTAATAGTTGAGGGTATCAAGGGCGTAAAGGATGGCGACGCTACAACTTATGACTTTGAAGGCAATGCAAAGCTGCCGAGCAACACAACGCTTGCGGACATTCTCGGACACCAAATTCCTCTTACACTCCACTCTGTAGTAGAAGGTGGTAAGCTCTATGCTGAGATCTCACTCCTTGTAGACATGGGTGAAACGCTTAAGGTTGACTGCGTATTTGGCAAGAAGTCGGAAACAGCTATCAATGGTGTAGTAGCAGGCAAGACCGCTCCGGTGGCTGTGTTCAACGCTACTGGCGCACGTCAGAACGGCTTGCAGAAGGGTCTGAACATCGTTCGCACCGCTGACGGCAAGACTGTTAAGGTGTTGAAGTAATATAGACACGATACAACAAACAACTATACGGGGTGTGTTAAAATGAGTTTTGATGATGTTAAAACTTGTTTTAATGCACCCCGTTTGCAATAATATTGCTATATTTGAGCAATCTAAACTAAAGTTAATATGAAAAAGGTTCTTTCTATAGTACTCTTCCTGATGACCACACTCTGCACATTTGGTCAGGTGTTTACCGACGATTTGCATGTTACAAGTGGAGCAGGCAGAACAACCGACTACACTCAGAAGGAAGTGGAGCTGAAGCGAGTGGGTGGCAGTAGATACAAGGTGACATTTAAGAAACTCGCACCAATGGCATACAAGACGTTTGGCGACTTTGAAATTGATGGCGTTATGTCTAAGGTTGATGCAGAAACTGGCGTTACTACCTTTGCCACTTCGGCCACCGAGGGCAAATGGGTAAACGTTACCGAAAATGCCGCCATCGGAGGCGTAACCGAGGGAAGCAAGTCTACACTCACCTCCTTTACGGCTACACTCTCTGCCGATAAGTCGAAGTTTGTAGCAGAACTCAATTTTATGACAATGGGTTCGGACGTGAGCGTGGTGTTCGGTAAGCAAATCGACACTGCCATCAACACCCTAACCACTGCCGACGACAACACCTACGTCGAGATATACAACCTCGGCGGAGTACGCATACAGCACCTCCAGCGTGGCATCAACATCGTGCGCACAGCCAACGGCAAGGTAAAGAAGCTGCTCGTGAAGTAACCCCAGGGGGTGCACTTGTCTCCGCTCGGCTTTGCCGCTTGCCAGAGCAAGAAGTGCACCAACCAAGCAGCAGCCTAACAACTCTGTAGGTGCAGTTGGGACAACTGCACCCCCTAAAGTGCATCACCCCCTTAAAAGCTAATAATACAATTTACTAACATTAATAACTAACAAACCTGATTTATTATGAAGAAAATTTTATCTCTTATCGCATTGTTGGTGGTGACGTTGACAGCGTTCGCTGAGACCACAAGCGAGAAAATTGTAGAGGATAACTATGCCCTTGCTGGTAAAGTCCTCTCTCCAAAGGCAGTTACAGTGAACTGGGATACCCAAAAACTTGTAGCAGTTTTGGATATGACCACTTGTAGTGACACAGAGAACGAGCGTGTTTTCTCTGTTTCTAACAACGAAACAGACGTTGCAAACTGGGAACAGAAGAACGGTGGAAGCACAGTGCACCTCTTCTATACAAAGAACGCACAAGTATGGACAGGCACAGCAATGGAACTCTATCATCAGAAGTTCGCTGTTCAGTATCGCTACCAGGGCGATGCAGGTGCAACAAGTTACTATAAGGAGGTTACTGATCCTTCTACCGTAACTATAGTTATGGACAAGACGGGTATCAGCATCAATGGTGACCTTGTGTTCCCTGCTGCTGAAATGTCAAACCTCTACGGCGAGGGTGATAATCAACTCTACTTCGGTGCTGGATGCGGCACCCCAGGTTACGCTACCTACAAGTCTGTAGAGCTCGTAACAGAGAAGGCAGAGACATTCTCACCAGTTACTCTCTCTACTACTGACGTTGCTAACGCTGTTTACAATGGCACAACAACCAACTACGACGCAAAGACTGTTGAATTCGTGCAGTACGAGGAAGGCAAGTATAAGCTCGTGTGGAAGACTCTTGAGGCTGGCTCAACCATCTTAGGCGACTATACTATTGATAACATCACCGTTGCTGAGGACGCAGATACACACGTGCTCACACTCACCACTACTGATACCGAGGGTACATGGTCTAACGTGAACCCTGCTTATGGTACTATGCTTGGAATTGCTGAAGGCTCTAAGACCGCGTTCACAGGTTTCGAGAGCACATGCAAGCTCAACGAGACTAAGGATGCTATTGAGAAGCTCAAACTCAAGTTTAACATCAGCATCTTGGGTTATGAGGCTAACTTAGTATTCGGCGAGAAAGCTCCAGAACCAGAAACTGGCATCAACGCTACAACCGTAGCTGAGGGCGCAGCAACACTCTTCACTGTTGACGGCGTTAAGCTTTCTAAGCTCCAGAAGGGTCTGAACATCGTTCGCTCTGCTGACGGCAAGGTTAAGAAGGTACTCGTTAAGTAATCTCAGGGGGTGCACTTGTCTCAAGTGCACCAACCAAGCAGCTGGTGTGCTTGTTTGTTTGGCTGGTGCGCTTGTTTGTTTTGTTGGTGCAGTTGGGACAACTGCACCCCCTAAGGTGCACCCCCTAAAGTCAAAAATATAAGAGGGCATGGCGAGAAACCATGCCCTCTTTGCGTATATTTCTCATCGTAGGAGGCTATGGTAGGGATGCTATACCCTCCTAAATACCAACAAAAACTACAGATAATGTTTGCGTTGCAGATATTTTATTCCTAACTTTGCATTGTCAAGACAACAAAAAGCATCGATTGTGAGCTTTTCTGTCACACGCAGCAGCGATTTATACAATTACATTTACAAACATATATAGGATTTCTAAGCAAGGACTATGACCGGTTGCAACTTGTTATACTTCTTATATGGAGCGAGCATTATGTTCCATCTGATGATGGCGTTGTTGTTCAGTTACAAGCGTCGCACTTCGCTGAACATCTATGTCAGCACGCTCATGCTCGTCACCGCAGCGCAATACGTCAAGAACCTTGCGCTTATAGGAGATGGCTATTATGACAATGCGCTCGAATCATTGTTCTCTTCGAGCATAGACCTGTTCACCATGCCGCTCTATGCCATCGTCCTTATCGAAGCATGTCGCCCTGGATGGCTCAACTGGTGGCGTGCGTCGTTGTTGTATATCCCGTTCTTAGCGTTTATGACCGTGTCGTTAGTTTACCCCGAGCCGTTAGTGTTCGACGTGATACACATCTCCTCGTTTGTTTATGGCGTTGTACTCTTGAGTTGGTCGCTGCACGAAGTGCCCCGCTTCGAGCGTGCGCTGATGGAGGAGTTCTCCTACGAGAAATACATCAACTTCAACTGGTTGCGTGGCATTATCGTGTCGTTCTTCTGCATCCTTCTGCTGTGGATATACGACAGTGTGCACCCCAGTTGCGAGAATGATGCCATCTACCTTATTGATTCGCTCGTGGTGTGGGCGGTGGCTTGTTTCTTCTTCTATCGTCAGGCTCGCGTGATAAGCATTGTTAAGGCATACGAGTCTGCCGACTCACAATCGGTAGTGGCACCTTCAGAGGCAGAGGCAGAGGCTTTAGCATCCGTTGCTACCTCGCTGGAGACCGACATCGATACTGACACAGACTTGTCGGACGCTCCCACTGACGAGCAGAGCGTGCAGCAGGAAGCTGCCTTCGCTGAGCGTATGCACCTGCTCTTTGAGCGCGATCATGTGTACCTCAATCCGCGTTTGCGCCTTACGGAGTTGGCTGCTCTTCTTGGCACCAATCGCACATACCTATCGCAATACATCAACCAGTGTTGCGACACCACGTTCTACGACTTTGTCAACGATTACCGCATACATCATGCTAAGCTGCTTCTTCACTCCACTGACGACACTCTCGACACCATCGCCACGAAGTCGGGTTTCAATTCTTTGTCCACTTTCCGCCGTGCATTCCAGCAGCGTGAGGGCAAGAGTCCGATAGAGTTTCGTGCGTCAAACGGTAAAAATAGCGTGTCAAACGATTAAAAAGTCGTTGAAATCGACGATTTTTACACAATGACACATATCTTTTACCGATTGCAATCGCAAGTTTATCGAAAGTTTGTACTTTTGCAGTGTAATGTTGTGATAACATTTAGTTATTAATACAAATTAGTATTAGTAAAGCCAGTAATGTAAATGAATGAATAAATAAGAAGCAGTTTGTAATTGTTTGATAAATCAAGAAAAGAGTTTAAAAACCGCCGAGCAGTGATGCTGGGCGGTTTTTTGTTTGTTGCTTGCTTAAGTTACATATATTAGCTACCGCTCCTACTTCTGTTTCTCGTAATAATCTATAGCTGCCTTTATGTTTTTTTGTACAGCCTTGGTGCTGAATGTAGCTCCGGTGCATCCGTCTATATCGGTGCGTTGGGTTAGCTTCTTTGCCTTTGAGATTTTGAGGTTATTGTATAGCGGCAGCAGAAACTGCTTTACACGGGCAAAGTAGGGTACAGTTTCTTCGTTTTTCAGTGCTACCACTTTCTGCACCTTGCCGTTCTTGAAGTGTACTTCTACGGGCGTGGACTTACGATATCCGCGTGCGTTGCATATAGTGGTGGTGCGCACGATAGTGGTGCCATCGGTATGGCGTGTTATTACGTTGTCAGAGTGGATGTTTGAGGCTGCGAGGAGCAGCAATAATGTAGCCGCTCCTCGTTTTATACACTTATGTGTTGAAAGCATAATGTTTGTCGTTTTTTATGAATTCAATTATTTCATTGTTACCTGAATGCGATTGCCAGGGGCTGTGAGCTGTCGGCAGAATTGGCGTATGTCATCGGTGGTGATACTGTCTACCTTCTGCAGATAGTTGCGGTTGAAGTCGATACCTTCTCGCAGCTGGTGGTAGCGCACGTATTCCCACCATCCGTTGGTGAGCACGGCACGTTGATAGTTCTTGCGCTCATACTCCTTCACTTTCTGCAGTTGCTCGATGGTGGGACCTTCGGTGGCCATGCGCTGCAGATTGAGGTCGATGAGTGGCAACAGTTCGTCGTATTTGTCGGGGTCGCAACGAAAACTTACGGTCATGGAACATCCGTCTGTAGGATATTTCCAGAACTGGCCCTCTACGCTCACTCCGTATGTGCCGCCACGTTCCTCGCGCACCTTTTCAGTGTATACACCGCGCATTATCTGCGACAACACATCGAGCTTGAGGTCGGTGTCGGCGGTATAGGCTATTGGGGCTGAGTATACGATGTTGGTCTGTGCCGAGGGTGTTATCATCTGTTTGTGGAACACCTTTGTCACCTGTCCCTCCTGTATGTTGAGTGTGTATTGTCCTGGCTTGCAGTCGTTGTTGCTATTGCGCTTTCCTGGTAGGCTTGCCACGTATTGGCAGAGTAAATCGTCGAAATCGTCCTGACGTATGTCGCCCGTAACGATGAGGTGCATTCCTGCAAGATTACTGAAACGCTCATTGTAAATCTGGTAGATGCGGTCGAAGTTTACCTCGTTCATACGTTCCGCCGTGAGCGGTTGAGTGCGCTTGCGTTTACCGTATACGGCTACGCGCAGCGAGTCGTTATAGGTGACATTAGGGCTTGCGTTGCGGTTGCGCAGCATCGACTGCTGTTTGGTTATCATATTCTGGAATATATCCTTGTCCTTGCGTGGATTGGTGAGATAGAGATACATTATCTGTAACCATGTCTTAAGGTCGGAGGCTACACACACACCCTTTACGCCCTCTTCCTCGGCATCGATGTATGGAACTACACGCAGTGCCTTGCCACGGCGCTTCTTCTCGAGAGTGAGAAAATCGAAGTCAGCTGCTCCGCTCTCTTTAACTACGCTGTTAAGGAATTGTAGTGTAGGGGCATCTGTGTCGGGATATAACGAGCGACCGCCAAGACGGAACATGTTGATGGTGAGGCGGTTGGGTTCGATGTCTGACTGTCTGGCACTTACCTTTATGCCGTTCGAAAGGACGTATTCGGTGTAACCATTGTCGGTTGCTTGCTTTGAGAGTATCTTACCCTTTTTGGGCAGCTTCTTCATGAATACGGGGTCTACCTGCTGCGCTGTGTTGTCGTTGGTGTATTCACGCTGTTGTGCGCTTTCTATCCACGTCTTGAGCTGGTTGGATGTGGGCATGGTGTATGGCTTGCCGTCGTACTTGGTGGGTCCGAAGACGATGCACACTTGATTTTTGTTGTCCACTATCTCCGCCATCGTTTTGTTGATGTCGTCGAGTGTAACGGTAGCTGAGAATTCTGCCTCCAGTGCAGCCTCGTATTCGATGTTCATGCAAGGCTCGTTGTTGCAGAAGTTGGACACAATATTCTTTGCATATTCGGCATTGCGTGTCTTGTTTTTGTTGTCCAAACGGTGTTCGATGTTTACGGTGTGCTGCACCTTGGCATGCTCAAGCTCGGCGGCGGTAAAGCCGTAGCGTCTTGCCTTCTCCACTATCTCGATGGCAGCATCTATGCCAACCTGCGGATTGTTGGGCATGAGTCCGAGGTTGAGGGCGAAAGCATCCTTTTCAGTGGTGACGTAGAAGTTGCCTACACGACAGTTTGCCGACATCACTCGGGGTTGTGCCTCGTGTGACAGCTTTGCCAGACGCTGGCGCAGTATGAACATGGCGAGTCGTGACTTGTAGCTGCTGAGGAATGCCTCGCGTGTGGCTCTCGACTGGCGTTGCTCGGCATCGTGCTTCATGTAGAGTGAGAAATTGAGTGTTGGCTGCTCGTTGTCTGCCTGTGTGTAAACAATCATCTCTTTGTTGTCGGGCACGCTGTAGTAGGTGCGCTGTGGCGCATTGGCAGGTACGGTGTCGGCACCGAAGAGAGTCTTGATTTTAGCTTCAATGTCGTCTACATCAATGTCGCCCACAACGATGATGCCCTGCAGGTCGGGACGATACCACTTTTGGTAATAGTCGCGCAGTGTGTCGTAGTGGAATGTGTCCACCACTTCGATGTGTCCTATTGGTAGGCAGTCGGCATATTTCGACCCAGCGTATATCACGGGCATAGCATTCTCCATCATACGCTGCGCTGCCATGCGCGAACGTCGTGTGCGCCACTCTTCTCGTATCACGCCACGTTCTTGGTCAATCTCGTTGTCTTTAAGCAGTAGTGAGCCTGCCCAGTCGTGCAGTATGGTGAGACAGGTGTCGGTTACGCCAGCCTTGCTCACAGGAGCATTGGATATGTTGTACACGGTCTGATCGATGGATGTGTAGGCATTAAGGTCGGCCCCGAACTTGATGCCGTTGCGTTCGCACCAGTTGCGTACAGAGTGTTTGCCTCCATTGCCGTCAGGAAAGTTGCGTGTGCCGTTGAACGCCATGTGCTCAAGGAAGTGAGCCAGCCCGCGCTGCTCGGGTTGCTCGAGTATAGAGCCTACACGCTGTGCAATGTAGAAGTCAGCTTGCCCCGGAGTTTGGTCGTTGTGACGTATGTAGTAGGTAAGCCCGTTGGCGAGCTTACCTTTGCGTATACAACTGTCGAGAGGCAACGTCTGCGCCGACATAGCCATACTGCAGCCCAGGCACATCAGAAGAGAGAAGATTCGTCTTTGTTTCATATAAAGAGATTAAATGTTAAAGTTGGGAACTGATATTTATGTCTCAACTGTTATTTATTACTCGGCAATCTCAATGCCGCTGATAGTGTACTTCTTGTTGTTCTTGACGATAACAATCTGTCCGTTTCTCAAGAATACGCCGTTGGCAGTTTTGCCGGTGTTGACATTCGTGTTGTCGATGCCTGTTTGTGTGTCAGGGTCGAGTGGCAGAGCCTTAAGACCGGCACCAATAATGTTGCCCTCGCCAAGAGCGATGTTGGTGTTGCCGCGAAGGTTGCCAATAAACTCGGTTGTGCCAGTTGATGTAACCTCGCCATTGTTGGTGCATGATTCTACAGACACCACTCCCTCGTTACGTGCAGAGTTGGCTGCGATGCCGGCAACGTACATGTCTTGTCCGCTAACCGAGCCATCGTTGCGACAATTCTTTATAACAGTGGCAGCCTCGTCGCCCTTCATCACGTTGCCAACGATGCCACCGACATTCTTTACACCGCTTATCGCGCCTCTGTTGTAACAGCCTTCGATGTCTACTGCAAAGCTGGCGCAGCTTACGATGCCTGCTGTGTACAGCTTCGACTTGGCTGTACCCTGGGTGTCGTCTACATTGCCGTTGTTGTTACAATTCTTTATGGCACCCGAGTAAGAGCCGGCAATACCAGCCGATCCTACGCCATTGGTTGTAGACAGCTTGCCGCTGTTGAGGCAGTCTTCTATAAGATAGTTGTAAGTGGTGATGCTCTTGCCAGACTGCGAACCACCGCAGATGCCCGACGCATAGGTCATGGCCTTGACGTCACCGTAGTTTTCACAGTCTTTTATTGTGCCACAACCATTGACCATAAATCCGCATATACCGCCAGCGGCAAAGTTGGTGGCAGTGATGTCGGCATTGTTGACACATCCCTGTATAGTGCCCATGTTGATCGAGGCAATAGTGCCAACATAGTTGTAGCTTGTGATGTGGTTGTTCTCGTCGAAGACGATGTTTCTAACGACACCGTTCTTGTCGATACAACCAAACAGGGCGTTGTACTTTCCTGCTGCATTGTTGCCGCTCTCGGTGTGGTAGATGCCTCTGATGGTATGGTTGTAGCCGTCGAAAGTGCCATCGAAGCCATATACTATCTCGGCAATCTTGGCGTTGCCGTCCTTGCCTATTGCGGGCAGCTGAACGGGGTTTTCTGCCGAACCGCCGAAGTCGATGTCGTTAGTCATCATGAAGTACTCGCCAGTTCCTTTGTGGTCGGCGTTGCAATTCTTAGCCATTGCTTCGAAATCGGCTGCTGTGCTGATGATGTAAGGGTCGCCTTGTGTACCAGAACCTTTAAGTCCCCAGCTGTTAGATACTGTAGAGCCATCGCTCTGTGCCATAACTGTCATCGTTGCTATGCAAGCGAAGATGAGTGTAAAGATTTTTTTCATATTATGTTTTTTAAAGTTGTGTTTAAAATGTTGCTTCTGCTGTGATGATGAGCGTATTGCGTGTTTGTCCTTTAGTGTTGCTATTGGTAGCTTGGCGGAGGTTGTACCTCAGGGAAATGGCAGGTCGTATGGACGTGCCTTTTAAGGGCATCTCGTAGGTAATGGCAGCGTGGGCTGCCCATTGTCTGTAGCTGCCCATTGCGGCAGAGCCTCCTGCCTCTGCCGACCATAAATATCCTCTTCGTGTGAGCACACTGCGTCGTGCACTGACAAACGGGGTTATGATGTGGTGTGAGGCGGTGTATATATCGGGATATACGTAGGCAGTCTGTTGGCGAATCCAGTACTTGGCACCTCCCGTTATGTGCCATAGGTATATATTGCCAGATGGTTCCCAGTAGGTGTTGAGGGCTGCTGTACCGTATGTCTGTACCTTGTCTGCCATTTTTGTTGGTTCGAAGTATTCGTAGTATATGGCTGATGTGCCGTTGGTGGCTATGGTGCGGCGATAGTTCTCGCGTTCAGACGTAAGCCGCTCGGTGGCGATGCTCAAGTCAACCCATACAAGACGCTTAGCCCTTTGTGTTATGTCGTAGCGCAGATGCAATGCGAAGTTATCACCATGGTGCTGCTCGTGTGATGCACTGTATTGCGACTTGCGTCCATAGTAGCCATTACGATGACTGTATACGATGTCGGCAAAGAGGCGGTTGTATTTGTTTTGAACCCTCACACCAATGTATTCAGACAGTAGTGGTAAACGGTTTTTGCTATCGGTGAATCCTTCGGTGCCGAATGCTTCGCGTTCGCCATGATGGTTGGCATAGTCGATGAGTGTGTAGTATATTTGGTCAGTTGTACCATAGGTCTTGAACTGCATCGCCTCAGTGCGGCGGCTGTACACCATCCCTATGCCAATGCCACTGTTGTGTGGTAACAAAAACTGTGCGTCAAGACCAGCGTTTATGTCCATCAGCGTGTTACTGTGGCGTAGGTCGCGCTGCTTGGCATATGTGCCAGCTGTATAGTTGAGTTGTGCGCCAATGGCAAGACATCGCCATGCCTTCCACCCGATGGCTCCGTTGATGCTGAATGTCTCCATGCTCTTGTCGCCAGCATTGTTATCCGCCTCGACAAGGTCGAACGGCATTAACTTCATTGTAGGCATAAGCATACTGCCTGCAGTTTCTGAGATATTGTGTCGGCTGTACGTGGCTCTGCCGTAAGCCACAATGTCAGACGAGAGCCTGTAGTATGACTGCACATCGGCATCATAAGTTTCCTGCCGCTTTCCTTCTGACATGGTGTGCAGCTTACCTCCGTCGTGACGATAAGATAGGGTGGCGTGGGCTATGGTGCTGTCTGCATAGGTGGTCAGTGCGGCGGCATTGCTTGCTGTGAGCCATGGATTGCGCTGTTGGGTTAGCTGGAAGTCGCGTTGTGCCATGGCTGGTAGGCACAGCAGATTAGCGTAGAGAACAATTGTCAGCTTCATAGAAATCATTCGTTGAATTATTGGTGTCTTGATATATGGCATGTCCGTCTACAGTCTTCTCCACCTTTCTTATTAGAGAGTGGCCGTAACCTCCGGTCAGAGTTGCATAGCCGTTGTCGAGGTCTGGCGTGAGGCGTTTCTTGCATTTGGCAAGAGCCGTGGCGTTGTATACTTCCATGGCATCAATCACCCACCTGCGTGGCATTTTCAGGCAGGCATACACTATGTTGCCTTCATTGCCCGTTGGGTATATTATGTTGTCTGGGTTCTCGCCGAATTGTTTTGGTGTAATATCTTCTGTGCGGAACAGTATCACGGCTGGCGAAGTCTGGCTCATAGGCCAAGCATTACTTTTGCCGTATTTCACAGCCTTCAGATAGTGGTTTGTGGCGATAACATCGGCAGGCGAGGGATAATACCGAGTGTTGTTGTACTTGCCTCCGTCGCTGCTTGTTGCCTCCATGTCGTACATACAATAGTAGGCAGTGTTGGCATAGTTGATGGAGTTGCTGTAGGTTGGAGTGTTGTCAATGGCGCCATGCACGTTTACTACGAGTTCTGAGTAGGGTGCTATTGTATTGCCCTGCTGGAAAAACCAGATGCCGTTGAGTGCTGGAATCCAGTCTTTGTCAGCATAATCGAGTTTACCACCGTTGAGAAACGAGTGGGTGTTGGCTTCTGCATTGTATGGCTCGATAATGCCGAAACCTACATTGTCGAGCGACACCGTCTCTGATGAGTTGTTGTACAGGATTATACATTTGTCTATGGCGAACTTTCCCGAACCATCGTCCTTCTGACAGCCTCCATTATACAGTTCCTTTATGAGGATAGGGTTGGCAGTCTGCATAGTTGTGATGCTTACGGGCAGCTCTATTGTAGTGTTGTTGCTGCCTATTGCTACGTCAGACAATGCTCCGTTGTATACATGACGGAAATATTCGTCGTCGCTCACCTTCGATGCGCTGACACTGTATATTCCGGTGGGTAGCGTGAAGCGAGCTATACCGTTGGCATCGGTAGCTGCTTCGAAGGTGCTACCTATGCTGTTTGTCATCTTTACGGCAACACCGTCTACGTTATGATTCAGCCTCACCTCGACATTGTAGGTGTTAATTTGTTCGTCGTAGCTGCACGATGCCACCAGCATGGTCAGCATCGTAAGCAGTATGAAGAATGAGTGTTTTATTATATTATTCATATCTCCTTGTTTTACTTGTTTCTTGTCAACTCGTCTATTGTCTATAGTTTCACTCTGACGGATGCTCCATAGTAGAATTTTGGTATGTATCCGCTATCAAACAGCGATGTCTTCAGTCCCGTTTGCTTATTTCGGACGGATGCCAGATTGTTGAAGAAGTTGTTGGCGTAGAACGATAAGCTCACCCATCTGCCTATCTCCTTCGTCACGGAGAAGTTGGCTGAGTAATATGCCGATATATTCTGCGGATTGAAGTAGTAGGCGGTGTTGCTTCTTACTATTAGATCACACAATTGCCGGTAGAGTGTGGGGTTGTTGTCTTTGGCAGCCAGAAGAGCCTCAGCGTATGGAATGCGCTCCGAAGGGTTCTCCCATGTTGAGTAATATTTAGGATACACAGCCACATAATGGTCAGTCTGCCCCACGTATTTAGTTCCAGTCACGTCGCCAGCCTCATTTAATGCTATCGTTGTACGATTGCTTGACAGGTTGCGTCGGTAGTTGAGCATGGTTGCTTCAAGTCGCATTGTCATGATGAGTCTCAGTTGTGGTATGCGTGCCGTCAGCGTGGTGTTGAGGCTGCATCCCTTGTTCATCATGCCGTTGCTCACCGTAGGGGTGCTTGTCGTTGAGGCTGATGCGACGTTGCTGCCTACGTAATAGCCTATAAGCGGTTGTGTGCCCGAACCTTCGGCTTGGTCGCCGATGCCATTGGGACATCCGGCTATGAGTGTATTGTCTGTGCCACGATAGTGATAGTACTTGCCGTCGATGCGCAGCGACAGTCCCAGAGTATGGTGGTTGTTGATGATAGGCATCTCTGCCACCCATTCCAGTCCGTAGCGTGTCACGGGAGAACCATTCACATACTGACGGTTGGCAGTGTATGTGCGGCGGATAGAGTAGGGTAAGTTTACGGTGTTGCCGTTGGTTGCAGATGTTACGCTTATCACACCAGTCGATGGATCGACACTATATATGCGGTCGGCAGCGGCAATGCTACATCCTTCAAGAGCCGACTGCGATGTCTGGTTGTAGGCAAATGGAGAGTATACATTCAGTGTCTGATACGGATTGTACGTGCGGTTCCAATATGCCGACAGGCTCAGTCGTGCCTTACCGACCATTGCTTCCAATCCTGCCTCTATTTGATTGGAGTGCTGCCATTTCAGATTGCTGTTATATATAGCACGCTGCACATTGGTGTAGTAGGCATAGTATGCTTTGCCGTCGGCAGTAGAACCAGGGGTGAACACGAGTCGGTCAGTATAGGTGTCGGCAGGATAAAGCACTTGAAACGATGGCAGTTTGACGCTTTTGCCATAGCCGGCATGTAGTGTGAGCGAGACGTTCTTACCTTTTATTATATTATAGCGAGCATTGAATCTTGGTGAGGGGCTGGCTGCGGTGCCATATTCTGAACCGCTGATTATGGTGATATCGTTGCGCAGTCCGCCTACAAGCATCAGTCTGCCCATGGTTAGCCGTTCCTCTATAAACATTGCCAGGCTATGCATTGTTGGCAGGAGACTATAGTCGTATGGTCGCCATGTGGGAGCCAAACGCATGTCGTCGTAATATGTGCCGTGACCATTGTTGCGTGTAGAGTTTAATTCGGTGCCTACAGTAAGTTTGTTCACCGCGCTGAGTATGCGTCGTGTCCACTCACCCTTTAGTTTGAGTTGTAGACTCTGTAGCTTCTGGTCGTTGAACGAACGCACATACCAGTATCCCGTCGGACTAAGTATGATGCTGCCCGTGCCCATGCCATCGGCATAGTCTTGGGCTATAGCATAGCCGTTGGTAGTGGTGTGCAGACTGGCTTGTGTGGATGACGACGATGTGTTGGTGTTGTTGTCCGAGCGTCGATCGGCTGTAGAGAAGGCTGCCTGCAATGTTATGTTGAACACTCCTGAACTCCTGCTGTTGTAGAGCCAGTCAAGCATCATATTAGCACGTAGCTGATTGTCGCGTTGACGCTGATAGGTATCGCGAAAGGCATCGGGGTCTGCCTCCGAATTATATCCGCCAATGTTGCCCGTAAGTCCAGCTGTCAGATTGAGGCTTGAACCCTTCATGCGGAATACCTTATTGTAAGTAGTCGATAGTATGTTGCGGCTATAAGCAGTATGTGGCGATGTAATGTCGGTGAACGATTGTGCATGTTCTATAGAGAAATTAAGCGTTCCGGCATTGTGTGCCAATGCTAAGCCCTTGGTTAGTGCTACCTGTCGGGTGTACGGATTCATGGAAGCCTCCACAATCCATGGCGTGTGTCCGCGACGGGTATTCACCTTCACCATGCCGTTGCTTATGTCGCCATATTCAACGCCCGGTATTCCAGCTATTACCTCAATGCTCTCAATGTTGGAAGTTGAAATGTTGCGTGTTGAAGCCGACTGCGTCTCGCTCATACTTGCATTGTTGTTCAGTCGCATTCCATCTATCTCAATGGCAGTGCCGAATGACGCATTGCCTTTCTCACCTGTTGCGGAGCGTAGTGCCAGACGAGAATCGTCTGTCAGAGTGGAGTTGACGGTCTGGCCACCGGGCAGCAGGGCCATAATGTCGTTAAGCGACAGGACCTGAGAGTGGTCGAGTGTGGTACGGTCGATAGAATATGTCGTGGTACCCATGGTCGACCTCTTGCGTGCTGTTACCTCCACGCCCGGAATGCTAAGGTTAGCCTCCTTCAGTCGGATATTCTTTAGGTCGGTGTTGTGGCGGATGTTAAATTGTACGGTGCGAGTGACATACCCCAAGGTGCTCACCTCAATTGAGACAGTTCCTTGTGGCACATTCTCGATTATAAACATGCCGTTAGCATCGGTTGCTGCCCACAATTCAAGATTCGACACTTTGACAATGGCATATTGTATGGGCTGCATAGTGCGATTGTCGAGCACATGTCCCGACACCTTAAAACGTATGTTATCGGCTATTGCTGCTGCCGATATTATCAAAAATAATATTAATGTTATTGCCTTCTTCATTTCTTGACAACTTGTCAATTATACAATATAAGTTGTTGATTTAGAAGTGCAAAGTTATTGTGATTTGGTATTTGGTGCAATACCAAAATATAGGTAAATTGAAGCATTAAGGTATAATGCTTCAATTTGTCAAAAGTTGAAAATGGAGAGTTATGATATGTATGTCTACAACAGATTAGATAGTTGCTAATAAAATGACAAGATCAATCATAACTCTCAACTCTAAGTTCTCAACTCGCAGCTAAAACAAGTCTTTCGAGTGCTTCCTTCAGCACGCTGCGAGGTGTAGCCACATTCATGCGCATAAATCCCTTGCCTTCCTTTCCGAACATCTCGCCGTCGTTGAGGGCGAGTCGTGCGCGGTTGACGAAGAGGTCGATGAGCGCGTCGTGGTCGAGGTGCAGACCGCGACAGTCGAGCCATACGAGGAACGATGCCTGCGGTCGTACAGCCTTAATCTGCGGCAGGTGCTTTCTGAGGAAGTCCTCCACGAACAGGATGTTCTGCTCCACGTATGCCAGCATCTGCTGTCGCCACTCCTCGCCCTCGTTGAATGCAGACATCGTAGCGATTGGTGCAAAGAGGTGCGGCTCGTCCAGTTCGTTCGCCGCCATCCAGTCGAACAGCGGTTGGCGCAGTCTCTCGTTTGGCACAATGCACCACGAGCTGACGATGCCCGCTATGTTGAACGTCTTCGACGGAGCACCGAACGTGATGCTACACTCGGCTGCAGCGTCAGATACCGATGCGAACGGCACGTGCTTGTTGCCGAAGATAGCCATGTCGGAGTGGATCTCGTCGCTGATGACGATGATGTTGCGCTCGGAACAGAAGTCAGCCAGACGGCGCAGCGTCTCCGTGTCCCACGTTATGCCTGCCGGGTTGTGCGGATTGGAGAGGATTAGCAGGCGACACTTCTCGTCCGCCACCTCTGCTAAGTTGTCGAAGTCCATCGAGTAAGAGCCGTCGGCGTTCTCGCGTAGCGGATTGTACACCACCTGACGACGATTGCCCTCCGGTGTCAGTCGGAACGGGTGGTAAACTGGCGGTTGTATGATTACCTTCTCGTCCTCCTTCACGAACACGTTGATGACGAAGCCGATGCCCTTCACGATGCCCGGTATGAAGCGCATCCACTGCTCCTCGACGCGCCACTGGTGGTGGTCTTCAATCCACTTCGCAATCGTCTGCCAATAATTGCGTGGCACTATCGTGTAGCCGTAGAGCGAGTGCTCGAGTCGTTTGCGCAGCGCGTCGGTTATAAACTGTGGTGTCTCGAAGTCCATGTCAGCCACCCATAGTGGCAGCAGGTCGCCCCTGCCATATCGCTCAGCGAGCACCTCGTGCTTGAGGTCGCCCGAGCCGGAGCGGTCAATGATTTTGTCAAAATCGTATTTCATAGTAATGTTTAGTCAACTTGGTTGGTGCACTTGAGACAAGTGCACCCCCTGATTATAATGCTTGGCGGAAGTCCTCAATAATGTCGTCCATGTCCTCCAGACCCACAGAGATGCGTATTGTGGTGTCAAGCACGTCCATTGCTGCACGCTGCTCGTCGCTGAACGGGCCGAAGATGGTGCTTGCAGGATGTATGGCGAGTGTGCGGTTATCGAAGAGGTTAGTGGCGCGGCGCACCAGCTTCAGATTATTGATGAAGCGGAAGCAAGCCTCCTTCGACTCTAAGTCGATGGTGAACATACAGCCCGCCGTCTTGCCGAACTGACGTTGCGCCAGTTCATAGTACGGGTTGTCGGGCAGTCCCACATAGTTCACGCTCTTGATACCCTCCATCTGTCGCAGCGCGTTCACGAGATACACCGTGTTGCGCACCTGCAAGTCGTAGCGTGCACGCAGGTTCTCCAGACCGAGGTTCTGCATGTATGCAACGTGCGGTGTCATGTAAGCACCGAGGTTGAAGAGCATCTCGTCGTGCAGACGACGTGCGAACTCAGGGAAGCCACCGTAGTCGATGACCATTCCGCCGAGCGATGTTGCGCCCCCCGACAGATACTTCGTCGTAGACACCACTTCGATGTCCACACCCAGCTCATGCGCACAGAACTCCGTGAACGGTATCGCCGTCGTGTCAGCTACAAGCGGAATGTTGTGCGCGTGCGCTATCTCAGCCAGAGCCTTGAGGTCAGCCACCTCCAACTGCGGGTTGGTGATTATCTCGAGGAAGATACAGCAGGTGTCAGCATCCACAGCTCGGCGCACTTCGTCGAGGTTCGTCAGGTCGCACAGATGCGTCGTCACGCCGAAGCGCGGCAGCGTCTTTGTCAGCAGCGAGTAGGTATTGCCGAACATGTGGCGCGATGCCACCACGTTCTTTCCCTGCTCAGCGAGCGAGATGAGTGTTCCCGAGATGGCAGCCATGCCCGACGACATAGCCGTCACGCGGTCGGCACCGGTCAGTGCCTTCACCTTCAGCTCCAGATAGTTGACCGTAGGGTTCATCACGCGCGAGTAGTCGGGCTCCTCGATGCGTCCGCAGAAAGCGTCCGACATCACGTCGGCATCAGCAAACTCGTAAGCCAGAGTGTGATACACCGGCATACTCAGTGCGCCGTAAGCATCGCACTTCTGAAAGGGGGTGTCGATTGCAATTGTCTGTTTCTTCATGATCTTGTTTATTAATTCGTGTGCAAAAGTACGCAAATAGCTTTTTTTTTCACCTCTATATATATAATAATTGTGATGAGTGTTTTTGATTTAACATCTTTTGTATGTTACGTAAGTATTTTCTAACCACATTGTTTCGCCTACAAATTTTAAAATCAGTATTTTTGCAATTGTAAAATACTAAATTTATGAGAACAAACTATTTATCACGACTCTTGTCAGTTGCAGCCCTTGTAGTGTGCTTTGGTGCTACAGCCGTTGCAGCTACTGTGCAGAATCTTACACAATACGTCAATCAGTACGTAGGAACCGGCGGTCATGGACACACGTTCATGGGTGCAAATGTGCCGTTCGGACTCGTTCAGCTCGGTCCGACAGAGCCTACACGCGGTTGGGACTGGTGCTCGGGCTACTACTACGACGACGATGAGCTTATCGGCTTCGGACACATGCACCTCTCGGGCACCGGCATCGGCTGCTTGGGCGACGTGGCATTCCTGCCCGTGAAGGACTTTAAGCAGACTTCTACACGCTTCAAGCACGAGGCAGAGAAGGTGCACCCCGGCTACTACTCGCTGCAGCTCACCGACCCCAATGTGCTCGTGGAGCTGACAGCCACAGAGCGTTGTGGCTTCCATCGCTATACATTCAAGGACGGCGCAAAGGCTCAGCTCGCCCTCGACCTCTCGCAGTGCATCGGCTGGGACAAGCTCAACGACTGCCTGCTCACCCAGGAGAGCACCACACGCCTCACCGGCTTCCGCCGTTCAAACGGTTGGGCAGCCGACCGCCGCATCTACTTCTCTATCGACTTCTCGCAGCCCGTCACCGTGCACCGTCTCGACTCGATGGAACGCGTAGTGGTGTCGGTGGCTGACAACACCAAACCGCTGCTCGTGAAGGTGGCACTTTCGCCCGTGAGCATCGACAAGGCGAAGCTGAACATGCAGGCAGAGATGGCAGGCTGGGACTTCGACGCAACGGTGAAGGCAGCCGACGACGCTTGGAACCGTGAGCTCGCACGCATCGAGATCCAGACCAACGACCAGACCAAGAAGCGCGTGTTCTACACCGCGATGTATCATTTGATGACCTCTTGCTCTAAGTTTAACGACGTAGACCGCGAGTATCGTGGTGCCGACGGCAAAGTGCATAAGGCAGACTTCACCAACTACACCACGCTCTCGCTCTGGGACACATACCGCGCCGCTCATCCGCTGATGACTGTCGCCTTCCCCGAGATGCAGCGCGACTTCGCCCAGACGTTCCTTAACATCTACAAGCAGCAGGGCCGTCTGCCCGTGTGGCATCTGATGGGCTCTGAGACCGACTGCATGGTGGGCAACCCGGGCGCAATCGTGCTCGCAGACCTCACCATGAAGGGCTTTGTGGAGGATAAGGAGCTGGCTTTGGAGGCACTGAAGGCTACACAGATGAAGGACATCCGCTCGCTTGGCTTGCTCAAGGAGCACGGATACATACCCTGGAACCTCGAACCCGAGAACGAGACCGTGGCAAAGGCACTCGAATACTGCGCTGCTGACGACGGCGTGGCGAAGGTGGCTAAGCTGTTGGGTAAGGTAGACGACTACGAGTACTTCTTCAACCGCTCGCGCTCGTACAAGAAATACTACGACCCGGAGACACGCTTCATGCGTGCCGTAGGCACCGACGGCAAGTTCCGTCTGCCGTTCAATCCGTTCTTCGCCGAGCACCGCACCAACGACTACACCGAGGGCAACGCATGGCAGTACACCTTCCTCGTGCCGCACGACGTGAAGGGACTCATACAGCTCTTCGGGTCTGACAAGGCGTTCATGTCGAAGCTCGACTCGCTCTTCTTCGTTGAGGGATGGGCAGGCGACAACGCTTCGCCCGATATGTCGGGCATGACCGGACAGTACGCGCACGGCAACGAGCCGAGCCACCACGTCATATACATGTATAACTACGCCGGTCGTCCCGACAAGGCGGCACCGCTGCTCCGTAAGATGCTCAACGAGATGTATCTCGACCAGCCCGACGGACTCTCTGGCAACGAGGACGTGGGTCAGATGTCGGCTTGGTACATCCTCTCGTCGGTGGGCCTCTATCAGGTAGACCCCGTCGGCGGACGCTTCGTAATTGGTTCGCCGCTCTTCGACAAGGCGACAGTGAACGTCGGCGCAGGCAAGACATTCACAGTCGTGGCGAAGAACAACTCCGACCGGAATATCTACGTGCAGAGCGCACGTCTCAACGGCAAGACTCTGAAGAACTCATACATCGAATTTAACGACATTCGCCACGGCGGAACACTCGAACTCGTAATGGGACCGAAGCCGTCGAAGTGGGGCGCGGCTCCTGCGTGCCGTCCGTAGGAGTTTTGAGTTTTGAGCTCGGCTCGTAGAGACGCTTGTCAGAGCAAGAATTGTCGGCTTTGCCGATTAGGAATTATTTTACAAGAAGAAGGTTCTGTGAGTTCTGAGAATTCCGTGGGAGAAGAAATGATCCCCACAGAACACGCAGAGCGCACAGAAAATATTACAAGAAGAAGGTTCTGTGAGTTCTGTGAATTCCGTGGGAAAAGAAATGATCCCCACAGAACACGCAGAATGCACAGAAAATATTACAAGAAGAAGGTTCTGTGAATTCCGTGAATTCCGTGGGAGAAGAAATGATCCCCACAGAACACGCAGAACGCACAGAAAATTTTACAAGAAGAAGGTTCAGTGAGTTCTGTGAATTCCGTGGGAGAAGAAATGATTCCCACAGAACACGCAGAATGCACAGAAAATTTTACAAGAAGAAGGTTCTGTGAGTTCTGAGAATTCCGTGGGAGCAGAAATGATCCCCACAGAACACGCAGAACGCACAGAAAATATTACAAGAAGGAGTTTTGAGTTTCGAGTTTGAGGAGTAATCTTCTTGTCAACTCGTCTCCTTGTCTCCTTGTTAACTAAAACAAATAATCATTATGAAACTTAATTTAAGTTCGCAGATTGTATTAAACAAGGTACCGGAGCAGTACTATCGCCCTCGCACGGCAGTTGAGCGCTCCGAAATGACACGTTGCGAGAAACTCTTCACCGACATCTACCCGAAGGTAGAGGAGGGTGCAAAGGTAATCGCAGACGTTGTAGAGTCAGAAATCAAACGTGCAAAGGCAGTCGGCAAGAAGTGCGTGCTCGCCCTTGGCACCGGTCTGTCGCTGAACCCCATCTACGAGGAACTCATACATCGCCACGAGGCAGGCTTGAGTTTCGACAACGTGGTCGTGTTCAACGCATACGAGTACTTCCCACTCGATAAGAACTGCGCACAGAGTGCCATCAACCAGTTGCGTCACCGCTTCCTCGACCATGTCGACGTGAAGGCAGAGAATATCCACACCCCCGACGGCTCAATCGCACAGGACGAAGTGTTTGAACACTGTCGCGCCTACGAGCAGCTCATCGCTGCAGAGGGCGGCATCGACATCGCTCTGCTCGGTATCGGACGCATGGGTAACATCGCTGCCAACGAGCCAGGCTCAAGTCTCGCCTCGCAGAGCCGCATCATCCTCATCGATCAGACGGCACGCGAGGAGATGAGCAACAGCTTTGGCACACTCGACCAGGTGCCGCCGTGCTCTATCACAATGGGTGTCCACACCCTGCTCTCCGCTCACAAGATGTTCCTCACAGCATGGGGCGAGGAGAAGTCGGAGGTGGTGCAGAAGATAGTAGAGGGTGGCATCACCGACACCGTGCCAGCATCGTTCGTACAGACACACAACGACGCTAAGTTCGTTATCGACCTCGCAGCAGCCAGCAAGCTCACACGCATCGTTCACCCGTGGCTCGTGACCAACTGCGAGTGGACCGACAAGACGATACGCGCCGCAGTGGTTTGGCTCTGTCAGCTCGTGCAGAAGCCAATCCTCAAGCTCACCAACAAGGACTATAACGAGAACGGCCTTTCAGACCTGCTCGCCCTCTTTGGCTCGGCTTACAACTGCAACATAAAGATATTCAACGACCTGCAGCATACCATCACCGGCTGGCCTGGCGGCAAGCCGAACGCCGACGACACCAACCGTCCGGAGCGTGCACTGCCGGCACAGAAGCGTGTGATAGTATTCTCGCCACACCCCGACGACGACGTAATCTCGATGGGCGGCACAATCCGTCGACTCGTTCAGCAGAACCACGACGTGCACATCGCCTACGAGACATCTGGCAACATCGCTGTCGGCGACGAGGAGGTGACACGCTTCATGCACTTCGTGAACGGCTACAATCAACTCTTCTGCGACAACAAGGACGAGGTGATAAAGAAGATGTACGGCGACATCAAGGAGTTCTTCGCTCAGAAGAAGCCGAGCGATATGGACACCCCGGAGGTGCGCACCATCAAGGGACTAATACGCCGTGGTGAGGCACGCACCGCCTGCACATACAACGGTATACCGCTCGACCACGTCCACTTCCTCGACCTGCCGTTCTACGAGTCGGGCAAGATTGAAAAGCTGCCGATGGGCGAGGCGGATGTGAACATCGTTCGCGAACTGCTCCAGCAGGTTAAACCTCACCAGATATACGTAGCCGGCGACCTCGCCGACCCACACGGCACTCACCGCAAGTGTACCGATGCCGTCATGGCTGCCATCGACCTCGAAAAGGAGGCTGGTGCGAAGTGGCTCGACGACTGCCGCATCTGGATGTACCGCGGTGCATGGGCAGAGTGGGAAATCGAGAACATCGAGATGTGCGTGCCTATGTCGCCAGAGGAGCTCCGCGGCAAGCGCAACTGCATCCTCAAACACTCGTCGCAGATGGAGAGTGCACCATTCCTCGGCAACGACGAGCGACTCTTCTGGCAGCGCGCCGAAGACCGCAACCACGCCACAGCCGAACTCTATCATAGTCTCGGCTTGGCTTGCTACGAGGCAATGGAAGCATTCGTGCGCTATATCCCGTAACCCAAAGGGGCACTTTAGGGGGTGCACTTGTCTCCGCTCGGCTTTGCCGCTTGCCAGAGCAAGAAGTGCACCAACAAAGTAGTAAGTGTATTAGTATTAGTTTCCTTTCAATAGGTTCATTTATGCTTTGTTGGTGCACAAACTGCTTTGTTAGTGCACAAACTGCTTTGTTGGTGCACATACTATTCTGTTGGTGCACTTGAGACAAGTGCACCCCCTTTCGTTTCCCTCTGTTTTTGTTAAAAACCAACAAATTTGCAAATAATCAACGCCGTTGTTCGTTGGTTTGCAACAATTTAGTTAATTTTGTGGCGTATAGTGTTTTCTTACTAATTGTGCTGTATTTACAGATAGGCATATCATTTGTATTTGACAAGCAATTAGTAAGCAAGCAATTAGTAAATTAATAAACAATCAAAATAGCAAAGATGAAGAAACTTTACTTGATGTTGTCAATGCTCTTCGCATTCGGTATAGCAGCCAATGCCGTGCCGGCAAAGAGAATACAGAAGGTTATTACACTTGCCAACGGCACACAGGTGTCGGTGGAGTTGCGTGGTGACGAGTATCTGAGTTGGTGGGAAGGCACCGACGGAACAGCTTATCGTACTACTGCTGCTGACGAGAATGTGTTCGAGGCGTTCGACCTCGAAGCGCAGAAGCCTGCCGCTGCCGCACGTCGTGCACGAACAGAGCAGGGACGTGTGGCACGCCTCGCACGTGTGAAAAACTCGCTGAAGGGTGCCGACGACAAGATGCGCGGACTCGGTGGCGACCATATTACATACAAGGGCGTGAAGAAAGGTCTCGTGGTGCTCGTCGACTTCAAGAACAAGAAGTTCGCCGACGGACACGACCTCGAGTACTATAAGAATGTAATCAACGGTAAAGACTTCACCGACGAAGAAGAAGGCTACGTAGGCAGCGTGCGCGACTACTTCCTCGCACAGTCGAACGGACAGTTCGAGCTCGATTTCGACGTTGTAGGTCCTGTCACGATGTCAAAGAATTCTGGCTACTATGGTAATGACGGAGCATATCAGAAGGACGAGAAGGTCTACGAGATGATTAAGGAGGCTTGCGACGGCATCCAGGATCAGGTGAACCTGAAGGACTACGACTGGGACGGCGACGGCGAAGCCGACCAGGTGTTCTTCCTCTATGCCGGCTTAGGTCAGGCATCGGGCGGCTCTGCCGGCACAATCTGGCCACACGAGTCGGAGTTGCGCTACTGGCCCTGCGGTGTGCTCTCTTATCCTACTGGTAAGATAAACACATACGCCTGCGCCAACGAGCTGCAGCCAGAAGGACAGAACTCCACGCGCTACATCTCCGCAGGCATCGGCACCATCTGCCATGAGTTCTCCCACTGCCTCGGCTTTGCCGACATGTACGACACAACCGGCGGTGGCGGTTATGGCATGTCAGTCTTCGACGTGATGGATCAGGGCTCATACAACGGCAACGGCTTCGTGCCCTGCAACTACACAGCCTTCGAGCGCATCTACGCCGGCTGGGTGGAGGCGATAGAGCTTGATGCTCCTGCAACGGTGAAGGACATGAAGTCGGTATCCGACTACGGACGCCCATTCATCATGTACAACTACAAGAACACCAACGAGTACTTCCTCATGGAGAACCGTCAGAACACCGGTTGGGATAAGGGACTCTATGGAAGCAACGGTCTGCTCATCGTGCACGTCAACTACGTGCCGTCGCGTTGGGCTAACAACAGCGTCAACTCGAGCGCCGAGAAGATACAGTGCTGCACGGTTGTAAACGCCGACGGCTCGCGCGATAACACTCAATACTCGCTACAGGGCGACCTCTATCCGTATGAGGTGAAGGGCGTGACGATGAACGACGAGTTCACCGACGATTCGGAACCGGCTGCAAAGCTCTACAACAAGAATTCTGACAACTCCTACGCGCTCGGTATTCCTATCACTCAGATAAAGCGTTCTAAGGGTTCTATCTCGTTCTTGGTTTGCGGTGGCGATGACAAGAATGTCATCGACAACACATTCAACGGTGTCGTTGACGGCATCAACGGCGTTACTGTAGTCAAGAAGACAGTAGACAACCGCATCTACAGCATCGACGGTCGCTACCTCGGCACCGATGCCTCAGCACTTGGCAAGGGCATCTACGTCGTAGGAGGCAAGAAGATCGTAAAGTAACTTCAGGGGGTGCACTTGTCTCAAGTGCACCAACAAAGCGGTGTTGAATTACCTCTTGCTCGGTTGGTGCACTTCTTGCTCTGGCAAGCGGCAAAGCCGAGCGGAGAC
>OQVS01000391.1_pt1 | contig 29696 bp, 24 predicted proteins | sample 1691601 | NCBI WGS metagenome assembly OQVS01 (sample SAMN03418268, study PRJEB22391) | human gut metagenome | biome: human-gut; feature: organic feature; material: feces | host: Homo sapiens | place: Tanzania | collected 2013-01 | reverse complement strand
TGTTCAATGGAGATGCCCTTCGGCATTGCCTCCGTCTGGTACTGGAAATAGAATCGTTCCAAATCTTCGCTGCTGTACATAAATCAATGTTTAAAATTTGGCAGCAAAGTTACACCTTTCAAAATTGAGCCCTAATTTGAGTGCTTACAGTTTATTTAGAACACACTATACCTATAGTTTTAAATATCCCACAACTTATTTTTCATTCCCACAATACGGACATTTCTTAACCCCTGCCGGAATCTGCATGTGGCAAGCACTGCACTCTGATGATGTATTAGCGTTAAGAATATCTTGGTATTCTCCACTTTCATACCACGTGAGTAATTCTGCGGCACGAAGTACAGTCCAAGGATGGGAACTTCCAGCAATTGTCAAGGTCTTGATAGCCTTGTCTGTGAATCCACTGAAAGATTGTTTGAATTCGGTAGCTTGCTTAATGAAGGCATCCTTGTTCATATTCTCAAAATACTTGATGGGAAGACCTGACATTTTAATGATACCGCTAATGGCAGCGTCAATGTCTTGACAAGCTAAGAGACCTGCTCTGTCTGCGGTAAACTCCGACATACGAATCCAATACATCAAAGCATAATAGATAGGAGTTGTAAATGAACTTACCACAGGTATTTGGCTAATGGCACTATTAAAAAGTTCACCCATAGTGTGATAGATAACATGCCCGCTCTTGATGTGACCACACTCATGACCTGCCACATAGCGAAGTTCATCCTCGCTAAGCAAATCTATGGTACCACTATTCAATACCAAGATGGTATCTTCTTTATAGCCTGTGGTGTAACCATTGATGTTATATCCCCATTGCGTGTAAAAACGTGGAAGTGGTCTTACGTCAAGCGTATCTGCTACATCATGCACCAAGTCATAGAGCTCTGGGCATGATTCTCTTGTTACAAGGAAATTCGATCCCTGCAACTCGACAATATGCCATTTGATATATGTCCAGTTCAAGAAGAAATTTACCACCTTGTCAAACCCAGGCAAAGCTTTTAGCGTTTTTAAGGCTGTTTTGTCAAAGTCATGTTCGTATGATTTAGAATCAAGTCCGAACAAAGTTTTCTTTTTATTCATAATTTCGTTTGTTTTCAAGTTCAGTAATTCTTTTTTCAAGTTCTTCGATGTGCTTACTCATTTGCACATTCCTTCTTTCCATACCTCTGATGTAATCCCATATTTTTTCAATATCTTCGATTTTCGGGGTGTTCGTCATTGCATGCAAAGACAGGATAGGTTTTCTGTCTGCTGCATCTTGCCGCGTGTGTGGTTTTTCTTGCTCTACATTCATGCTTGATGCATTGGTCCTTGCATTAGGTTGTTCTTCTATAGCCTTGAAAAGCAGATTACCAGTTTCATCAAAACAGACGTTTACCTCTCTCTTAGTAATACTTTGCTCTTTGAAGGTCGTCTTCAAGTCACAAGGGTAACCTACAACAAGCATACGCACATGTAAGGGGGTGCTTACGCAGAGTGATATAGCTTCGTCACACTCTATAATAGAGTGGAGAAGCGATGTCAATCTATCATTATCACAACGCAAACCGTTCTCGTTTAAGTCGTTGATGAACAGTGTTCCCAAAAATTCCAAGAACTGACTATAATTGTTGCGTATATGTTCGGCTAACTTATCTAAGCTCACCAAATCATCTTCATCACCTATAAACATCATATTGAAAGGTGACTGCCGGCCATAGACATCCTTAGGACCTGGTATATCTCTAATGGCAAGAGCAAAATTTTTATAATCAAGTCGTTTATATAGGATTTTATATCCTCCGTGAGACATCAATACTCTTGCTTCTTTGGGATAGTTATAGTTTGGCGTAGCATCAGACAATGCGACAAGTTTAGGCAATTGTCTTTGGTGTTCTATCTGTTCCTTTAACATTTCATCGTTTGGATTCTCTTCCAAAGATTGCTCATGAACTGCCAACAAGGGTAAAAAATATTTTGATGTAACTTCCTCCTTAGTATTGCCTACATAGAAGTCCTTATAGCCACCATGATTGTAATATGCATAGTATCTTATCATACTTGTATTTCGTTTATAGCATGTAACTTTGACTCTTTAACAGTTTCTATCCCATCAAAATTTTGCTTGATATAGCCACCATCTTGCAACTTTTTTGTAAGAGAAAGCATTTGTTCCAATGTTATAGTGCCAAACTTCTTTTCAAGATACTTAGATGTAAAGTACGTAACAGCAACTCCGGCCAAACCAAATACGCAACTTGTTGCAATTGCTATTCGTTTTCCCCATTTCCATTTGTTTTTTTTCTCTTTTAACTGCTCTACATCTTTGGCAAAAAGAACTTTTGCAAGGTAAAATTGCAAGATGTAATATGCCAATTGATCACAATGTTTGGGCTCATATTTTTTTCCAATAGTCGTAAACCATGAATTGGGAACCATAAGAGCCGAATGTTCTCGAATAACAGCGTTGTTGTCTTCTTGAAACTTATGTTTGGTCAAGTCAATGTTTTCAATTGTTCCATCTTCAAATCTGACTTGTGTCTTTTTGTTTATTATGGCACACCTTCTTTGAATTTTTCCATTGAGTACACAAGACATAGCTTTTGCCTGTTCTTGGAAAATAATATTTCCAACTGTTTGCACAGGCAATATGTCAACCTCTACATTATTGTATTTAGACAATGCTTGAAGAGTTGGGGCATAGACTGTTTTAACCCGTTGAACAACATTACCAATGTTTCCTTCTTTTGCCCATTTCTCACATTTGAGGGGGACAAATATAACGAGCTTAGCATCGGAACCTTCTTTGTCATCCAATTCGGTCAAAAAAGTATGAATGTCATTTACGTGGTTATAAGAATTGTTGATCGCTTCGTTGCATAATTTGTTGCTGGAGTTGACAGCTTCCATCAAATTCGGTGTATCTATGGCTATCAAGAAAACATCGTATTCTCTGACTTTCTCACGAACTTCTGCATCATGTTGCCGCCCCATGTCATAGTATTCACCACTGACATCAGAAAACAAAATATTCATTTTACTTTCTGTTCCAGGCACGCTGAATTGTAGCATAAAATCTTCAAATTCTCCTGATTTACTATCATCAATAAGATAGGTCTTACCGTATGAGGTTAGCAAATTCCATTTTAAAGATTCTATGCTTTTGATAAGTTTCAGACTGGCAGGCCTGCTCTCTGTCACATCTTTTACTTCAACGATGTCCTTGACTGTCCCATGGGTCATAGTCTCAATCAAGCCGGCCAACATAGAGGTTTTCCCAGTACGTTGACCGCCCATCATTAATACTTTCAAGACATCTGCCATAATACAACTATTTATGACAACAACTTGCAATAAATGCACCGACAAATAATCCTGCAGCACCAGCTGCTATCATGCCTTTTTTAAAAGTTGCATTCTTTTTGCGTTCTTCTTTCAATTCCTCCGCAATAGACAGAATCTGCTTTACCAATCTATCAGGATTTTCTTTTGATAATATCTCAATTTCCTTTACTGACGTTATTTCCATTGTTCCTAACTTTTGTTCTGTTATGGCTTTTTGTTCTGTTATGCCTTCTGGTAAGACCAATAGTGCAACATTGCCAATTTGGGCATGGATGGATTTTCCTCCATCCATTGTTGGCAATATGGTTAAAGAATTGTTGGCTACAACAGCCTTTACCCAAGCGTTGAATTTTGCAAGTTCAAACTTCAAACCATTTACATCAATATCCATAAAGAGGTACTTTGACAAAATGGCTTCAACGCCTTTTATGTTGCAAGCGAAATATGTAGCAAGAACATTCAGTACTTCTATATCATTCTTTGTATCACCTGTAATAACAAACATAAAAGGTACAGATCGTCCATGCTCATCTTTGGTATTATCTGAGATATTTCTCAAAGCCAAAGCATAATAATCTCCTTCAAGATGTTTGTAGAGAAGTTTATATCCGGCATGTGAGAAGAGTACTCGTGCTGATGTTGGGAGATTGAATGGCTGCTCAGCTGACAGCTGTTGTATTTTAGGAAGATCTTTTTGTTGGTCAAATAGCTTTGCTGCATCTTCATCTGTCTTTGCACGTTCTTCCAAGACAGGCAAAAGAGGCAAGTAATAAGTAGCCTCCTGTTTGTCTTCACTTGTGCCGAGTATAAAATCCTTATACCCACCCACAGAATAATAAGAATAATACCTTAACATAATCAGAAACGTTTAATGATTTCTATTCCATCACCAGTGTCCTTTATCAAGCCACTGCGTTGCATTCTGCCAATAATCTGTTTAAGCTCTTCGGTATTCATAGTACCAAATATGCCACGGATGCGGTTGATCATATCTCTCAGAAAATCGTAAATCCATCCGAGTAATCCTCCATGTTGGACGTTAGCCTCTGCATCCATTAGCTTCATCAACATGAAGCGAATAATGTGCAATGGAAGTTGGTCGCAATTTTTTGGAGCAAAACTGCTGTCATTTGGATTGATTTGATACCATGAATACGGACGTTGAAGTGTTGTCCCATTGATAACTGCTTCACCGTCTTCTACAACTGTTTCACCAGGCATGGGGAGATCATTTTCTCCATCCTCTTTTCTGACAGTTTCATCATCTATCTTACAACAACGTACTGGTCCATCAATACTATTGTATATATACGCTTTACGGAATTCTGAAAAAAGAATATTGCCAGATGTCTGCATTGGTATCACACAGATGTTCATCTTCTCGTATGCAGAGAGATTCTTGATGTGTGTGCCATAGACCTCCTTGATGCGTGCTGTTACCTTGTTTAAGCCATTTGGCTCTTTTGCCCATTTCTCGCATTTTAGTGGTACAAACACAACCATTTTTGCATCTTGTCCTTCTTTATCATCAATGTGGGTCAAGAAGTTCTGGATATCTTGAACTCTATTTGTTCCAAGGTCAATAGATTCTGGACACAAATCTTTAGTTGACTCATCTACACTACCCATCAGGTAAGGAGTGTCAACAACAATTACGAACACATCGCAATTTTTGATATACTCTTCTGTTTCTTGGGCATGAGATCCTGATGCTTCGAAAAACTCTCCTGCTGAGTCACGGAACTCAATATCCATTTCTCTCTTTGTTCCGGGAATTTGAAGATGGAGTTTGTATAACCAAAAGTTAGATGTTGGATTTTTATCAACAAGGAATATGTTGCTGTTGTCTTTATTGGACTCCAACATATTCTGTAATTCCAAGGTCTTGTCATTCAACGAGTCTTGCGTTTCAAACCCTTTTGTTTCTAGAACAGTTCTATCAGATACGGTGAAGTAGTCTTTTACTTGACCGTTCTTCATCTCTTCAAAAAGGCTTGCCAATGCTGATGTCTTTCCACATCGGCGACCTCCCATCATTATTACTTTTAAAGGCTCTGCCATATTTTCGTCTTTTAGTTGATTTTTATAATTGTATTTGTTGTCAAAGGAATGAAACCATTCTTGTTGTAGATGACAAAGCGTGTCAACTTTTTCATCTCTTCAAAGAATTTGGAATCATTCTTGATGAATGAATAGATAGAATCCATGAAACTATCAATGAGTCCTTTCTTTTGTTTCTTTTGCCACTCGTAATAGTTTGTGACGTATGTCAGCAAATAGTAAAGTGGCTGAGGGCAGAACAATGGCTTGTACTCTGGTTTTACATCCCACGAACGGAATACAGATACCTTGGAAACATCACCGGGTACATTACTGTTCTTCATCGAGTCAAACTCTATACCACCTAAAGTAATGATAGGAGTGACGAAACTGGCAATGTTGTTTTGTCCAAAGAAATCGGTTAGTTCTTTATAAGTTTCCTTAACTTTCTCTGAAACTTGCGGCAACTTTCCATCATGTAAGTATCTCTCACATTTCAATGGAACGAATAGTACGAGTTTGTCCTTAACAGCCGCGACATTGTCCTTGAAATAATGAGTGACAATATCCACCTTGTTCTTTTCCGCATTGTATCGTCCTTCTTCTTCCATCAAATAAGGTGTATCAACAGCTATTAGGATAACTGTTGCGCTGGCCATAAAGTTGTATATATCTTCACGGTCACTCTTGATGGTGGAGGTTAAATACTCTCCAGGAAAATCTCTGATAGTAAGTTTTACAGACTCTGAACGACCAGCCAATCCCAATCCAAACTGGAACTCAGAAATTGTGTTAGAAGCAGGCAAGTTTGACGCATTCTTCTTAGCTACAGCATCCACTAACATTGTATGGTAGTCATTCAGCATGTTGGTGTTGCTGTCAAGTGCCTTCAAGTATATAGATGAACCTTCGCATATCTGAGATTGCGATTCATGAAAGATAGAAGTAAGTACTGTAGTTTTACCCACCGAACGTGGTCCCATCATACATATACTTAAGGTCGGAGTGGAACTGAATGGACTACCAGCCACCATTTGCCCTATTTTATCGAACACTCCCATTTCCCTTAGAGTTTAAAAACAAAAGAGTTCTTCTTACAGAGATTAGTAATAGCTGCACTCTCAGCATTCCAGTTTCCAAAAGCTTCTTGTTCCTGTACCATTCCAGCGAACTCATCACGCCATATAGACATACGGTTTTCAGAATAGAAATTATAGAGTTCCTCAGACATATGTGTGTCCGTATCATCCACCAACAAGTCTCTGAACATACTGGTACGAGCATAGAACGAATGACTTGGAATCAAAGAGAAGTCATCACGCCACTTGCGCATTTCTGTTTGGATAGCTGATGTGCGGCTTACAATCTCACTCCAAATCTTCTTGGCTTGTTTTGTATCAGGTATGCCTGTCAAAGGAGACATAGTTTTGAATGCAGGGCTATGCTTGTCAAGCGTGTCAAGACAACGTGCCACATTGTACTCCATCAATCCTTCAATGCTAATCTGATAGTCAAGCACAAAATTGAGCATATAGTTCATGTGTGGATACGCCTCCTTATCTACTTTCTCTGAAATGAATGCCTTCAGCCATTCTTGTGAAGCACCATCCTCCACAGCGTAATTCTGCAAAGGTATTCTTCCCAATTGTGCATTCTCATAGAGAATATTGATGATAGAATCTTTCAATTTGTTTTGGAGTGGTAACAATACGTCTGTAGTTACTTCATCGAATGCTGCATAAATTCTGTTGCGGAAAATATTGCAGTATTTCTCTAACAAATCGTTGGTTGCTTTTTCACCTTTCTCCACATCCAAAACAATCACGTCAGGACGATCTATCAATTTTGTTAGTTTGTTGATAACCTCATCTATCTTCTCTTTTACCTCTGGGCAAGGTTTGTCCTTTTCTGTATAGTACTGGTTATCCAAAACCTTCAACTCTTTTGAATAGGTCAAATCCGTTTTGTACAACTCACGGAATTTTTTAAGTTCGTTAGAGCCTTGTTTCATGCTGCCAGAAACAACCTTACCTACGGCATCTGCCAACAACTTATACTCTTGATAAAGTAATTCGTTCGATTTGTTGGCTTCTGCAACAAGGTTAGAGTCTATATCATCAAGATTGTTGGTGATAAGATCCAACAGTGGGCTAATCAAGCGGTCGTTAACCTCGTCTGTATCGATGGCGTTAATATCTATCACATCTGCTACAGGTTTGGATGTCATGGTTTGGAAACTTGACTTCACCTGTTGCATAATAGCTGGAACTACTTCTTTGTTGTACCCTTTGCCACTTTCAACACGGTTCAATACATAATATATCCAACGCTGTGGTTCGCAGTCTGAAAGTCTGCGTCCAATCTTTTTCAAGACCTCAACCTGCTGTTTGTTGAACGAGTCGCCATTAGCCTGTGGCTTGAATACATCGACTGCGGCATCACAATCCTCACGCAATACTCGGAACATTTCATCTTCAATGCGTTCTGCATTTGATGCATCTCCCATACCAATGGTGTCAACCAATACAATCTTTGAATCTCCAATGCGAGGGTCAACAAAGCGTGTATAGATATTAACTGATTTTACAGCTATATATTTGTAGTAGTTCTTTTGCCAAACTGCAATTTTGTTCCCTTCAGAATCCAGTTTTTCCTTTTGAGTAAACAAAGAAGGATTATCACCTGTAGGTATAGAATCAAATTCCTCGTACTGAGACACATGCTGAATTATCTGGTCTTCATCTGAAGTTATGACCTTTCCATGTCCTATCAATGTTTCATAAACATCAATATGGTCAATGAATGCATCTTTGAATTTGTTAAACTCCAAAGATAATTGGGGATCATCACAAACAAAGCCTGACAAATCAATGTATCTCAAATCATTGAGACTGCTAACTGTGAAAGACTTGTTTGGGAAGAATGTTTGCAATTTTTCTTGTACGATTTTAAGGAATGCCTCATGTTCGTAAAACTCAATATGTACTTCCAAATCCTTATCCACGTTGTGTATCACAGATACAGCTCCAGTGCAACTTGTACCACTATATGCAGGAATAACCTTATTGTTGAGTCTAGAGATAGACTGAAGGAAACAACTCTTTCCTTGGCGTTCATAGCCAATAAATGCTATTTGTACAGCATCACGAGAAAAACGTTTCTTCAAGTTCTCCAAAGTCTGGAGTTGTTCGGTCAACAACCGCTTAACCTCAGAAGTTGACACAGCCATAAAGCGTGCCTCCATAGTTGGATCTGCCTGAAGCATGATATAATACGAACCTTGCTTCATGCTTATCTGGTGCGAAACCGTGTTTATTACTGAGTCAAGATTTTCAACCTTGGCTTTTACCTCTTTCAAGAAGGTTATTTCCTTCTCTATCTGTGGCAGGCGAGTAAGCTTACGCTTATCTATAATCTGCTGTATCTGTTGGTTTATTTGTGACATATTGTTTATATATATAATGAAAGTTGTTCTGCTATGGAACGCATGTCAGCTTCTTTTTCTTTGTATTTTTTGATTTTATTTGCGCTCATTTGCTTTATGCCTTCATTAGCCAGGTTTCCGATGCCTAAACTTGCAACTCCCCAAATGACATGCATTATTTTTTTTAAATCTTCATCATCATCGGCCTGCATACCAATTAAATCTAACGGTTCCTCTAATGATTTTGAACGGATGTTCTCATAACATTTTAAGGCTTTAGATATAGCAGCATTCCTATTGTTCGTATCCCCCAATATGGAATGACAACTTGCTAATCCTATAAATATTCCAAATAGAGCTTCGTCATCTTCCTCTATTCCTAAAGCATCATTATATTTATCTATAGCTCGGATAATGTAATGCCTTTGTAATTTATAATCGTTAGTTCTGGATGCGTTTTCAAAAGATTCTCTTGCGGAATTTTGGTGCATTTTTTCAAGTCTTGATATTCGAGACGAAACAGAATCTAACAGGTTTAGATATTCTGCTATTCTTTTTAGCACATCTGTGCCCTTGAAAATAATTGACATATCAATCATAAGCGATATGAGAAGTTGTTATGTTAACACTTATTCGAATTCGTCTAAAATTCTACGTATCGTACCATCACTTTTTCTAATAGTTATGGTTGCACATTTTGTACATTTCCAATAGTGACAATTTAATATTAACGAAGAGATTTTTCCAATACCTGTTATATCGTTTATTCCACCTATAACACGTGCTGCATTTCCCATTTCGGAAAAAGCTTCTTGGTAACTGATCTTTATATGTCTTGTCTTTTCAAAGCAGCGAGGACAGGCAAACACATTTGAATTATTTGAAGAACCACCTAATAACATAGTCATAATTATTTAAAAATTGTTATTAAAAAACCATCCAAATTGGCTCCCCTAGCTTCTAGTTCCTGAGCATAACTACCAAGGTGGGATTTTTCAAAGAGAACTACTTTATGACCACACTTTTCGCTTAGTACATCAAGAAAATGTCTTAAAGCTCGTTTATCAGACCTAAAATCGTCATAGTCTAAATTCCACATAACTGTTTCTAAACCAGATCTAAGTGTTTCTATAGGCATGAGACTACGCCATATACTAATATGCACATGGCCGAAATATACAGAACCACATTCATTCAAAGATAATTTTAAACCGTTTCCTATAGGAAAATCACATTTTTTCATAGATATTTAAATTAAAATGTTTATACTTCCCATCACCAATCCCAACAAAGCACCCAGCCATACAATGGCTTTGAGTTCTTTATCCATGACTTGAAAGATGAGCTTTTCAGTCTCGTTTACGTCCATTTCGTTAATACGCTCCCGAACGATCTTGCTGATGTCGATTGAATCGAGTATCTTGGGTAGATGGTCGGTGATGATGGCGCGGTAAACGGATTCTATGGTGTTGACTGCTTGCGCCAACTGATCGTCGCGTCCTTCAAGCAACAGACTCACTGGCTTACTCAGGACATTTTCCACTTCGCCTCCAATCATATTGGATACGATCTCCTCGCCATTGTCGCGGAGCATTGTATTGATATTTTTGGCAAGGAAATGCTCGGCTGGCTCACGAAGCATACCCAAGAATCTGGCAACGATGTTACCGCCAAATAGCCCAGCCGCCATTCCACCTATGCCACCCAATGTGCCACCAATGCCGGAAAGCAACTCATGTGCCCCATCGATGGTTAGCTTTTGCGCTACATGGTCAATAGCTATGTGAGCAACCTTTTCACCTACTGAAGAGTCTGCCAACTTCTCGTATGTTTGCTTGGTGATACTTTGATTGACGTTTTCCGAGATATTGCGGATCTCTTCTTGGGAAAGGTAATGGCCAAGGAATTCTGCAAGAGTCTCGTTGTTCTTCTTCTGTACAGCGATGAATTCCTCCGCAGCCGAGCGCACTTTGGCTATCATTTCTTCCGACAGGAGGTACTTTTCCAATACCTCTTTGTTCATCAGATTCTCACTGATAACACCTCCGACAGCCTCGGCTATACGCCCTTTCTCCTTCGGAATGATTCCTGGAGTAAATGGTATGTGAACTCCAAACAGATATTTTGCTGTATGGGGTCGAAATAGCATTCGTATGGCGATGTCGTTGGTGATGTATCCAATAACTCCGCCCAACAAAGGTGCTATGATATATGACATTTCCATAATTGTTTACTTTAATAACAATAAGAGGATAGGCTTACCTTTTCTATCACTACAGGAATAAAAAAACTTTTCGCTTAAAATCTCTTATTTCGTTTTCATCTCTTTTCAATCTCATTACATCCCAACATGCGTCACTAAACTACAGTTTCACATCGTTTCAAGACTTTCAGAAAGTCGTTGGGTATATAGGCGGTGATAAATATTCCGATACCCTCCAGTTCCAACGCAATGCGCTGTTGTCCTGCCGCTCTCACCACCCTGCCGATGACGCCTTTGAAGTCGCCCTTGGTGACTTGGACGAGGTCGCCACTCTTGTAGCGGACACGTTCCTTGGGAATCATACCACTATGCTCGCTGGAGACGCTGGAGGCTTTGATGAAGTTGAGCATCTCGTTGTCGGGAATGACGATGGGAGGATTGAAGCCCGTGGTGCGCTCAAGGGGCTTGGTTTTGTCGGTGTAATATTTCAACCATTTGGCGGAAGGTGCGGGGTCCTTGACAAACTCGCGAGTCTTGGAGCGGGTCATACGGGCGAATACAATATCGGGGAGCAGAGGCTCATGAAAGGTTCTCCGCTTCCCGTTGATGATTTTCGTGACGTCGTGCATCGGCACGTAGATCTCTATTTTGTTGTCTTGTAGTAAACCGACGGCCTTCTTTAGGCGTCCGTAAGTGGCGCGGAGCACGAACCATTGGGGTCTTTCCTTAGAAACACAAGTCGAGGATTCCCCTTCTAAGCATTTCGCAGCGCCTGGGGCGCCTTGGGCTTTGGGGAGGGCACAGGAGGTAGGTCCTGCGCTCGAGGGATTTTCACCGCCTCGTCGGGTGTTCACATTAGGCAATGCGTCCATTTAGGTCGTGTCTTAGATCCAGGTCTGGATGACACTAACAAAAAAGCGTGAACCGTCCGTTGTCCGATCCACACTCTGAGGCCGTGAGAAAGTGCCCTATACTGCTGAACGAACAACAGTATAGCCCACGCCGATATGATATATAGCAATTATCGCACACTTACACAAGCCGAGGATATTGTATGCCATAGTGGCAGGGCGCAATATCTGCTCATGCAAAATGTGACAACTTGGTATAATCACACCCGGGACATCTACCGTTGTCATGTTCAAGGCAGTACATTGTTTCTCGAAATTTCTCACGTTTCAGAGTGTACGTTGAACTTGACGCTTGTAAACGCCTTTTATGTCTGGACTGCTTAGACAAAGCTGGCTGAGGCACGGTTCGACATGCTCCTGCTATTGGGGCTGCCCTACTCTCGAGCATCACAGCTTTTCCCACCCTAGGCCCACTTCGTATAGTGTTCACCCTCGGGGTGACTCGCTACACTTTGTACGGCGTAGGCTGCCGACTCTATCATAATGGAAAGAACTCGTCTCACGGCATGATTGTGGTCTGGCTTTTACAGTCCGACACAAATTTACAACTATTTTATGAATCAAAGAAAAGTTTCTTAAAATATTTTTGTTTTCAACCCCCAAATTTGTGTTTTTCAACCCCTAAATTAACATTTAGAGCGTGGGAGCATCCCAAAAACGGAACAACAAATGTAGTTTGTGCTACTTCACTACAAGCTGTCGAAAAGGGAAAACAAGAGCAACAAACTACGCTTCCTCCAAACGGCCTGCCGATAAGGGAAGACTACTAAAACAACAAGAACTAAACTATCTCACTTTTTCTGAATAAAGATGATATAATACCAGCACTCTTCTCCTCTATTATAATGAACAACGAAAACGAAGAGACAATGAACGAGAATTATGAACAGAAGATACTGGCTGATGTGAACGCGATCTTCACATTGATGGCTCAGCGAGTAGATGAGAGTCAGATGAAGCTACTGCACGAAGCCTACGACTTTGCTGCTTTTGCGCATAAGGGCCAATTGCGCAAGTCGGGGGAGCCTTATATCAGTCATCCTGTTGCTGTGGCACGCATCCTGGCAGAAGAGTTGGAATTGGGTGCAAACCCTATTATGGCAGCATTCTTGCACGATGTTGTGGAAGACTGCCCATACAGCATAGACGAGATTCGTGAGCGCTTCGGCGACGACGTGGCTTTCCTTGTCGGTGTCGTGACTAAGCAGAAGAAGGAGAGATACGAGCAGTCGAAGCAAGTGGACAACTTCCGCCAGATGCTCTCGTCCGTACAGTTTGACGTGCGTGCCATCCTATTGAAATTGGCCGACCGTCTTCATAACATGCGCACGCTCAGCAGCATGCGCCCTGACAAGCAGATGAAGATCGCCTCAGAGACTGATTATTTCTATGCGCCTCTTGCCAATCGCCTTGGCTTGTACGACGTGAAGACAGAACTTGAAAATCTGTCGTTCCGCTACCGCTGTCCGCGTGAGTATGAACACATTGATAAGCAACTGGCAGAGCTTCAGCAGTCAGAGAAGCCGGATGTGGATGCCTTTATCGCAAAGGCGAAGGAGGTACTCGAAGCCAATGGCATTGACGCACGCATCGAGTTGCGTATGCGCTCGCCTTACAGCATCTGGCGCAAGATGCAGTCCGTGGGCTGCGACTTTGAACACATGGACAGCAAGCACTATCTGCGTATCATCTACAAGGCAGATGGCTTACAGGAGGAGAAGAAGCAAAGTCTCCACATCTATGCCGTGTTGTCCGACAGCTTCAAGGAGCGTCCTTGCTCTGTGGTCAACTATATCAACGCCCCAAAGGAGAACGGCTACCAGAGTTTCCACGTGAAGTTTCTCAATCCCAAGGGACAATGGGAGGAGGTACATATCTCATCTGAACGCATGATACGCAACAACCGCCTTGGCTGTACGGCGGAACGCACGGAGGAAAATCTGAAAACATGGCTGGAGAAATTCAAGGCTGTGCTCAAGGACATAGCTTACCACACCAACGAAATGGATTATATGGATGGTGTCACCGCATCGTTCTATCATGACAACATCATGACCTTCACGCCCAAAGGCAAGTGTATCATACTGCCCAAGCATGCCACGGCACTCGACTTTGCCTTTGAAATTCATACGGAAGTGGGGCTTCATGCCGTGTATGCACGCATCAATGGTAAACTATCATCGGTGAAGACCGTACTCCACCGTGGCGATTGTGTGGAGATAGGCACTTCCGACAATGCCACACCGGAAGCAGACTGGCAAAACCATGTGCTGACCTATAAGGCAAAACGCAGTTTGGGCAGTTTCTTTAAAGACCGACCCAAGATGGGGTACAAGCGTTGCATTTGCTGCCATCCGTTGCCAGGAGACGAAGTCATTGGTTTCAAAAGCGCTGAAGGACAGATTACACTCCACAAGCGCAACTGTCTCACCGCTATCCGTCAGGCTTCCAAGCAGGGCGATACCATTGTGGAAGTGGACTTCAAAGAGAACGAGCAGTTCCTTTTCCCTGTCCGTATCTGCATCCGTGGCATCGACTGCCATCATCTGCTCAGCGATGTGGTGGCTTGCATTACAGAGCAACAAAATCTCTCCATCTCAAGACTCCAAATAGAAACAAAAGACCGCATCGTGGAAGCCATGGTGGATTTTGAGGTACACTCTTCCAACGAACTACAGCAAGCCATTGACCATATCCGCAAGATTAAGAATGTGGATGAGGTGGCGAGAGTAGATATAGAATAACAAAAAACGAACAACATGAAAACTACTTCGATATTCAAAATAGCACTTTTTCTTCTGGTCATTCTTTCCACATTTGCCTGCAAAGGCCACAAAAGTGGAGAGGACAATCAGACGACTGACACAGTAATGGTTGCCAAGGACAGCACTCCATTCGTCCTGAAACACCTGGACGTTGACAAGAAAAAGGTGATGCCATACGTCACCTGTTCAGAACAAACTATCGACTCGTTGCTAGCAATTGCTGACACAGCGTACAGCAAAACGGGCTACAATAGTTTGGAAGCCCTGGGCTTGAACAACGAAAATTTTAACAAGTGGATTACAGAAGACTACAAAGACACCATTTCTATCGTCGTAGCCCTGTTTGACTCATACGCGAGTATGGTCAATTCGGGTATGGATGAAGCAAGCGCATCCTTTGTCTGGCATGAGGTAGCACGACTGCAGATGAAGCATTTCTATGAAGATAAAGGTGGTGAATGGCAAGAGCCTGACTGTTACGAAAGACTGTTTCGGGTGACTGACGGAGTCATGGGGACATACAGTTGTGGCACCCAAGCAGACATGAATATGGCAGCATGGCGTACCGTCATGCCTATTGACTATCGCCTGATAGAAGCATACAAGCAACTGGCGGATCTGTGTAATGACCGATCAATAGTCAAGCTCATACATGATGATTATATGCACACGCTTATCACCTATCGGAAGCATCGTGAGGGCATTGACGAAGGGTACTCTGACCTGCCTCGTGAGCAAGCTACACTGTTTAAATGGTTGCTAAGAAGCAAAATCGATAATATCATTCTGCTTATCAAAAACTATAAGAGAGGAAAGATAGACAACAATGCTGTCAAGAAGAACTTGCAGGAACATCTGTGTCTTGCAAACAAAATACTGGTAAAACTGACCAAAGATTTTCTTGATCGAGAAAGAAATGAATTTCGATAACTTAAGAGCTGGTTCTGTGTGTTTAGACCGAAACAGTAAAAATATTCCCAAGCAGTTTTGTCACGTTTACTTACCAGCAGAGCTCATCTTAGACCATGTTTCATAGCTGCAGGCTGCGGATGGAAGCAAGAGCTTTCTTGTAGCCCAAACTGCGGGAAGATCGTGAGAAAAGGCCATAATAGACGCTTTTTCGCTGACACAGGCTTTGTTAAATGAATACGGAGAAAAAGTTAATGGGTCGTTAATTCATACTAATCGACTTGCATTCGGCAGGGCGCGGGGTTATCTTTGTATAGCTACTGCGCCTTGGCGAGTGATGCATCAGCCATCGTTGCATGAAAGGTAGGGCGCAACAAGCAGACAGATTGTAAAATATAATTCAAACACATAACAATGGAAAAGTTAAACATTTTACATAGAGCACCAATCAGGAGTCGCATCCTGTCGTTCTCGTATCGTTCTCGTATTGATTCCGTATTGATCCCGTATCAATCCCGTATTGTTCTCGTATCGTTCTCCTATCGTTCTCCTATCGTTCTCGCTTACAGAAGCGGAAACAATACGGAAACGATACGTAAACGATATTTGTTCGATGGGAGGATGATACGTGTTTGATACGAGGTTGATACGTAGTTGATACGTGGAAGAAGGCTGCCACCACGAGTCTGCCACTTTGTCACCCTGTCAGTTTGACGAGACAGTTTTGGCGCATTGGCACGCTTTTCGCAAAGAGAAGGGTGAGGCCCGCAAGGCAAGTGCCGAGGGGGTCGCAGAAAAGTCAAAAACAAAAACGATTAAAAATATTACGATCATGACAATTAAACCGTTAGCAGACAGAGTGCTGGTTCTTCCGGCACCGGCAGAGGAAAAAGTGGGTGGAATCATTATTCCCGACACCGCCAAAGAGAAACCGCAGCGCGGCAAGGTGATTGCCGTCGGCGAGGGTACGAAGGACGAGAAGATGATCCTGAAGGCCGACGACGTGGTGCTTTATGGCAAGTATGCTGGCACGGAGATTGAGAACGAGGGCACGAAGTACCTCATGATGCGCCAGAGCGATGTGCTCGCCATCGTCACCGAGTAAACAGGTGGTGAGGGACGCAACGAGTTGTAAAATTGTATTTATCAAATAAAAACAGAAGAAACGATCATGGCAAAAGATATTAAATTCAATACAGAAGCACGCAATCTGCTCAAGAGCGGTGTGGACCAGTTGGCCAACGCCGTCAAGGTGACACTCGGCCCGAAGGGTCGCAACGTGGTGATTGGCAGAAAGTTTGGCGCACCGCAGATTACCAAGGACGGTGTGAGCGTGGCCAAGGAGGTAGAGCTGGAGGACAGCCTGGAGAACGCAGGTGCACAGCTTGCCAAGAGCGTGGCCAGCAAGACGGGTGACGACGCAGGTGATGGTACGACCACGGCTACGATTCTCGCCCAGGCCATCGTCAACGAAGGTCTGAAGAACGTCGCTGCTGGTGCCAACCCGATGGACTTGAAGCGTGGTATCGACAAGGCCGTCAACGCGGTGGTAGATTACATCAAGGACAACGCCGAGGTGGTAGGTGACAACTACGACAAGATCGAGCAGGTCGCTACGGTGAGTGCCAACAACGACCCGGAGATTGGTAAGCTGCTGGCCGACGCCATGCGCCAGGTGAGCAAGGACGGCGTGATCACCATCGAGGAGAGCAAGACGCGCGACACCAACATCGGTGTGGTAGAGGGTATGCAGTTTGACCGCGGCTACCTGTCTGGCTACTTCGTGACCGATACAGACAAGATGGAGTGCGTGATGGAGAATCCGTACATCCTCATCTACGACAAGAAGATCAGCAACATCAAGGACTTCCTGCCCATCCTGCAGCCTGCTGCCGAGAGTGGCCGTCCGCTGCTGGTGATCGCTGAGGACGTCGATTCTGAGGCTCTCACCACGCTGGTTGTCAACCGTCTGCGTGCTGGCTTGAAGATCTGCGCCGTCAAGGCTCCGGGCTTCGGCGACCGTCGCAAGGCTATGCTGGAGGACATCGCCGTGCTGACTGGTGGTGTGGTGATCAGCGAGGACAAGGGTCTGACACTCGACAAGGCCACGCTCGAGGAACTGGGTACGGCCAAGAAGGTGACGGTCTCCAAGGACAACACCACCATCGTCGATGGTGCTGGCACGAAGGAGAACATCAAGGAGCGTGTGGCTCAGCTCAAGAACGAGATTGCCAACACGAAGAGCTCTTACGACAAGGAGAAGCTGCAGGAGCGCCTGGCTAAGTTGGCTGGCGGTGTGGCAGTGCTCTATGTCGGTGCCAACTCCGAGGTGGAGATGAAGGAGAAGAAGGACCGCGTCGATGACGCACTCTGCGCAACGCGTGCCGCTGCCGAGGAGGGTGTCGTCGTGGGTGGTGGTACTACCTACATCCGCGCTCAGAAGGTGCTCGCAGACCTCAAGGGTGAGAATGCCGACGAGCAGACGGGTATCAACATCGTCTGCCGCGCTATCGAGGAGCCGCTGCGCCAGATTGTCGCCAACGCTGGTGGCGAGGGCGCCGTGGTGGTCGATAAGGTCCGCGAGGGCGAGGGCGACTACGGTTACAATGCCCGCAAGGACATCTACGAGGATCTCCGCGCAGCTGGTGTCATCGACCCGGCCAAGGTGGCTCGCGTAGCCCTGGAGAACGCAGCATCCATCGCTGGCATGTTCCTCACCACGGAGTGCCTCATCGTCGATAAGCCCGAGAAGGAGCCGATGATGCCCGCAGCACAGCCGGGTATGGGTGGCATGATGTAAGTCTGCGACACAAAACCCTAAATATATTTGAAAAGTGGAGGTAGTTCCCTTGGTGGGATTGCCTCCACTTTTTATTTTTCCATGGCCTGACGGCGGGAAAAATCGACAAAGGCAAGGAAAAACCACAAGAAAACACAAGAATCTTTTCTTTTACGCCCTTTATTAGGAAAAATATGATTACTTTTGCAGCAGAGGAGCGGACGGATCGTACTCGACAACACCCATCCGCCTACCCCACTAATGAACCTTCCAAGACAGAAACCTATAAAAGACAGAATAATGATGAAACAAACGATGCACAAATCCACGGCTGCCGCAATATGGCTTGCGGCTGTGGCGGTCATAGCCATCGTGGCAAAACCGACAAGCGCCTGGGCGCAAAATCCCAAGACCTTCACGGAGTATGTCAACGCAATCATCGAGACGCAGCAGGAGCAGGATGAACCCGAGGGAGAACGCGTATTCCTCGCGCCCTACCTCACGAATGACACCCACTACATGGTGATCTCCGACATCAATACCAACACGCTGTACAACGCCTGCGAGGGCGCGTTCTGCGTCATGAACAACAACCTCCTCACGGTGTGGTCGGTAGATGGAGAGTATCTGTTTGGTCCGAACTGGAAGCCCCTCGGACTGTACGACACCCACCCGATGTGCTTTGACAACGGAGCCTTGCTGGTGAAGTCGGCAAATAAAAACAGTCTCGGCAAGGAGTACTACTCCATCCTCTACAAGAACGGAGCGGTGCGCAACCTCGACCCATCATGGGAGCCCCAGTCAAGGTTTGTCGATGGACTGGCTGCCGTGACCAAGAAGCAGGGCTACACCGAGATGGGCAACTTCTTCATCAACACGCGGGGTGAGAAGATGCCTTCGCCCAGCAACCTCTATTTCGGCTATGACGGCGAGAAGACGCGGGCCCTGAGATGTGGTCTGCGCGCCTTTGAGACGAAGGACCACAAATGGGGCTACATGGACGAGAAGTGTCAGGTGGTACTGCAGCCGCAATGGGACAAGGTGCGCGACTTCAGCGAGGGCTATGCCTGGACGTTCAAGAGAAACACCAGCGACGGCACCCACACCGCCACCCTCATCGACAAGACGGGCAAGGTGGTACAGACGGTACCGAGCTTCTCTGCTATGACGTCGCTAAGCAGGACGTATATGATCGGTGATGTTTGCGACGGCAAGTACTACCTCTACTCCAACGACTCGGAACCGACGACGACTTACTACGACCTCAAGGGCAACGCACTGGCGATCTCCCACGGTGGAACCTCCTTCTACGAAGGCCATGCCCTGGTGCGCGGTGTCAAAGACACCTGGGACCGCATCTTGCTCGTCGATGACGACTTCACGGTGATGGACAGCTACCCCACCTACGCCAGTGACGGACACGATATCTATGCCGACGAACTGTGGGTGACGAAGCCCTTCGAACCTTTCGGCCTCCATACCATCCATTCGGGTTCGGTCGTGATAGACAGCAGGGGACGACTGGTACTCAAAGAGATGAGTTCCCCATGGTCTCCCGACTACATCAGAGGATTCAGCCAGCCGAGCAAGGATGGCTATATCGTGGCAAACAACATCTATGTCGGCGACAAGCGATACCTGGCGCTGATCAAATATACGGGTGAGATCGCCTGGCTTTTTTCAGCAGAATCTTTCTCCGCCAAGGACTTGAGAGGATTCTTCAAAGCTCCCGACTTCAACGACACGACGGTAATAGTAAAAGATCCGCCTATCACCGATAAGCCCAAGGGGCCCACGCAGGTGACAGACGCGACCTACAAGGTGAACATCGTCTGCAGTCCGAAGGAAGGAGGCACGGCCAGCGTTGTGGGCAAGTCGCCCATCAAGTATGGTGACAAGGTCTCCATCAAACCGGCTGCCAACGAGGGCTGGGTGGCATCGAGCATCAACGTGGAAAAACAGGAGGTGGGCGAAGATCCGTTTATGGTCACGGACGACGTGACGGCCACCGTATATTTCCTCCAGCGTCCCGTCTTTGAACCGATCGACCGGACCAACACCTACGAGGGCAAAGTGAAGATCATGGAACTGGACGACGCGCCGGTCTATGTGACGCTCTATGCCACGATGAGCAAGGACAAGGACATCAGTTGCCCGTTTGGCGACAAGACCTACGGCTACCTCACCCTGATGCTGGACCCGAAAATGAGATACAACGGCAAGGGTGTGTCGGTGAACGGCTTCTTCCCGCCGATGAAGATCGTCGGTTTCCAGCACGAGGGCGGCAAGCAATACCTAGTGGCGGATGGCGGATCCGTCATGTACCACGACCTGCGCATCACGACAAACGACCTGCTGGCCAACCTGTGGTTCAACCTGCTGGTGAGGATGGACGGCTTTGAGTCGGGAAGCATCGTCCCGCGCCGCTACCGCATCGAGATGACCAACGTCAATGAGAAGACGGGCGAATGTACGCTGGGCAACCTGGAGGTATTCTCCCGCAGCAAGGGATGGGTGCCGGGACAGGATCCGTCGATTGCCAGACACACTGCTAGCAAATTCCCCTCGCTCAGCGGTGGCGCCCACGACCTGGGCATTGCAGCTGACTACTTCAAGGGATGCACGCTGAAACTGGCCAAGAAGCGCGACGACGTGCTCTGGTATCCGCCGCTCGAATGGGCAAAGAGCCAGACCGAATATGACAAGAAGATAGAGAAGATGAAGGACACCTACCTTCACTTCATCACCGATTGCGAAGCGCTGTTCGGCCTATAACATCATACTCATCTTTTACGCAAGAACAAGAAAAGAATGAAACTCATCACCACCAGCGACTGGCACATCGGCAACCTCTTTCATGGCAGCGACCGATTGCCCGAGCATCGCCACTTTCTGCAATGGCTGCTCTCGCAACTGCGAGCGCAGCAGCCCGACGCCCTTCTTGTGGCGGGCGACGTCTTTGACAATGGCAACCCATCGGCAGCGGCACAGTCAGCCTACTACGAGTTTCTGGACGAGGCCACCCAGGCTTGTCCGAACCTCCACATCATCATCACTGCCGGCAACCACGACTCGGCCAGCAGGCTGGAGGCTCCCCGTGCGCTGCTGACCCGACAGAGGGTGGAGGTGAGAGGCCATGTGCACCGCACCTGGCAGCAGCAGGAAGAGGGAGGACGATGGGTGATCGACTATGAGGACCTGATGATACCGATCACGGGGCAGACGGGCGGACGGGTGGTGGTGCTCGCCGTGCCTTTCCTCCGGAGCGACGTCGTGCAGAACAGTTGTTACTCGCAGGGCGTCACGGACCTCTTGCGCCAACTGACGGACCGCGCGAGGGAGCTATATCCTGACACGCCGATCGTCATGATGGCTCACATGTATGCCAAGGGGGCAGACATCGCCGAACGGGACGCCAGCGAGCGCATCATCATCGGCGGACAGGAGGAGGTGGAGATGGGGGACTGGGAGGACCACCCCGACTACCTGACCTGTGGTCATATCCACAAGCGGCAGCATATCTGGAACACCCGCTGGGCACGCTACACGGGGAGCATCCTGCCCATGTCCTTTGCCGAGAAGGACTACCACCACGGGGTCGATCTGGTCACGACGGAGGCGGACGGCAGGTGGCGAGTGGACTTTCTGGAATATGAGCCTCAACACCCGCTGCGCATCCTGCCGGAGACAGACGAGGCGATATCGCCGAAGAAACTGCAGAAGATCATCAAGACGGCACTGCCCGACCGGGTGGATGGGCTGCTGGGCGACGACTTTGTCTATCTCGTGCTCAAGGTGAAGACGGAGAGGGCGAGCAACGACGAGATCAAGGCGCTCCACGCGCTCGTAGAGACGAAGAACGCCGTGCTCTGCAAGACGCAGCGGGTCATCGACGACATCGACCTGACGACCATGACGGGGCAGGAGGAGATACACAGCATCGACGACATCCTCAACCGCGACCCGCTGGAGACACTGAAGGAGACGTTCGCCATCAAGCACAACGCCGAGATGACGGCACACCAGGAGCAGATGCTCCGCCATCTGATAGAAACCATCCATACAGATCAGGAGAAAGCATGAAGTTTATCAAGTTAGAGATACTCAACCTGGCTTCCCTCGACCGGGAGGAGGGAGAGACGATCCATTTCACCTCGGGAGCCCTGGGCGAGAGCAATATTTTCAGTATTGTGGGGCCCACGGGCAGTGGCAAATCGACGATTCTCGACGCCATCTGCCTGGCGCTCTACAACCGGGCGCCTCGCTATCCGCGCAAGAAGGGCGAACGCAACCAGAACATCGAGATCTATGGAACGCCGGAGGAGGGGGAGCGCAACCGACTGGCGCCTACCGACTCGCGCAACATCCTGACGCGAGGACGAAAGGAGGGCTACAGCAAACTGACGTTTCGGGCCAACAACGGCCTGGTGTATCGGGCCGAGTGGTACGTGCGGTTTCAGCGAGTGAAATACGAGAACGTGAGGACGGCGCTCTATCTGCTGGGCAGCAAGGAGGGACAGCCCACGGAGGAGGAGGCCGACTGGAGTACGCTCCCTGTGCTCATTGGGCTCGACTACGACCAGTTTCTGCGCACGGTTCTCATAGCGCAGGGATCGTTTGCCAACTTCCTCACGGCCAAGGAGAACGAGCGCTACGAACTGCTGGAGAAGCTCATTGGTTGTGAGGAGCAATACGCCCTGATCGCGGCGGGTATCAAGCAGCAGCGGGACCTCGCTCAGCAGGCTTACCAAGCGGTGACGGCGGATTTCGCTGCCTTCGAGAAAGACCTCATCGGCAGTGAGGAGGAACTCCAGCTACTCGCCGACCGCATCAAGCAACTGGAAGAGGAGGACCGAAAGGCCAAAGCCGAACTGAGCACTGTGACGGAGGCTTTGGCTTGGTATGTGGCCGACGAGCAGCAGCGACGGAATATCGCGCGCTACGAGGAGGCGTTTCTTGGTGCGCGCCAACGCCTCGACGCCATCAAGGGGGATGTGGAGCGGCTTCGGTTGCACGACGCTACGCTGCCGGCCGTGGACCTCTACAAGGCGATGCGCACGGCGGAGCGCAACAGGGCCAGAATGGGCACCGAACTCGAAAGGATCACCAAGCAGCGGACCGAGAAGGAGCAGCTGCTGGAGGAGGAGAACCGCAGGCAGACTAACTTGACGCAGGTGGCTGCTGGTGCTGGAAAGGAAGTGGAACGGATGAAACCGCACATCGACCGGGCCCGTATTATCAAGGGCGAACTGGCGGCCGCTTCTCTGAGCGTCAAGGAGAAGCAGGAGACGCAGACTGTGGCGGAGAAGGCGATCCAAAAGGCGGACCAGCAGGTGGCGGACAATGCTGCTGCCATCGTCAAGGCGGAACGGAAACAGAAAAAGGCGGAGGAGTCGCTGGCCGTGCTGCGAAAGGAGGTAGAGGCCCGAAGCGGACAACTGGCAGCGGCGGTCGAGACGGCGACAGCAGCCTATGAGAAAGAGCGGGGAAAAGCCGACGGCATGGACGCGCTGGCGCTGCAGGAGGCCAAGAGCAAGGCGGAGCATCGACAGCACAACTTGAAGGAGGCCATCCGCATCCGACGGGCGATGACGACCAATCAGCAGGCACTGGACAAGGGGGCAGAGACCATCGCTACGCTGACTGATCGCAACAAGGCCATCGAGGCATCGATCGCGCAACTGACCATCGAGAAGCTGAGCGAGGAGTTGGAGACGCTTCGCAAGACACATACGCTGATGACCAGCGACCATTGGGAGGCGCACCGTGCCGGACTGGAGGAGGGTGCGGCCTGTCCGCTCTGTGGTTCGACGCACCATCCCTACCACGACCAGCAGGTCTTCGCCTCGGTGGTGAGCGAGTTTACGCAGTTGATCGAGGCCAAGCAGCGCACGCTCGACGCGCAAAGGACGGAGAAGGAGAAACTGAACCGGGAGAAGGGCCTGAACGAGGGCAGACTGAAGACGCTGAACGACAACGCGCGCCTGCTGACCGACGAGCAAGGACGGTTGGAGAAGGAGTGGGGCGAACTGCCCACGCAAGGGACTACCGGGTGGAGCGAGGACGTCGAGGAGTTGCTTTCGATGCAGGAGGCCGTGGCGGAAGCGGTGGTCAAGGCTTCGAAGGCCTTGGCGGACTACAACACATTGGTCAAGGAGATTGACCGGTTGCGCCAGGCGAAGGATCAGGCGACGGAGGCACAAGGAAAATATCAGCAGCAGGCTGACCAGCAGGTGAAAAAAGCCGAGAGCTTGTGTGCCGAGGCACAGGCCTCGCTACTGACAGAGCGGGGCAAGACCGACAACCTCGTCAAGCAGCAGGAGGAGAAGCGTCAAGCGCTTCAGCAGGCTACTGCGGCCTGGGAGAAGGCCGTGGCAGAGGTGCGCGAGAAGGAGGCGGCTATCAAGGCGGAGATTGGGGAGAAGGACCCGAACGCCCTGGAGCAGCGACTGACCAAAGCAAAGGCGGAGGCCGACGAGGCTGTAGTGAAGCAGGGGGAGGTCATCGGCAAGATAAGGGAAGCCATCACGGGCTTAGCGGGCAGACTGGAGACCATGGCAAAGGAGATGGACAACGAGCAGAAGCAGCATGACCACTCTCGGAAGCAGTTGGCAGACTGGATCACGGCATACAACGAAGACAGTGGCCACCCCACCCTGCTCTCCCTCGATGACATCGCCCGGCTCTATGCTGCCACCGATCCTTGGGAGGAGATACGCGAGCGGCTACAGCGGTTGAAGGAGGACCTCACCAAGGCGGAGACGACGCTCCAGAACGAACGGCGCACAAACATCGAGCACCAGCAGAAGCGGCCCGACCGCGACAAGGAGGTACTCCTGGCCCGCAAGGCCGAACTGGAGGGATTGTCGTCCACCGAACTGACGGACGCGAAGGCGCGGATGCAGCGCCACGAGACGGCCAAGCAGCGGATGGGAGCGCTCTTCGAGAAAAGACAGGAGGCAGAGCAACTGAAGGTGGAATGGGAGCAGATCGCCGACGCCATCGGAGGCGAGGGCAGGACGCTCCGCAAGATCGCGCAGTGCTATACGCTCCGCTTCCTCATCGAGCACGCCAACGTGGAGATACGGAAGTTTAACTCGCGCTACGAACTGATACAGGTGAGAAACTCGCTGGGCATCCGCGTCATAGACCATGACCGTGCGGATGACGTCCGCGACACCACCTCGCTGTCGGGCGGCGAGACCTTCATCGTCTCGCTCGGACTAGCCCTCGGGCTATCGGCCCTGTCGTCGCGCAACCTGTCTTTCGGGAATCTCTTCATCGACGAGGGTTTCGGCACGCTCGACCCCGACACGCTCTCCACAGTCATCGACGCGCTGGCAATGCTCCAGTCGTCGCAGGGCAAGAAGGTGGGTGTCATCAGCCATACCGACACCATGTCGGAGCGCATCACCACCCAGATACGCATCGTCAAGAACGGCAACACGGGAAGCAGCCACATCGAGATCTACCCACAATAATGCATCAAATCATCAAAACCACTCATCTACTGAACAACCCACTATGAGCAGGGAATTAGCTTTCACGATACTGACCGCAGCCGGACTTTGTCTCTATGGCTGCCAAAACAACCGAAGCACGGAGGAATCGGCACCGGAAGAACCCAAGGTGGTTTTCCCAGCCGACACGGCTTCGGCCTATGTGGCGCCAGCATCCAAGACCGACTCCCTGAAGACGCTGAAGGGCAAGATGGACGAGGACTTCAACGTGCTCAAGGAGATGGAGAACAATGCGCCGGAATACTACGAGCGCCTGCAGCGACAGATGTGTCATGGCTTCATCGTGATCGACAAAAGCAGGATGAAACTGATCCTCTACGACAAGGAGGGAGGCGTGGTGCGGCGCTTTGCCATGGGCTGCTCCACCAAATTTGGCACCAAGCACAAGAAGGGGGACAACCGCACGCCCGAGGGATTCTTCACCGTGGAGAATGTATATAACAGTACCGACTGGCTCTACACCGACGACGAGGGGAAGACTTCGAAGAAGAAAGGGATGTTCGGACCGTGGTTTATCCGACTGCGCGTGCCGGGGACGTCGCAGATTGGCATTCACGGCACCTGTGCGCCCTGGTCGGTGGGAGGGCGCGTCAGCCATGGCTGCATCAGGTTGACCAACGACGACATCACCACACTCAAAGACCTGGTGACGCCAGGCATGCCCGTCATCATCATACCAGGAAAGAGGGACCGGGAGCAAAACTATGCCGAACGGGTGGTGATACCTTATTTCTCCACCATCCGCTACACCGAGCAAGAACCAGTCGTCCTGCCTGATCCGGAACCAGACCCACAGGCTGCCGACACGATGGACAGCGACTCGGTGGATGTTTACGAGGAAACGAACGAGGACGGTCCTGACTCCACCTGGTCGTAATGGCAGCGACCCGGCGGAAGCAGGACCAAGGAAGAAATAGAGGAGGCTCTGACCACCAAAATCCATGATTTTTTTGGTGGTACGGGGCGAAACCACTACCTTTGCAGACATGAAAATAAAAATCAACTGGAAGCAATTCGCCGCTTTCTTCATCGTCATCGGCTGCACCTATTATATCACGCGCAACTTCTTCATGACGGCGGGCATCTTGATGCTGCTCCTCCTCATCGACGGCTTGCTCCTCGACTACGACCATCGGAGACGGGGACGCAAACAGGCGGAGGAGATCATGAAGGGACTGAAGGACGAGGAGACGGACGAAGAGAAGCAATAATCCACCGAATCATGGAACAACTCATCAGACTTTATGAGCAATGGGCGGGCGGCAAGCCTGCCACGATAGAGAAGGTGAAGGGCGCGGGGAGCAACCGCATCTACTACCGACTGACGGACGAGGCGCACCACTCGGTCATCGGGGTGGTGGGCACGAGCCGCGAGGAGAACCATGCCTTCATCTGCCTGGCAAAGCATTTCGGCCAGCGGCAGCTGCCCGTGCCGGAGATACTGGCCGCAAGCGACGACGAGATGCGCTACCTGCAGACCGACCTGGGCCACGTCTCGCTCTTCGACGCCATACAGGGCGGACGGGAGGCGGGCGGACGCTACAACCTCAAGGAGGTGGACCTGCTGAGACGAACGATACGCGAACTGCCCAACATACAGATCAGGGGGGCAAGGGGACTGGACTTCTCCCAATGTTATCCGCAGCCGGAGTTTGACCAGGACAGCGTGCTCTTCGACCTGAACTACTTCAAGTACTGCTTCCTCAAGGCTACGGAGATCGACTTCCACGAGATGAAACTGGAGGCCAACTTCCGGATGTTTGCCAAAGACCTGACGGCAGAGCCGATGGAGGCTTTTCTCTACCGCGACTTCCAGGCACGCAACGTGATGCTCGACAACGAGGGCAATCCCTTCTTCATCGACTTCCAAGGGGGCAGAAAGGGACCTTTCTACTACGACTTGGCCTCGTTTCTATGGCAGGCGAGCGCGAAGTATTCCTTCAAACTGCGCCGCGAACTGATCTTCGAATACTACCAAAGTCTCAAGCAATACACCGAGGTGCCTTCCTCGCGCCACTTTGCCCACCGGTTGGCGCTCTTCGTGCTCTTCCGCACGCTACAGGTGCTGGGGGCGTATGGTTTCCGGGGTTACTTCGAGCACAAGCGCCACTTCATCGACTCCATACCGGGGGCTATCCAGAACCTGCGCGACTTGCTCGCCCTCGACCGTAGTACCTTCCCCTATCCCTACCTGATGTCGGTCCTGCAGCGCCTGGTGGAACTGCCACAGTTTACGCGCATCGAGGAACCAGCGAAGAACCGGGCCGATGGCTTCCGCACCACGGCGGACGACGTCTTCAAGGCCAACCCGCTGGATGGTCCCGCCACATTCTCGAAATACGACGGCAAGGGCCCGCTGGTGGTCCGTGTGTTCAGTTTCTCCTACCGCAACGGCATCCCCGAGGACGAGTCGGGCAACGGCGGAGGCTATGTCTTCGACTGCCGAAGCACGCACAACCCGGGACGCTATGAGCCGTACAAGAAACTGACGGGACTGGACGAGCCGGTGATCCGATTCCTGGAGGACGACGGCGAGATCCTCGACTTCCTCAAGCCGGTCTATCAACTGGCCGACCATCATGTGGAGCGATATATGCAGCGGGGCTTCACTTCCCTGATGTTCTGCTTCGGATGCACGGGCGGACAGCACCGCAGCGTCTATAGTGCGCAGCACCTGGCGGAGCATATCCACGAGAAGTATGGCATCGAGGTGCGGGTGACGCATCGCGAACAGCACATACAACGCGTGATGGAGGCAAAGGACACAGCGAAGGGGGCGGAATAAGGGACTTCTCCTGACTACCCGTCCTCGATTTTCTCTCACAACGACAAGGCTACATGACAAAACAGGCAATGATATTCGCGGCAGGGCTGGGCACCCGCCTGAAGCCGCTCACCGACCGAATGCCCAAGGCACTGGTGCCCGTGGCGGGGGAACCGCTGCTGGCTCACGTCATCAGAAAACTGAAGGCGGAGGGCTTCACTCGCATCGTGGTCAATGTGCACCACTTCGCCGACCAGATCATCGACTATCTCCACACTCACGACTTCGGGGTGGAGATACATATCTCTGACGAGACCTCCAAACTCCTCGACACGGGTGGCGGCATCCGACATGCTGCCCATTGGTTTGAGGCCGACAGCCCGGTGCTGATCCACAACGTCGATATCTTGAGCAACGCCAATCTCTCCCGGCTCTACGACAGTGCGGTGGCAGACGCAGCCTTGCTGGTCAGCGACCGCGTCACCAAGCGCTACCTGCTCTTCGGCGAGGGGAAGCGCCTCGTGGGATGGACCAATGTGGAGACTGGGGAGGTACGGTCGCCCCATGCAGACCTGTGTGTGACCGACTGCCAGCGATGGGCCTTCAGCGGCATCCATGTCGTGTCGCCTCGTCTCCTCGAAGCCATGCGTCCCTATCCCGACCGCTTCCCGATCATGGACTTCTATCTGCAAAACTGCGACCGGCTTGATATCCGAGGCCAGCTTGCCGACGACCTCCAGCTCCTCGATGTCGGAAAACTCGACACCCTGGACCGCGCCGAATCGTTTGTCAAGACGCTGGCGAAGGGCTGACGGGCCGACGTTCCGAGGCACACAGTGGTTACATTCACGCCCCTTCCCCACCCTTTTGCCAACAAAAGTTGGGCAGAACAAAAAAAACAGGCCGCAAAATTTGGTAGTCTCGCATAAATCCACTACCTTTGCACCCGCATTTACCAAACGATACATGCCAACACGCTTCCAACCCCTAGGAGAGATGGTAGAGTGGTCGATTACACCGGTCTTGAAAACCGGCGTACCGAGAG
>OQVS01000389.1_pt1 | contig 29781 bp, 28 predicted proteins | sample 1691601 | NCBI WGS metagenome assembly OQVS01 (sample SAMN03418268, study PRJEB22391) | human gut metagenome | biome: human-gut; feature: organic feature; material: feces | host: Homo sapiens | place: Tanzania | collected 2013-01 | reverse complement strand
CCCTTTTTACGGGGCAGGCGCACGCCCAGCGGTGTCTGCCGAAGATGCAGGGCATTGAGGTGAGGGCGGACATGGCGGACGGCTTCAATCCCGGTGGCAACGACGGCGGGTACAGCTTCGGTGCGGCTCTCTCGACCTACACGAAGAAGGGGAACAAGTGGGTGTTCGGTGGCGAATATCTCCTGAAGAACAACCCCTACAAGGACACCAAGATACCCGTGGCGCAGTTCACGGCGGAGGGCGGCTATTACTTCAAGATACTGTCGGACGCCCGGAAAATCGTGTTCGTCTATGCCGGGGCCTCGGCTCTCGCCGGATATGAGTCTGTGAATTGGGGGAAGAAAATGCTGCATGACGGCTCCATGCTGCACGACCGGGACGCCTTCATCTACGGCGGTGCGCTGACGCTCGATGTGGAGTGCTACGTGGCAGACCGTATCGCCCTGCTTGCCAATCTGCGTGAGCGTTGCCTGTGGGGTGGCGACACACGGAAGTTTCACACGCAGTTCGGGGTCGGCATCAAGTTCATCATCAACTGACACGGGTATGGAACGGACGGAAATAGATGCAGCCAAAAGGATGCCGCTTGCGGATTTTCTCGCACGGCTGGGGCATGAGCCTGTCAGAAGGAGCGGTAACGAGCTGTGGTATATCGCCCCGTACAGGGGCGAACGCACACCCTCTTTCCGTGTGAACGTGGCGAAACAGCTCTGGTATGATTTCGGCTTGGGCAAAGGCGGCGACATCTTCACGCTTGCCGGGGAGTTTCTGCAAAGCAGTGACTTTATGGCGCAGGCGAAGTTCATAGCGGAAGCCGCCAATATGACGGTGACCGGATGGGAAAAGCCCGTCTATCCCCCGAAGCCGACCGAACCCGTCTTTGAGGATGTGGAGGTCGCTCCGCTGTTTCGTTCACCGCTGACGGAGTATTTAGAGGAACGGGGCATACCAATCGGAGTAGCATCCCGCCACTGTTGCCGTCTGAACTACGGCGTTCGTGGAAAACGGTATTTTGCCGTCGGTTTCCTGAACATGGCAGGTGGTTATGAAGCCAGAAGCCGATTTTTTAAGGGGTGCATCCCTCCGAAGTCCGTATCGCTGGTGAAATCGGAAGATACTCCGTCTAATGAGTGCCTCGTGTTCGAGGGCTTCATGGACTTTCTCTCCGCCGTGACGCTTGGTGTAACCGGTAACGCTGACTGTCTTGTGCTGAACTCCGTTGCCAACGTGGAGAAGGCGGCGGAATTGCTGGACGGCTACGGGCGCATCGGATGCTTCCTCGACCGTGACGAAGCCGGACGGCGGACGCTTGACACTCTTGCCAAACGATATGGGGCGTGTGTTGCCGACCGTTCCTCCCTCTATGACGGCTGCAAGGACTTGAACGAGTACCTGCAACTGACAACGAAAAATAAAAGAACAATCATCTAAAAATCGAAGAACAATGAACATACTGAACAACAGAAACAAGAGAACAAACATCTTCAAGGCGGTGGCGTTATGCCTGATAGCTGCCGTGTCATTCACCCTCGTGTCGTGCGACGACGACATGGACATCCAACAGTCCTATCCTTTCACGGTGGAGGTCATGCCCGTGCCGAACAAGGTGACGAAGGGGCAGACAGTGGAAATCCGCTGTGAGCTGAAAAAGGAGGGCGACTTCGCTAACACGCTTTACACTATCCGCTATTTTCAGTTTGAGGGGGAAGGAAAGTTGAAAATGGATAACGGCATCACTTTCCTGCCCAACGACCGCTACCTGCTGGAGAACGAGAAGTTCCGTCTGTACTACACGGCGGAGGGCGAAGAGGCGCACAACTTTATTGTGGTGGTGGAGGACAACTTCGGCAACTCTTTCGAGCTGGAATTTGACTTCAACAACCGGAATGTAAAGGATGACGGTCTTACCGCCATTCCCATCGGCAACTTCAGACCCTTGCTGAAATGATGCGTGTATTCATGACAATGCTCTGTTCGCTTCTGGTGGTCTGTTCCGTGTCCGCACGGATCAGCCACCAAGAGGGAACGGACGGGCAGGCGGCAATCTACCGACTACCACTTTTCGAGAGGGCTGTGCGCTGCACTAAATATTTTGAGGGATGGCACTCGGAAAAGCACCACCCATACGTGGGTTGGGGTCACAAGATTTTGCCGGGCGAGAAGTATTCTGCACGAACCATGACGAAGCGGCAGGCAGATGAACTTCTGCGAAAAGACCTTAGGAAGTTCTGCGCGATGTTCCGGCAGTTCGGAAAGGACAGTCTTTTACTTGCCACGCTTGCCTACAACGTGGGACCATACCGGCTTTTGGGTAGCAAGACAATCCCCAAAAGCACCTTAATCAAGAAGCTGGAAGCTGGCGACAGGAACATCTACCGTGAGTATATAGCCTTCTGTAACTACAAGGGGAAACGCCACGCCATGCTGCTCAAACGGAGAAAGGCGGAGTTTGCACTGCTGTATATCCCGTGACCAGAAACGAAAATCCGATGAAGCCCCAACTTCATCGGATTTTATACTATATTGCTGTTATCAGATAGTTTAAGATGGCAATTCTTTTATATGAACTACATTGTATTCCTTACCTTTTTTTTATGTCAGTTATTTCAAATTTTGCTCCTCTCTCAAATTCTACTTGATATTCAGGATACGGACAATCTTCTCCATGATTATATATTTTATATATTTCATGAGCTTTTGTCTGGCCTTCCGGTAAAGGCTCAATTATCCATTTTATAGAATGAGCATTATCAAAATCATCTTTTGATGTCGTAAAAAAACCAGTTATAGTAAAAATATCTCCAATCCTATTATTACCACGCATAAAACCGTCATTGGCATATAACACAGGGTGAGTATTTTTAGGAACTTTTCTTAATGCTTTATCCAGATTTTGGATTAAAACTTCTGTTAAGGCATTAGATTTACGCCTATTATACAGCGGTTCTTGAATGAAACGAGAACTACCAAAACCTTCAAGGATGACGATACTTAATGCTTCTAAATCAGTCAAATTATATTCTTTATAATGTATTTTATTGACCTCTTTCAGATGTTGCATCGCTTTTATATGAGAATTCAGCAACTCAACATCCCCACCTCGTTTATATGCAGATGGATTGTGCTGATATATTGTTTCTACAATTGGTTGTAAATCTTCTATGTTCATATTGATATTCAAAAAAACGACAATGCAAAATTAGCCTTTTCTGACTGATTTTGCATATTCAAATAAGAATTTAATCGCAGATTGGACAGCGGTTTCTTTGCTACTTTCTTTGTCCGCCATCATGCTCACAGAAAGAAAGTAGGGCGGCTCTTGCCGCCCCGCCACTCAAAAGCGTGTGTAAAGTCCTGTAACCATCGTGAACATTTCCTCCAGCATATCAAAATAGATACCCTCGTGTACGGCAATGTCCTTTGTCTTGCACTCAAAGGTCTTTTTGCTGAACGTCCTGCGGTAGAAGCGCATATTGTAGAGGTCTGCCCCTTCGTCATAGATGATGTCAAGGCGGTTGGCACTTGTCTTGTTCCTTGCAAGGCTCATCCGTAAGCCGTTGCCCATATCTATGAAGTCACGGCTTCCCGTCATGGCGGCGAAGCGTCTTCCGCCTATCTGTTGTAATATCGTCTTGGCTATCACATCTTTTGTTTTTAGGGTTTTAAGTGTTGGCGGTGTCCGCACCGCCAACTTATTCAAAATTCTCGCATCTCGGCAATGGGTGTCTGCCGTTGCAGCCACTCTTTCACACATTCCATGTTGTACTCGCTCGTGATGACTGCCGTATGGCTGTCGGTGGCGGTGAAACGTGTGCTTTCGTAATCATCTATCCACCCTTTGAGGGTGTCCGTTCCCCACGCTCCGGCATCATCAAAGATGCCGTCCAATGCCGTGATAGGTTCGCTGAACTTGACTATCAGCGTTTGATAGGTCGTGTTCATCGGTTGTCCTCCTTTCCTTCCTTTGCCGTCAGCCACTTGTCCCGTGCGGCTCGGCACTCGTCCAACGTGGGTTTGACACAAGAGAACAATTCTCTGTCTATGGGGTGGCGGTAGTCGTACTGCACAAGTGTCCGCCTGCGTCTTCCGATACCCGATTGGAAACGCTCGTATTTCTCCGTACCTGCTTCCGTGCAGGTGCTTACTCCGTTGATGGTCATTCGTGTTGCCATAATGTTGCTTTTTAGATGGTTAAAAATGTACTGACAGAACTCTGTTCTTCATCACCATTTCGGGGTTGCTCGTGTAGCGTTGGTGCAGGTAGAAATGGTGAGAACCGAAGCCGTAAAGGAAGAACTTGTCAAGTTCGTGCTTCTCGGCAAATTCTTTTACACTCTTTCTCAATTCCCCCTCACTCGTTGTGAGAGTGAGGAGGTTCACAAATTCAAGGAACATCGTGGGGATTGCATCATCCCACACACAAATCATACTTTCAATTCTTACTTCCATATTATCGTTGTTTTAGGGTTGATGCTATGCCGCTTTCATCCGTTCGCGGATAAGGTTGGCGTTCTTGTTCACAAGGGCGATGATGCGGTCGTGATGTTCGGTGTTCTCGTTGCATAAGCCACGGCACTGCACCACCTCAAAGGTTTTCAAGGACACTTCCACCGTTTCTATGCGTCTGCCGTCAATGGTCGCTGAAAGGATAAGGGAGTTTTCCCGATTGTGGTAACTGCCCACGCAGTGGTGCATCATCCGTCCCTCTTCCATCATTTCCTCCACGCTCTCTATAACCTTGACGCAGATAAGGCTGTCGGAAAAGGCAAGTCCGAAGAATATGCCTTTGGCTTTCAGATATTGTTTCTCGTCCTCGACCGCTTTCTGCCGTTGCTGTTCAGTCCGTTCAAGTTCCCTTTGGCGGTTGCGTCTTGCCACCAACCTGTCGTGTTCGGCTTTGAGGTCTTGGGGGCAGACGTACTTCGGGCTGTTCGTGTCCTTGCCGAAGTGTCGCAGGAGGTCTATCGTGTCACGCCACATAGAGCCGTCAGCGATGGTGTAGCCGTTGCGGATACATATCTTGATTGACGCCCAATACTCCCCGATATTGAAAGAGTGGTGCAGGTAGTAGCGCAACATCTGATATTGCCCAGCCTTCAACAGCGTTTCCGCACGGCTGTCGGAAAGAATGCCTTTGAAAAGGTCGTAAGGCAGGATATTATGGTATTCGCCCTTGAAGCCGTTTCGCTTCACTTCGGGTATGAAACGCTGTCGGGGGTAGGTGCATCTCGGAGTGATGTCGTATGCCCGAATTTCTTGGTTCTTGCGTACCTCCATATCGCTGTATTCATTCCACAAGTCATAGTAGAATAAAGACATGCTACGCAGTCGGGCAACGGTCGTTGTCCTGCCGTCGGGGGCAATCCACCTCTGCACTACCTCAAAGATGGAATACTCGGCAGGCTGTCCTGCCTTGTATCTGGAATTGACGGAGAAGAAGCGTATCACTTGGTACTGCTTGCAGGTGGTGACGATGGAGAAATACTCCATATCGCTGAAAACGCTCTTTCGGGTGCGCAACGCTTTCAACTCCATACCGCAACGGGGGCAGGTGCATCCGCAAACGGTGTCGGCAAGGTCGTGGTCGCTTTTCCACGAATGTCCGCACTCGGTGCAGATGTTCGTGCCGTTTGCCCTCTTGATTGCGTAATGCTTGAAGCAATGACGGAAAGCGTATGCCCTTTGTTCTTCGGTCAATATCGGTAGTCGCTTGCTCAAACGTGCGACTTCCTGCTGTATGCGTGTTCTCGGTTTCATAAGCCTAAATCAAATAATGAGGGTTGTGATTGAGTTTCTTTTCTCGCTGACGGTCTGTGACGGTTCTGCAACTTGCGGAGTTCTTCCTCTTGGTATCTGCGGACAGCGTTCTGACGTGCCTCCGCCTTTTCCTCTGCCGTGAGTTCCACAACGTGGTTCACCACCACTTGGCAGTTCATCGGCTTGCCTACCTCTATCTCGTTCTCGTCATAGTAGTGTACAGCTTGCCCGAATATCTCTCCGTCCGTGAAGCCGTTGCAACCGCTTTTCTTCACGTAGTTCAGAATATAGGTCACGCACTCGTCTATGTTCTTGGCAGGGTTGCGGTAGTTCTTCGCAAAGAGCGCATCCTCTTCCGCACGCTGTTCCAGATACATCTGTATCGTTCTCTTGAAATGGTCTGTTCCTTTCATATCGCTGTCATTTTTAGATAGTCTGTTTCAGTATCTCTCTCCAATAGGTCGGCTCTACCTCGCTGAGAAGGAAGTCCATGAAGTCCTTCCGTGCGTCCTTGTTCAGTTCGTGGTACAATCTTCGGAAAGTGCTAAAATTGCCGTTAATGTACGTTTCCACCATATACTCGAAGATGTTGTCCACCTCGTAGTACCTGCACTGTTGTGCTAACGTCCTGCTGTTTCTATTTGCCATATCGGAAAGGGTTAAAGGGTGAATAACCAAAGGATGAAGCCGAAGAAGGCAATGGTGGAAAGGATAGCCACGATTACGCCTATCGCCACTCGGAACACTCCGTTTACAATCTCTCCGATGATGCCCCAAAGGATGCCGAACACCCCGAAGGCGGTGCGCACCATCAAGCCGAATATCGCCAACCCGATGTGTTGCGCCGTTTGTCTGAAATTTGCCGTTGCTGTCATATCTTCGCTGTTTTTGATTTTTTTATTTTTATGCGGATTCAAGAGCTGAGGGAGTTGAGTTTCAAACTATCTTATCTGCCTCTCGTTTATCCGACATTTTTTTTATGCGTCTTTCTGTCGCATCGGTCGTTTTCGTTTCGGGTGCTTAAAAAGGTAGGGATTAGGGAATGCAAGGTTTTTCGGGGAAATACTACCCGCAGGGCTGGAGATTTCCGCAGAAAACAGGAGGCTTGACCTTGCTTTCCCGTCCAATCCCGGAATTACCTTTGCGCCCAGAACGAAAATGACTGACTGATGCGGCTCACTGAAAGGCGCAAAATGGAGGTAAACGAAAACAGAGGCAGATTGGGTAGAAAAAAACTTCAGGGGAAAATCCGTAAAATAAGGAACCACCAAAATGAAAAAGACATCACCGGAGCGTGAAAAGGGCAAACCACCACAAAGGAAGTATGATTGTTTTCCGATCCGACAGGACTTGTCCAGCCGGGCGACAACAATCATTCTTCCCGGTTTGCCCGGCTGTGTGTGTCCGTCTGCTTCATTCATGGGGCAGACGGACACACTCTGCATTCACTTTCCGCTTCCGGTAAAAGGGACAGCAAAAAAAGAAAAATCATCTGAAAACCCGTAAAAGCACCTCTTGGCATAGGCGCAAAAGAAAGGGGCATTGCTTCATCTGTCTAAACATCGTTTAGGCGTGAGGCAATGCCCTTTTCTCCGGCTATGCGGTAGTCGGCACACGTTTGTTCTAAACTTGTTTTGGGCAATGGTGTGCCGACGGACAAAACCGCTTTTACGGAAAAAACTTATGAATGAGGGGCTAAAAAAACGGGAGTTTATATCAAAATCTCGAATTAAATAGCTACTTTTGCATATGAAGAGTTCTTTGAAGGTTACGCAACGCGCAGAAGGATAATGCAGTAGATAACTAACTAAATCGTAACCTATTACTATCAAGAGCAATTAACCTACGCTCATTTCCAATAAATTACACTCTTTTCGTAACTTCCACGTGCAAAAATACTAAATATCATCGAAACTTTCGACATTTTTAGTTACTTTTGCAATAGAGATGCCAATATTCGTCGACCAGACGATGGGCGTCGCTATCATTGCAACATTAAACTATATCCCTATAAGTATGGAAGAATACATCGTATCCGCCCGCAAGTACCGCCCGATGAGCTTCGACTCGGTGGTGGGACAGTCGGCGCTTACCACTACGCTCAAGAATGCGGTGAAGAGCGGCAAACTCGCTCACGCATACCTCTTCTGCGGTCCGAGAGGAGTGGGAAAGACCACCTGCGCGCGTATCTTCGCCAAGGCCATCAACTGTATGCACCCCACTGCCGAGGGAGAGGCGTGCAACGAGTGTGAGAGCTGCCAGGCGTTCAACGAGCAGCGCTCCTACAACATCTTTGAGCTCGATGCCGCCAGCAACAACTCGGTAGAAAACATCAAGGCGCTCATGGAGCAGACACGCATTGCCCCCCAGCTCGGCCGCTACAAGGTCTTCATCATCGACGAGGTACACATGCTCTCTACGGCTGCCTTCAACGCCTTCCTCAAGACGCTCGAGGAACCGCCAGCCCACGTCATCTTCATCCTCGCCACCACCGAGAAGCACAAGATACTGCCCACCATCATCAGCCGTTGCCAGATCTATGACTTCGACCGCATGACCGTGCCCGGCATCGTAAACCACCTCAAGATGGTGGCAGAGCGTGAAGGCATCAAGGCAGAGCCCGAGGCGCTGCACATGATAGCCGAGAAGGCCGACGGCGGTATGCGCGACGCTCTGTCTATCTTTGACCAGGCGGCGAGCTTCAGCCAGGGCGACATCACCTACAAGAAGGTGCTCGAAGACCTCAATATCCTCGACAGCGAATACTACTTCAAGGTCATCGACCAGGCACTCGAGAACAAGGCCTCCGACATCATGGTGCTGTTCAACCAGGTGCTCTCCAAGGGCTTCGACGCAGGCAGATTTGTCAACGGACTTGCCACCCATGTGCGCAACGTGCTCATGGCGCGCGATGCCGAGACCATAGCCCTGCTCGAGGTGAGCGAACAGCAGCAACAGCGCTACAAAGAGCAGGCACAGCGTTGCTCTGTACCGTTCCTGTACAAGGCGCTGCGCATCCTCAACCAGTGTGATGTCAACTACAGGCAGAGTTCCAACAAGCGCCTGCTGGCTGAAATCACCCTGATAGAGGTGGCACAAATCACCCAGCCCGACGATGCCGCCGGCGTGGGGCCTGGCCCCAAGCGATTGAAATCCCTGTTCAGACTTATCACAGCGTCTCAGCCTAAAGCGGCAGCACAGGTGGCCGTGGCTGAGCCCCCTGTCCGCCGACCGCAGAAGGAGGTGCAGACAGTAGAGGCTGTGGCTCCTTCTGAAGCGCCCAAGACCCAACCCAGGGCGGCGCAACCTATGGTTAATCCCCTTTTGGGTATGTCGTCGCTCTCGTTCAGTTCGATACTGAAAAACGAGGAGAAAGTGGCGCAGAGCGAGGACGACGCCTTCAAGACCGACGCCGACAGCGCACAGCCCGAGGGGAAGCCCTTCGACGACGCACAGCTCGGACTGGAGTGGCGAGGCATGTGCAACCGTATGCCCAAGAAGTATGTCGCGCTGGCGCAGCGTATGAAGAACATCGACCCCGTCATCACCGACTATCCCCTTGTCGAGGCGGTGGCAGACAATACCTTCCTGGCCAACGAAATCATTGAAATCAAGCCGCGTATAGAGAAGACGCTGCAAATTGCGTTGGGTTGCCCCGACCTCAAGCTCAGCGTGCGCGTGGCAGAGGCGAAAGAGATAAAGCGTATGCCTACCCGCCGCGAGATGCTCGACCATCTGCGCGCCAACCATCACGCTGTAGGCAAACTCATCGACAATCTGCAGCTCCTTCTCACATAACTGTGTCGGCGCATTAGGGCAGGGGAGCGCAGCAGCCCATACCCTCTGCCTATAGCCGACAAGCACAGTCACCGCAAAGGGACAAAAGCAAACACCAGCAGTTGCTTTTGTCCCTTTCTTCGCGTCCGCAGCGCCCAAGACCCTCCCCCTTGATATCCCCCATCACTCCCTTCGCCAAAAGCCGCCAACCCCTCGTCATCTGTCATCACTCCCTCGCCAAAAGCGTTGCTCCTTTCGCTACCCGCCATCACTCCCTTCGCCACCCGCCATCACTCCGTTCGCATCGTCCGGCCATTCGCCCGCCATCCACGAGCAACGAGTGAGGGCGCCCACCATCATCTACTCTCTGTTGGTACGGCAAAACAACTGTCTGCCCATATAAGAAAAACGAAAGGCGCGGCATGATATCAGAAATTCAAGGTTTGCAATGCACAAATCAGCCCATGCAACACTCAATTCGCACCTTGAAACGTAAAAAATCGCGATGGCGCGGCAGAATACGACCATCGCGGCGACCGTGGCGACATTTCCCGTTCTGTCTGTCGGGTTCGTCATGCCTACGCCCGGTGTTTATACCTTATTTAATATATACGCGCGCACGCGTGCGTTAGTTTCAGCCCTGGCAGAGGGTGTCGCAATGAATTTTTTTTTAACGCTAATTTCTTGGAAAATAAGCAAAATGACAGCCGAGATAGCCACCAACCTTGATTTTTTGGCACCAGTATATAAAAAAATGGCAGAAATAATTGCGCAATTGCTAAAAAAGGTTTATCTTTGCATCGAAATAAAGATGATACATACAACCTAAACAACATAACCTGATGATAACAGACCCTCGAGCATGAGTTTGTGAACTGAACAAAGCATACTATGGTGCAGGTGCGTCGTTAGCGACGCGCCCAAGCCAGAGGGAATTCTCTCAGGACGGTATTAAACCAATTGCGACCCAACAGGGAAACAACTAACATAGATATTGAGTGAAAATTCTCATATTGTTTAATTTTATAACTTACAAAAAACCTATGGACAGAATGCAATCTAATTTGCTAAGATTGTTTTTCTCATCGGCATTGTGCCTTGGTAGCGTTTCTGCATTTGCAGTAGGAGCGCCCAGTGAGAAAGCTCCCTTCAACAAGGTGGAGCAGGCTAATGAGAAGACAGTCGGAGGACAGGTACTCGATGAAAATGGCGAACCTGTCATTGGTGCAACCGTAACGGTAAAGGGAACCAAAACCGCAGTAGTCACTGACATCGACGGTAAGTTCTCTTTCAAAGTTCCCGCCGGAAGTACCTTGGTAGTAACCTATCTGGGCTATGCCGACAAGGAAGTGGCTGCCGCAGGTACAGACATGACTATCAACATGGCTCAGGACGAAAAGACTCTCGAAGAAGTAGTCGTTACCGCTCTGGGTATCAAGCGCTCGGAGAAGGCGCTGAGCTACAACGTACAGCAGTTGGGCAATGAAGACCTGACCACTGTAAAGAGCACCAACTTCATGAACTCTCTCGCCGGTAAGGTGGCTGGTGTCAACATCAACGCCTCTTCTGCCGGTATGGGTGGTGCTACACGTGTCGTAATGCGTGGTCCCAAGTCTATCAACCAGAGCAACTCTGCTCTCTATGTAGTAGACGGTGTGCCAATCAACAACCGCAACAACGGTACTGCTGAGGGTATCTATGCAAGCCAGCCTGGTGGTGAAGGTATCGCCGATATCAACCCCGAGGACATCGAGAGCATCAGCGTGCTCAGTGGTCCAGCTGCTGCCGCTCTTTACGGTTCGGCTGCCGCTCAGGGTGTGATCATGATCACTACCAAGAAGGGTAAGGAAGGCCGCGTGTCTGTTGTAGTAAGCAACAGTACCCAGTTCTCAGACGTATTCAAGATGCCCGAGTTCCAGAACGAGTATGCCAACCGTCCCGGTGAGGTTCGCTCTTGGGGTGAGAAGGGTGGTTCAGAGTTTACTGGTTTCGATCCTGAAAACTTCTTCAACACCGGTACCAACGTTCAGAACAACGTGTCTCTGACAGTAGGTAACGGCAAGAACCAGACTTACGCATCGGTAGGTACTACCAATGCCAACGGTATCATGCCCAACAACAGCTATGACCGTTACAACTTCACATTCCGCAACTCTACCAACTTCCTGAATGACAAGTTGACTCTCGACTTCAACCTCAACTATGTGAAGCAGAGCGACATGAACCTCATGGCTCAGGGTCAGTACTTCAACCCGCTGGTAGCGCTCTACCTCTTCCCACGTGGCGAGAGCTTTGACGCTATCCGTACCTTTGAGGTCTTTGACCAGTCTCGTGGTATTTATGTTCAGAACTGGAACTTCGGTGACGCTCTGTCTATGCAGAACCCCTACTGGATTGCCAATCGCATGAACCGTACTACCAAGAAGCATCGCTATATGATCAACAGCAGCTTGAAGTACCAGATTTTCGACTGGTTGGACGTAGTGGGCCGTATCCGCTTCGACCGTGCCACCAGCAAGTCTGAGGACAAGCGCTATGCTTCTACCATCAACCTCTTCGCTCACTCTGACTATGGTTTCTACGCTTACTCTAACGCCGTAGACCAGAGCGTTTATGGTGACGTAATGTTCAACGTAAACAAGAGCTTTGACAAGTTCTCTATCGGCGCCAACGTCGGTGGTTCTTTCTCTCGCACACAGTATGACAACAATGGTTTCCAGGGCGGTCTGCGTGCTCCTTCCAACATCTTCAGCCCCAACGCCATTGACTACGCCAATGCGACCAACGACAACCGTCCTATCTATGCTTTCAACAAGCATAACATCAACTCGGTATTCGCCAACGTCGAGCTGGGATGGCGCAGCATGGTTTACCTGACTCTGACAGGCCGTAACGACTGGGATTCTGCCCTCGCAGGCACCGAGAACGAGTCGTTCTTCTATCCTTCAGTAGGTACTTCTGCCATCATCTCTCAGATGGTGAAGCTCCCCGAGTTCATCGACTACCTGAAGGTACGTGGCTCTTGGGCATCTGTAGGTTCGGCTATCAGCCCCAACATCACTTCTCAGTGGCGTTACAACTTCAAGCCCAACACTCAGACCTATGAGACTGTAACTTATAAGTTCCCCAAGACATTCTATCCTGAGCGTACCAACTCATGGGAAGCCGGTCTTACCGCACGCTTCTTCAACAACGCTCTGACTCTGGATATGACATTCTATCAGTCTAACACCCGCAAGCAGACCTTCCTCCGTCCTATCACAGTATCTGAGGGTTATGGTAGCGAGTATGTACAGACCGGTAACGTACGCAACCGCGGTCTTGAGCTTTCTATCGGTTACAACCACCAGTTTGGCAAGCTCTCTTGGAGCAGCTCTCTTACCTACAGTATGAACCGCAACAAGATTGTCGACCTGCTCGCCGATCCTGAGGAGACCATCAGCACAACCGGTCTTAACGGCGTGGGTGTAATCCTGAAGAAGGGTGGTACCATGGGTGATGTGTACAGCTATACTGACTTTGCTCGTGACAGCGAAGGAAACATCGCTCTCGACGCCAGCGGCAACGTAATCCGCAAAACTCTCTCTAACCCCAAGTATCTGGGTAGCGTATTGCCCAAGGGCAACATCGGTTTCTCTAACGAATTCTCTTGGAAGGGTATCAACCTCGGCTTCCTCCTTACTGCCCGTCTCGGTGGTATCGTAATGAGCCAGACCCAGGCCATCATGGACTACTACGGTGTGTCTAAGGCTTCAGCTACTGCCCGCGAGAATGGAGGTATCCCAGTCAATACAGGTCTCGTACCTGCTGAAAACTACTATGCTGTAGTAGGTGGTGACAACCCCATCTGGTCTGAATATACCTACAGTGCTACTAACGTACGTCTGCAGGAAGCCCACATCAGTTACGATGTTCCCAAGAAGTGGCTTGCTGGCCTCGACCTCTCTCTCGGTCTTACAGCCAACAACCTCTTGATGATTTACTGCAAGGCTCCTTTCGATCCCGAGTCAACAGCTTCTACCGGTACCTTCTACCAGGCTCTCGACTACTTCATGCAGCCAAGTCTCCGTTCGTTAGGTTTCAATGTTAAACTGAAGTTCTAATTACATTAAATGACTTTCAAAATGAAAACTATTATAAAGACAATAACCTTCGCTGTTGCATCAGTGGCAGTAATGGGCCTCGCAGCTTCATGTACTGATGGCTTCGAAGACGCCAACCGTCCCGGTGGTGCCCTCAACAATGAAGAAATCAACCGCGATAACTATAGCACCGGTTCTTTCATGGTTCAGATGGAGACAGAGGCTTTCCCCGAGCAGGAGAATACCTATCAGATGAACCAAGACCTTATCGGTAACTACCTCGGCCGCTTCATGACTTATGCCAACAACGGTTTTGCTGGTAGCAACTTCGCCAAGATGAATGCTCCTGTAGGATGGGTACGTTATCCATTCGCCGACAGCATGAAGAAGACCGTTTCGGCTTTCAATGAGATTGCCCGTCTCTCTACCAAGGAGAGTCTGCCTTACGCATGGGCTCTGATCCTGCGCGCACAGTCATTCCTCCGTCTTACCGATATGTATGGTCCTCTGCCCATCGGTGCTGAGGAAGATCCCAATGCCTACTCTTCACAGGAGACCATCTACAAGACTCTCGTGGCTGACCTCGACCACGCCCTCGGTGTAATCAATGGTATGATCGCCGCCAACGGTGGTAGCCTCGTACAGTTCAAGGACGCCGACCAGGTTTACGGTGGCGACTTCACCAAGTGGGTGAAATTTGCCAACTCTCTCAAGCTCCGTATGGCTATCCGTATGCGCTTCGTTGCTCCCGACTATGCCAAGAAGGTAGGAGAGGAAGCTGTTGCCGCTGGTGTCATCACCTCTAACGACGACAACTGCGCCATCAACTACAACCCTAACGGTCAGTGGAAGACATCTGTAGAGTGGGGCGACAGCCGCGCATGTGCCGACATCGAGAGCTATATGAACGGTTATGGTGACCCACGTATCAGCAAGTACTTCAGTGCTACAACTACCGAGGGCGACCGTGCCATCATCGGTTGTCGTGCCGGTGCTAACATTGGTAATAAGTCTGTTGCCGGTGGTCTCTACTCTGCAGCCAACATCGAGAAGGACTCTCATGGCGTATGGCTCACAGCAGCTGAAATGACATTCTGCCGTGCCGAAGGTGCGCTGGCCAACTGGTCTGGTATGGGTGGCGACGTAGAGTCTCTCTACAAGCAGGCCATCAAGCTCTCTTTCGAGCAGTGGGGTGCCAAGAACGTAGATGCTTACCTCGAAGACGATGCAAGTACTCCCGCCGACTATAAGGATGCTACCGATGGTTACGGTGGTTCACATGGCAAGATGTCTACCATCACTATCAAGTGGGACAACAGCGCTTCTGCAGCTGAGAAACTCGAGCGCCTTATCGTCCAGAAGTGGATTGCCCTCTTCCCCGACGGTCAGGAGGGATGGTGCGAGATTCGTCGTACAGGCTATCCTAAGGTATTCCCTGTAGCCCAGACTACTTCTTACAGCATCGAGGTGCCCAACCGTATTCCTTTCGACTACACTGAGCCTACCAACAACCCTGTAAACTATCAGAAGGCTGTTCAGCTTCTCGGTGGTGCCGATGACTATGCTACCAAGATGTGGTGGCAGAAGTAATCACTATAATATCAACTAATAAATTGACAAAAGCAATGAAAAATATATTCAAAATGCTGCTCGTGTCGGTAGTTGCCTTTATGTTTGCTGCCTGTGACACAGATGTCGAGACAAAGAATCCCGTCAATCTCACCGACCCTGCACGCACTCCAGAGTATTATGAAGCTCTGAGAGCATACAAGAAGAGTGACCACCCCGTAGCCTTCGGATGGTTTGGTAACTGGGTAGGTGCCGGTGCTTCTCTCGAGAACTCGCTCCGCGGTCTCCCCGATAGTGTTGACTTCGTTTCAATCTGGGGTAACTGGCGTAACCTCACACCCGAGCGCAAGGCCGACCTCCAATATGCACAGACCGTGCTCGGTACTCGTGCCCTGGTTTGCTTCATCGTGCAGAACGTGGGCGACCAGCTCACTCCCGAGGGCGAGGATGCCACTACATTCTGGGGTGAAGGCGACGAGGCTATCGTGAAGTATGCCAATGCCATCTGCGATACCATCGACAAGTATGGCTACGACGGTTTCGACTATGACTATGAGCCTAACTACGGTCACAGTGGTAACATCTCTGGTGTTGCCGCTGCCGAAAAGGTATTCGTAGAGGCTCTCAGCCGCCGTCTTGGTCCGAAGTCGGGTACAGACAAGATGCTCGTTATCGACGGTGAGCCTCAGACTATCAACTCTGAGCTCGGTCCTTGCTTCAACTACTTCATCGTTCAGGCTTACGCTTGTACCGGTGACGCTAACCTCGATGGTCGTCTTCAGGGTACTATCATGAACTTTGATGGCGTACTCGAGCCCGAAGAGGTAGCCAAGAAGTACATCGTTACCGAGAACTTCGAGAACTATGCCCTCAGTGGTGGTGTATCATTCACTGACCGCAATGGCAACGAGATGAGAAGTCTTGAAGGTATGGCCCGTTGGCAGCCCATCATCAATGGCAAGAAAGTCCAAAAGGGTGGTATCGGTACCTATCACATGGAGTATGAGTATATGGCAGGCAAGCAGCCTTCTTATCCCGCTCTGCGTAAGGGTATCCAGATTATGAATCCCGCGATTAAGTAGTATTTAATTTCATAATAACTGCAATAATGAAAAAGATTTCAAAATTCATATATGGTGGCATCATTCTCGGCGCTGTAGCCCTCACAGGCTGTGAGAATGCCGAATACGACCAGCTCACCAACCAGGCATACATCCTGCAGACAGCGACTAATGCCAATTCTTCGCAGAAACTTACTGTCGGCAACGAGTTTGTCTCTACAGACATCAACGTACGTCTGTCTGAAAAGGCTACCGAGGCAAGCAGCTTCAAGCTGGTGTACGATGCTCAGGCTCTCGAGCAGTTCAACTCCAAGAACGAGACTTCTTATACTGCTCTGCCCGAAGGTTCTTTCTCTCTCTCTGCCAATGAGGTGACCATTGAGCCCGGTACTTCTGTATCTAACCCCGCTACACTGACCATCAATCCTTACAACGATGAGCTCAAGAATAGCGGTAAGAAGTATGCGCTCGCCTTCCGTCTTGAGAAGGTTAGCGGCAACGCCAATGTCCTCAAGTCTGGTAGCGTTATGGTATTCGTTCTCGACCAGGTGGTTATCCAGCCTGTTGTCCAGTTCAACGTAAATTCCTATATTAGTCAGGACCTCAATGAGACTTATACCACTACTGAGTGGACTATGGAGATGAATATTAAGAAGGATATTCTCGGTACACAAATCGGTCAGTACAACAACCAGGCTATCTACAGCACTGGCCCCGATGAGGTTTACGTTCGCTTCGGTGATGCTCCTATCGAGGGTAACCGTCTGCAGATTAAGACCCAGGGTACTCAGATGAACAGTTTGACGCTCTTCAACGCCAACACATGGTATCACATCGCATACGTATGCACCGGTGCCAAGTTGTATCTCTATGTCAACGGTCAGCTCGACAACTCTATGGACATGCCCGGCAAGGAGACTCGCGTTTCTGCTGTATCTATCAGCTCTAACTCTACCTACAACAGAGGTAACTCTTTCTACAGCGAGGTTCGTCTGTGGAAGAAGGCACGCTCACAGAAGGAGATTCAGAACAATATGTACTCTTGTGACCCCGCCACTCCAGGCTTCATCTTCTACTACAAGTTCAACGAGGGTCAGGGCAACCAGTTCAAGGACTGGTCTGGCAACGGCAACGATGCCACAACCAAGGACAACACAACTCCTGTATGGATTCAGGATGTACGTATTGATGGTAAATAATAACTGTAAAAACGTAAGAAGATTATGAAATCAATGATAATTAAGTCAGCCGTTGCGCTGATAGCCGCTTTGCCCCTCTTCACGGCATGTCAGGGCGAGCCCGAAGTGGGCACGCTCCTTCACCCCGAAGAGCAGCCAAGCAATGCCCCCAAGGTATATATCAATGAGGTGGCGATACCTACCAATGCCGCAAAGATTGACGCTACACAGACTCCTGTTGGCATGCTTCTTCCCGAAGATGCTACTGAGTTCTATGTTCGTCTGAACCGTGCGGTAGAGAACGATGTAGTTGTTACTGTAGCCGAGGATGCTGAGGCTGCTGCTGCGTCTGCTAAGCTTTATAGCGATGACGCCAATCAGTATAGCGCAATGGCAACAGGTGCTATCTCTTTCGAGAAGGCTACTGTCACCATTCCTGCAGGCAAGCTGGTTTCTTCTGAGCCCGTTGTCTTCAGAGTAGTAGATGGCGACGCTCTTAATAACTTGAACGGCAAGGGTATTATGGCCCTGAAGGTAGTTGACATCAAGTCTGCTGCTGTTGTTGAGCTTGCTTCAGACCACAATGCATTCTTCGCATTGGTCAACAAGAAGGTTACCAACTTCAAGAACTTCAGCACTTCTGAACTGGAGTCTAAGACCAGAATCGGTACTGACGAAATGACTATCACATTCGAAGGTGAGGACTATACTGAAGACCTCAACGACGATGCTACATATACTTATGTAAATATGTATGATGGTCCCGCTCCAATCCTTTGTGAGTTCCACACTCCACAGCCACTGATTGGTATCGCTTACCGTTATGGTTACTATCCTACTTATGGTCCTTATTCAATTGAGGTACTCACCAGCGACGACGGTCAGAACTGGACTTCACAGACTGGCGGCGAGCTCGAGTATGGTTACACACGTTCTAAGGTTTGTGTTAACTTCTACGGCGCCGTTACTTGCAAGTATGTGAAGTTTATCCCATGGCAGACCTACGCTGGTATTCGATATGGAGCTGATTCCAACAAGCCACTTGTAGGTGAGCTCCACTTCTATAAGCAATAATTTGTTGTTTCATAATATAGCGTTGGTTTAAAAAACAACAATCCGGGGGCCGCGACTATGGGAATAGTTGCGGCCTTCATTTTTTTTGTCCTTTCCATAGCGATGCCAGCCGCTCTCCTTGTCTTTACCGCCGTCACAGCCATCCTTGCCATGATGCCATATTGCCTTCCTGTTGTCATGATTATGGCAGTAAAAGCCAATTATTTTCAACATTGCTGCCACAATCGCCCCGTCGCGCTGACAAATTGTCACTTCTTCGCCGTTGGTATGTAACTTGCAAAACTATCAGTGAAAGCCGGAAGGCCGAAGGCAACCGCAAGGTTGACGAGACCCACACCGGCAAGATAAAAGAAGAATATAAAATACAATTAGGAGGTAATAATTATGTTGTTAGTTCGTAGAAACAATGATTTTGATTGGTTGAACAATTGGTTTGATGACAATTTCTTCAATACACCCGTAATGGCACAGACCACAACCACAGCTCCGGCTGTCAACGTCAAGGAAGACAACAAGCAGTATGTCATGGAAGTCGCCGTTCCAGGTCTGAAGAAGGAGCAAGTCAACATGAGTATCGACAAAGACGGCTATCTTACCCTCTCTATCGAGAACAAGAATGAGCAGAAGGACGAGAGCAAGAAGGAACACTATCTGCGCCGCGAGTTCTCTTACACCAGCTATCGTCAGAGTTACGCTCTGCCAGACAATGTAGATGCCGACAAGATTGAGGCCAACGTTGCCGACGGTGTGCTCAAGGTAGTTCTGCCAAAGGTCGAGAAGAAAGAGGAAAAGGAAGACGTTAAGCACATAGAAGTCAAATAAGCATTAGGCGAATAGTAAAGTATGGGGCAGGCTGCTCTCAGTAATGAGAAACAGTCTGCCCTTTTTTTGTATCTATCCAAAAGCCCCTCCCCAAAGCAGCTGCACCTCCCCAACCCTTCTCAAGGGGCTGGAGCTTATTCCTGCTGTGTTTGTGGCGGTTGGCTCGAGTTTCTTTCCCTTGGGTAAGGTGGGGATGGATCTTCGCACTAAGGCAATGTATGGTTAGCCCATAGTGGATGGTGTGCACCTCGACAACTCTGTAAGTGTTGCGCTTAGCCAAAGGCGTTATCCGCACCAGCTAAATGCCAGTGTAATCACAGCAGATAACCCACACCACGACAGTCACCGCCACGGCTTTTTGTGTTTTCATTCATCCAACGATAACCAGTCCCTCAATCCATTTTTTTACGCCCACCTCCACACTTTTTGCCCTAAAAGCGTGGAGGTCTAATGAAATTATATTAATTTTGCAGAAAATCATTATTATCATGAAATTATCAAGAATATTCCTACTATTTGCCGTGGCGTCGTGCAGCCTGACGATGACCGCCCAAAAGCCCTTGCCCCAGTTGGGCAAAGCGCCCCTCGACCAGATTGTCAAAGCGATGACCCTTGAAGAGAAAGCCCATCTGCTGGTGGGAGTCAAGTCGGCTGATGGCATGGACATCATCGCCAATGGAGCCGGCACCACCTACGCCATACCCCGCCTGGGCATAACCCACACCATCATGATGGATGGCGCCACGGGTGTGCGCATGGACACGCTGGTGAGAGGCGACGGCAAAGCCTACTATTCTACTGGCTTCCCAGTGGCTACGCTGCTGGCTGCCACATGGAACACCGACCTGGTGAAGCGCGTGGGTGCCACAATGGGCGACGAACTGCTTGCATACGGTGGCGACATCCTGTTGGCTCCGAGTCTCAATGTTCATCGCAACCCGCTCAACGGCCGCAACTTCGAGTACTACTCTGAAGACCCGTTGCTGTCTGGCTATATGGCAGCGGCAGCCACCAAGGGTCTGCAGTCTATGGGCGTGGGCGCCACCATCAAACACTTTGCCGCCAACTCGCAGCAGACGATGCGCATGTTCAACGACGCCCGTGTGTCGCAGCGCGCCCTCCGCGAGATCTACCTTCGCGGCTTCGAGATAGCCATCCGCGAGGCCAAGCCATGGGCTGTGATGTCGTCATACAACCGTATCAATGGCCTGCACACCCAGTACAGCCACAAGTTGCTCACCGACCTGCTGCGCAAGGAATGGCGCTTCAACGGCATCGTGATGACCGACTGGGTGGAGGCACGCGACACCCGCGCACAGGTACATGCCGGCAACGACCTGCTCATGGGTGGTACTCCGCAGCAGGTGCAGGATATCCTGGACTGCGTGAAGAAAGGTACGCTGACGATGGCTGAAATCAACAATAACGTGCGGCGTGTGCTGCGATACATCATGCGCACACCCCACTACCGTGGCGTCGAAGCCACCTTTGCTCCCGACCTCAAAGCCCATGCCGTGCTGGCACGCGAGGCTGCCACTGAGGGCGTGGTGCTGCTCAAGAACAGCGAGCCAGCCCTCATCACCGGCGATGCTGCCAAGCAGGCGGTGACCAAGGCGCTCCCTCTGCCCCTCGTGGAAGACGACCAGGTGGCGCTCTTCGGACTGGGTGCGTATAAGTTTTATGCCAACGGACGCGGCGCCGCTGATGTCTACAAGCCCTACACCGTGACCCTCGTCGAGGGACTGCACAACAGCAAGGTAAACCTCAACTCTACGCTCGATACCTATTACACCCACTATATGGACAACCAGTATCTGCTGCTCGACGAGCAGAATACGCCCACCTTCCGCAACTGGTTCTTCGGTATGCGTGAGCCCGAGGAGCCCGCCATCAACAGCGCCTTCATCGGCTATCGTGCCAAGGACTGCACCAAGGCCATCATCACCATCGCCCGCAACTCGGGCGAGGCCGAAGACCGCGACTACAAGGAGGGCGACTATCTGCTCACCAAGGCTGAGCTGACGCTGATAGACCAGGTTAGCAAGGCTTTCCACGCGCAGAAGAAGCCTGTGATTGTAGTGCTCAACGTGGGTGGCGTCATCGATGTGGCGTCATGGCGCGACAAGGTCGATGCCATCGTCATGGCTTGGCAGCCTGGCGAAGAGGGCGGCAATGCTGTGGCCGATGTACTCACGGGTAAGGTATGTCCTTCGGGCAGACTGCCGATGACCTTTACGCTCGACTACTTCGACTACCCTTCTGCCAAGAATTTCCCCCTGCACTACAAGTTCAATTGGGACGAACTGCTGCGCCCCGACTCAGTGGTACTCGCCAAGAAAGACTTGGGCTACACCAACTACGAGGAAGACATCTATGTGGGCTACCGCTATTTCAATACGCAGAAGAAGGCCGTGGCTTATCCCTTCGGCTACGGTCTGTCATACACCTCTTTCAAATATGACAAGCCACAGGTGCGCCTTGTCAAGGGCCGCTATATCGTCAGCGTGCCGGTGACCAATGTGGGTAGCGTAGATGGCAAAGAGGTGGTACAGCTCTACGTCAACGCTCCCAAGGGCGCGATGGAGAAACCCAGCCGCGAGCTGAAAGCCTTTGCCAAGACCCGACTGCTCAAAGCCGGAGAGACAGAGGTCGTGGAAATGTCAATCCCTCTGGCTGACCTCGCCTCGTTCAACGAGAAGCGCATGGCCTGGGTAACCGATGCCGGCAAATACACCCTGGAGATAGGTGCGTCGGTAGAGGATATCCGCACCAGCGCAACCATCACCATCAAGAAGCCCATCATCAAGTCCGCACCCACGAAGATATAAACTCACGGGAAAGGGAGAAATACCGAAGGCGCAGAGGCCAATGGTATTATAATGCATATGAATCGTGCTGTCATATTGGTAATGACTGGCATGTTGGATATTACGAAAAATTAGATAAGGAGCACAGGTTTAGACTTGTGCTCCATTTGCTTGATGACATACGAACGATGCGGCCATTACCGACTGCTGTTTATAGGTCATTTGTGCCAATAGCACTATTGTTGCCAAAACATTTCTATTCTTTACGTCCACGCTAAACATCCTCATGTTTAGCATCTTGAGCATGCTGCATGGCTCTATATTCAATAGGACTTACGCCATATTTTCGCTTAAAGGCTGTGCAGAAGTGGCTTTGGTAGTCGTAGCCCAGTTTTATGCCGATGTCGTTGATGGTCATATCAGAATCGAGTAGATAAAGTACAGCTAAGCGCATACGATAGTCGAAAAGATATTGGAACACGGTAGTGCCAAACTCATGCTTGAAAGCCTTCTTCAGAGTACACTCGTTGGTACCGACCATCGAAGCAATTTCGTGCAGGGACGGCATGTCCTGATATTGAGAAAGAATTATATCCTTGGCATCGTGCATCTTGTCGCGGACGAGCAGACTGTAGTATTCGTTTCCCGGAGCCAGACTGCCAGGGACGAGGAAACCCGACAGGCAATCGATGATTTTCGATTCCATATAGCGATGTGCATTGTTTCCCATCAGTCGGGCTTGATCCAGGTCGTTGGCAGCCTTGATTACAGCTTTCTCCACTGGTCGGTTTCCTTTCAGAAAGAGATGTGTGTTGTCCTGGCATTGGGTAAAGAGCGAGAATTGTGAGAATATCTCTTCGTTATATTCTATCAGTTTCTCGATGGAATGTTGGGGAATCACGATACTCAGCAGGTCGAGCGAGAGATTTCTGTTGAGATTCACCTGTTGTCCGCCTTCGCCGCTGATGAAGCATACGTTGGCATTTCCCTTGCGCCAGAATAGTTCATGCTCGTTATTTCCCTCTTGATAGACGCTCTTGCTGCCGAAGCCCTGTGTGGCGAGGGTGAACATTAAGGCAGGCTTGACTTCATGCATAACCTGAAATCCGGAGTTGTCTTTTTTGCCACGATAATGCTGATGCATGATGCCGAAATGGTCATAGTGCCACTCGTTGAGTTCTGCATCTACTATAGGAGTTCTTATAGAGTTGCTTCGCTCAACGCCATGGTTATCGCAAAACACCAAGCCGTTCATTTGTACGATTTGGTCTTTTACCTTTCCGTCCTGTATAATCTGGCATTTTATCATCTTGCACCTTATTATATTAATAGCTTTTTCTATTACTGCTGCAAATATAATCATATCCTTATATTTTTATCCATTTATTCGACAAAAAGAAATCAATCATCTCTAAAAACTTGCTTTTATTCCCTTATATTAAAATAATCAGCTCCATAAATGTTTATCTTTGCATTCTCATTACATCGAATGAGCAGTAATAAAGAATAAAGATTCTAATAGGAGATCAGAAAATGGATAATAAAGAATTAACAGAAAACAAGGAAAACGTAGTGATTGATGATTTCGACTTCTCTATGATAGCCGATTTCTTCAAGAGAGTATATAGACAAGGCCCTGGTGGTGAGCGGGAGACGCGACTTGCCACGAACTTGATACCCGATTTCAAGCGGAAGATACGCATTGCAGACATGGGGTGCGGCAAGGGAAGCCAGACCTTTGTGCTTGCCGATGAGTATAAAGCGGAGATTGACGCTGTCGATTTATTGCCCGAGATGATGGAGGGCATTCGTGAGGAAAGCAGGAAGCGAGGTTTGGAAGATTGCATTCATCCTGTTCAGGCATCGATGGATGAATTGCCATTCAAAAAGGAATCCTATGATTTGATTTGGGCAGAAGGTTCCATCTTCATCATCGGTTACGAGAAGGGGCTGGCATATTGGCGTGAGTTCTTGAAACCCGGTGGCTTTATTGCCGTAACGGAGTGTAGCTGGCTCGGTAATAAGCGCCCGCAGAACATGGGGTGGATTCAGGACAATCTTCCTGAGATTGACACCATCGAGCATAAGATTCATCAGATGGCTGAGGCGGGTTACGAGCCTTACGCTCATTTTATCTTGCCCGAAACCTGCTGGACGGAGAACTATTACGCCCCGATGAAGCCGGCGATGGAGGCTTTTCTGAAAGACCATCTTGGAGACCTCAAGGCGCAGGCTTTCATCGACCGTCTTAAAGAGGAAATCGCCTATTACGGGGATAACAAAGATTGCTTCGGCTATGTCTTTTATATTGGACGAAAAGTGTGATTAGAGTCTTGTTGCCTATCAAAATAATGGATTACATGAAAGATAACAAAGAAATGGAAATTGTAGAAAGAATTCAGAGTCGAGAGGATGTAAAGGCGATTAGTGTCCGCCTTTTGGGTGATTATCAGTCTGTCAATTATATGGAGGCTTGGAACAAGTTGGGTGCTTATTGCCAGAAGCATCATCTTGATTATGATTGTCCGGATGCAGAATACATCAACATTTATCATGACAATCCGGCCACAACTCCTGCTGAATCCTGCCGCACGGATGTTTGCATTGCAGTTCCTGTCGTTGAGCAGCTCCTGCCCGAGGAAGATGTTGACATCATTACTATTTATGGTGGTCGCTTCCTGGTTTATCGCTATCAGGGGCCGTATGAGAAGCTGGCAGAAGTTAACGCCAAGATTTATGGTGAACTCCTTCCTGCATCGGGCGAGAAGATGAAGATGGAAAACGGAGTGTTGGAGCATTGTCAGATGTTTGAGCGTTACCTGAACGACCCGGAGACAACAGCTCCGGAGGAATTGCTAACAGAAATTTGGATTCCGATAGAGTAGTTTCCCGTTTCTGGCATTGGCACACTCGCTTCTGCCACGGCTAAAAGACTTTTATAAAGAGCCATTCTGAGGCAGAGCTGGAGGAAAACCAATATTCGAGAATAATGTAAACCAATAAATATTCTAAGAAAACGATATTCATAAACAATACAGGCTACATGCTTTAATAGGAATACCTATTGCATATAGCCTGTATTATTTATATGTTTTCTCGGTCATTGAGCAAATACGTGATAAAGTCGTTTTGCTTGAATCCAAAACTCTGCTTCAACACGTATTTCCACTTCCATAACTATTCCTCATTATCCCATTTATCCATAAAGTCATCAAAAGTCATCGGCTTAGTCCCATTCTTTTTGTGCTCCTCCATCTGGTCAAGTGCACGGTTAAGGCTTTCCGACACAATTCATGCTTGAACACATTGTTCAAAATGCACTCGTTGGTTATATTGGAATAAATGAGTTGGATAATGGCATTAGCAATCATCAAGTTGGCGATGCAGGCCAATCTATATCACCGTAGAAGGTTGAAATAAAAAAAAGTTTGCCCCTTTTCACAAAGAGACAAACCGTTTAGATAATTTTTACTTCTCTATTTTTATGTATGTCTTCCAATAAAATATTATAATTATTTAAACCTCAGCAGAGAAGCCTTGCTTTTATAATTCTCCTGTAACGTCATTTGGTTCTTGGCAAAGTCGAACTGCAACTTCACGCTACTCATCCAGTCTACATAATGTATCTTTACGTTCAGCTTACCGTCACTGGTCCAACCATAGCTGGCACTTGCCTTGAACGGAGAAGTGAAGCCAGAGAAAGCACCCTTGGTGTCGCCACGCGCATTTGACGGGAACTTTGTAGCCACCTCAGACAATGTCCATTTGCGATAGCCACACTCAATCTCATTGGTTCCACACTCCTCTGTGTCAATGACAAGCTTAAGGTTCTTGCCGTCCTTCACGATGCGAACACTCTTCCAGCCATTGGTATTCTTGTCGAGAGTAAATGTCTTATTGAGAACAGCCTTGCTGGTGGCAGCAGACTTGCCTTCGGCATAAGGCTGCACATATGATGCTGATTTTTTCTGCAAGCGCTTGAAGTCGGCAGCCGACTTTGTCAATGCGCCACTCTTGATTGCGCTGAGCACATTCTTGAACAGCATATGCTGCTCTCTTTTTCCTGCGTCGCCTTTTGTTATCACCTGTGTAACCACAGCCACCATATCCTCGTTAGGCATCACGATGACATATTGACCATAAGCTCCGTCGGCACGAGCGGTGTTTGGATTGTCGCACTTCCACATCTGGTAACAGTAGCTGTCGCCTCCTGTCTTTCTCACGTGTGGCTTCATCATTTCTTCAACCCACGACGCGGGGATAATCTCCTTGCCCTGCCAAGAACCCTTATTCAAGAGCAGTTGTCCAAACTTAGCCAATGATTCTGACTGCAGATACAGTCCCCATCCGCCACAGTTAATGCCTTCGGGACTTGTCTCCCAGTTGGCCTCGGTGATATGGAGTGGCTCGAACATACGCTGCTTCAAATAGTCGAACACATTCTGTCCTGTCACCTTCTGTATGATGGCAGCGAGCAGGTAGGTATCCATAGAATCATACTTGAACTTGGTTCCAGGCTCAGCCACCACATCAATGGCGAGATATTTCTTCACCCACTCTGTCTCATTGTTGCGCACATCGTCAGTCTGATTGAATCCTGAATTCATGGTGAGCAAGTCGCGTATGGTGATGGCAGCCAGTCGTGATGACACCTTTTCAGGCAAGAGGTCGGGGAAGAAAGTTGCAAGACGGTCGTCAATGCGCAGCAGGTTCTCCTTTATGGCGATGCCGATGGCAGCACACGTGAATGTCTTGCTTGCCGAGAACAGGGTATGACCATATTCTGCCTTAAATGGAGCAGGATGAATCTCGCCGATAACCTTTCCGTGGCGCATAAGCAGCACGCTGTGTATCTCTGTGTCTTTGAGACTCATTACCGAGTCGAAATAGTTGGCTATAACTTTTGAGCTGATGCCTACCGATTCTGGTGTGACACGTGGCAGCTCGTTGATTTGTGCTGTTGCCGACTGTGTGGCGCATGCAAGAGCCACTGCTGGCAGCATTGCCTTAATGCTGAATGTGAACTGATTTGAGATTTTCATAATCGTATATGTTATTTGTTTAAGATGTTAGTGTTTTCTTTAGAATTTTATATTGGCTGAGAAGCTCACCTGGAAAGGCAGGATGTATTCGCCTGCAAGCACGGTTCCGTCAAGGCCTGTGGCATCCTCGCGTGTGTCGGCGCTCGGGATGGTGCCTTGCGCTCCGCTCTGTCCGAGGAAGTTGGTGACGTTGGCTGAGAGTGTGAGGTTCTTGTTGCAGTTGTAGCTCATGCCGCCGAATGTCTCCCAGCGTCCTTTAAAGAATACCGAATTGCCCACATTCACATACTGCTTGCCGTAATATCTGAAATTAGCCCATATCGCAAACGGACCTACAGAATAACGCGGATCAAGCTCCATCAGGAACTTCGAGATTTTGGTAACGGTCATCGACTTGAAGTTATATTCCTTCCACGATGTGCTAAACGAATAGCCACTGTATTTAGGAGCTTGCAATGTGACACGTGCGTGGAGCTGGAATCCCTTGAAGAGATTGAGCATAGCATCAGTTGTCCATCCAAAGGTCTTGATAGTGAATGAGTTTGCCACCATCTCGGTCTGTGTAGGGTTGTCGGGGTTAGTGACATAAAGATTGTTCACATTGTTGTTACGTGTAGCATATGTAAGAGCGCTCACGAGCTTCACCCAACTGCTGTTGTAGAACACGCCTGCCTGACCCACGAACGAGTCGCGGCTCTTAAACATTGGCGCTGTGCGTCCAGAGTAAGCCTCAAGATGACGGAACTGGCGCAAGAAATTGCCCTCGGCTGTCAATCCGAAATTGTCGGTGATGTTCCATTTTGGCGCTACGGCGAATGCGAAGTTCAGTCCGTTCTGCTTATGGTTGACCTGAGTTATGGTCTTGCCATCTTTGTCAGTGCCGCCAATCTGGAAGTAATGCTGTGTGCCGTCGGCTCCAGTCCATGTCGCACGTGGATTGGCTATGTCGTCCACGTCCACCGACGACCATTCGAGGCGTGCTCCATAGCTGAGGCGGAACGAATGAGTGGGTTCCCACTTGTCGAACACGTATGCAGCCAGCTTATTCTCGAAGCCCTTGTCATACTCAGAGCCATTGTTGAAGTTTGAGTAAGGCGATGTGGCACCGTTGATGAGCAACTTTCTGGGATTGGCAGCCACCTCATGGTAGTAGGCTGTTGTAGAGCGTGCATATCTAACATTGGTGAATAGCTCGTCTACACCAACAGTCCAGCTGTGGTCAGCCTTTTTGCCTACAAGCTGGGCGTTAAAGAATCCGTCGGTGACACAGATATGATTGAGCTGCGATGTGCGTCCCTGGATGAGTCCGTTGTAAGTGTCGCCAGTATCGGCATACTTAGCAGTGACGCCGTCCTCGGTGTTGAGCACACTTGTTGCCACCTGGTCGCCAGTCCATCCTGAGCTATTGGTCATGCGTCCGCGCAGGTTGAGTGTCCAGTCGTTTTGAAGCGGCTTGCAGAAGTAGACGCTGCCCTCGTGGGTCTTGACGTGTATACCGTCAAAGAGACCGGTCTGCTTACGCTCTCCGCTTTCCATGTCGATGTATTCCATCATACCGTCAACGGGCAGGTAAGAGTCGCGTCCGATGCGGAATCCGTTCACTTTGCTCACGCTACCGTCACTGTTCCAACGGAATGGCGCGTATTTGGCAAGACTCGTCAGGTTGTGCACATCATTGTATTTATACATAAATGTTAGTGCCGAACCGTCGTTCCAGCGTTTTGTCAGTCCAGCTGTGTAGAACTGACTGCGGTCGACAAACTGTGCGAACTTCAGATTGAAGCATCCAGGGTCGAAATTGTTGTAGGCACTTGCCGTGAAGCTCCAACCGTTACCTAATGGTCCCGAGAGATTAAGGTCGACGTTCTGCGAGCCAAAAGTGTTGACGCTGTATTTCATCTTGCCCTTAAACTTATCGCCACCAAGCTCAGCCCATGAGTCGACACCGTAGCCAATCTCTCCCTCAATGATGGCAACGTGCGGCATATCCAGCATTCCCTGGCGGGCCAGAAGTTGCTCCGAACGCCAGTGGTTGCTTGTGGTGTTGGGCCAATAATAGAATACTGACGGCAGACCATTGAACATCACGGCTGTGTAGTTCATCGGCAAACCTATTTCCACCTGACGCGGCTCTGTGGTGCTCTTTGCATTGAGCATGATGCCACGGTCAGATCCCTTCTCTACCACTGAGTCTTTACGCTGTTGTAGATGCGCATTATTATTTAACTGTGTGTAATTGTTGGCTTCATTGACGTTTGTACCGTCATTTGCCATGTTGTTAGCCAAGCCCGTGTTTGGCATTACTGTCAATGCCACTGTAGCCACAAGGCTCAAAGGTAATAAATGTTTATTTCTCATGTTTTAGGTTTTATAAAAATATTAACTTCAAGTGTTTAAGACTTTTCGGTTGCAAAATTAGAGATAAAACCTAACGAAAAAAATAAATACACCTAACATGCGGAAGTGTATATACATAATCAACTGATATACAATATATTAACATAGCGCACACAAAATTACATACACTATGTTATACACTTGTATATCACCTAACTTCAGGTTGTAACTATATAAGAAATGTTACATTGATGTCAAAAAAATGCAAGTCAACG
>OQVS01000386.1_pt1 | contig 29823 bp, 24 predicted proteins | sample 1691601 | NCBI WGS metagenome assembly OQVS01 (sample SAMN03418268, study PRJEB22391) | human gut metagenome | biome: human-gut; feature: organic feature; material: feces | host: Homo sapiens | place: Tanzania | collected 2013-01 | reverse complement strand
TATATATTTTTTTTGGGGGGGGATTAATAAAATATTCAAAAGCCTTGTCGGCATTGTTACCTGTCCTGTAAATTTTGAAGAGATTGAGGTATGCTTCTGTCTTTGCCTCTATGCTTTTCAGCTCACCGAGCCTATGATAGTAATATGCAGAAGAATCTCTCTCACCGAGCATTCTGAAGGCTGTAGCAGCAACATACAGAAATGATGCCATTGCAGGATCGTCAGGATCCATATGTGAAATGATGGGCATAGCATACGACTTTGCCTTACTGTAATTCCTGCAATCAATATAGTATGTGGCAAGCGAACTCAGAATTTCGTCATTGAGACCTTTGTTGCCGGTCTATTTTGCTATTCGCAATGCCATATTGTAATAAATAAGACAACTGTCATTTTTTTCCTCTTGATATGCATAAGCTATCTTCTGCAAAACATAAGCCGTCATCAGCGAATCATTAAGAAGTTTTTCCATAGCAAGGGAATTCTTAAAATACGGAATGGCTTCTTTATAGAACGACTGTTCAAGCAAAAGAAATCCTATCTGGAAATTCAATATGCCCTTCATCTTCGCATCACCTTCGGACACAGTTTTCAACGACTTCTGATAGAAATCCAAAGCCATCGGCATATTATTAGCTTTTCTATATGCTCTACCTATACTGTAATAAGCAAAAGGCAGTTGTTGTTTGTCTGCCCCCAACGACTCATAATGACTTACTATTTTGTGTATCTCCTTCATATCTTTGGCATTGAAATCAAAGCTGCATTTGCTTTTCGCCTTAACACGAATAAGGCGGCAATACCATTTTTCACTACTATTCCAGTTGTTGTTTTTGTGTTTTATAGAATCTATGTATGAAAGCGCGTATTCTGGGTCAACATCAACAAGGGAGTCAGCACGTGCCAGAGTTCATAGGGGTAACTGTGTTGGTTCTGACAATAACGCAAAATATCGGCAGCCGCAACGACCAAAACGATTGCGACTACCGATAATATTACTTTTTTGTCCTACTGTAAATGAAATGAATCATTATAGGATTTTTTCAGATTTTTTCTTTTCTTACTTCTCCACGCCCAGTTCCTTGAGCAGACGGTCGGCGTGTCCCCACTTGTCCATAAGGTAGAGCATATAGCGCACGTCAACGCCGATGCAGCGAGCCAGCACGCGGTCGAAATGGATATCGCTCGAGAGCGAATCCCAGTTGCCGTCGAAGGCAAGTCCGATGAGGTCGCCGTTGCCGTTGAATATCGCTGAACCGGAGTTTCCACCTGTAATGTCGTTGTTGGTGAGGAAGCAGAGCTGCATCTTGCCGCTTGTCTTGTCGGCATACTTGCCGAAGTCTTTTGCTCCCATCAGTTCGTGCATCACCGGCTCTGCATAGTAGTCAGCCACCTTGTCGGCGGTCTTCATCTTCTCCACGATGCTCTCGGATGCTGTGTAGTAGCCAGCCGGCTTGCCGCCCACGTTGAGGTTCTTCACCTGTCCGTAGCTCAGTCGCATGGTGAAGTTGGCGTCGCTGTAGTGCGGCATATCCTGCTCCATGCGAATCTTGGCGTCGCAGAGGTAGCGCTCCTGCTGCTCGATGGCGTCATCGACGGTATTGAACACCTCGCGCATCCGGTCATAGATTTCCTTCAGTTCCATGCCGTACTGCACTCCTGGGTCGTTCTTGTATCCCTTCTTGTTGAAGAATATCTTCTCGCCGCTCTTCATGAGGATGGAGTTCTTGTAGAGGAAGTCCACGTATCTGGCATAGTCGCCTCCGAACTCCTTGTCCACTCGCTGATAGAATGCCGGCAGGTATTTGGCATCCACATGCTCGCGGTAGTTCTTCATCAGGGCTGCCATCACGTCCTTGTCGAGAGCCTCGTCCCATTCGTCGCTGTTGTCCTCGAACTCCACATACTGCTTGGCGGGCTTGTTCTTCGGTCCCTTCACCTCCATGCCGTTGAGCACCTTGAGGGCGCGTGTGTTGAATTCGCTTGTGCGGCGGAACGACTCCGCCCAGTTGGTGAAGATGTAGTATGCCTCGTAGCGCTTGGCATAGAGTTCCTTCATCTTGTCGAAGTCGAGCTTGCCCTTCAGGTAGCCAGTCTTGTCCTGGAAAGCCTTTATTCGCTGCTCGAACTCCTGCTTCTGGCGTATGAGTCCGATGGAGTCGATGCACTTGTTCATTCCGAGCGAGTTTTTCCAGTAGTTGGAGCTCTGTGCATACTTGGAATCATACTTGATTCGCACTGCCTCATCGGCACGCATATGGCGCGCCATCACCTCCTGCTTCACTCCGCGCACCTGTGCCCTGGGGGCGTTCTGCGCTCCGCGGCGCTCGTTGATGCCGTAGGAGGAGAGGTAACGGTTGGTGGTGCCGGGATAACCGATAGTCATGGCGAAGTCGCCCTCCTTGTATCCGTCCATCGACACCTTGGTCCAGTGTTCCGGATGGTAGGGCACGTTGTCCTTGGAGTATGCTGCCGGGCCGTTGGTCTTCGGGTCGGCATAGATGCGGAACACGGAGTAGTCGCAGGTCTGGCGCGGCCACATCCAGTTGTCGGTCTCGCCGCCGTACTTACCCATCGACTTGGGCACGGTGAATACGAGGCGCAGGTCAGTGAAGTCGCGGTACGTGGTGGCGTAGAACTTGTTGCCCTCGTAGTAGGGTTTGATTTCCAGACGCAGGGTGGCGTCTTTCGCCTTCACCTCCTTCGACATGGCGTTCTCCAGCGAGTCGATGAATGCCTCCTGCTTCTTGAGCGGAAGGTCGTAGAGCCCCTTCTGGCGCAGCTCGTCGGTGATGTCCTTCTGTTCCACCATGAAGCTCACGAACATGTTCTCGTTCGGCAGCTCCTCCTCGTAGGTCTTGGCGTAGAAACCGTTGAGCATATAGTCGTGCTCCACGGTCGAGTGCGAGCGGATTGCCTCGAATCCGCAATGGTGGTTGGTGAATACGAGCCCGTCGGGCGACACCACCACTCCGGAGCAGAAGCCCGAGAAGTTAACCACTGATTTCATTATGGCGTTGTCGCCACTGTAGAGTCCGTCGTAGCCGCGATTGAAGCCGTAGCTCTTCATCTGGTCTAAGACAGCCTGCGGAAGATTGTAGAGTGTCCACATTCCCTCGTCGGCGTTAGCCTGCAGGGCGGACAATGCCATCATTCCGGCAAAAAGGATTGAAGTTTTCTTTTTCATAATATTGTGTGTTCAAATAATGCCTGCAAATATACGAATTTTGTCGTTAAATCATTGTACGGCAGGGGTGAAAAATGAAAATCACCGCGATTTTTATCCCCTGCCGCCAATCAGCCCCGGGCGGCACACGGACGAGAACGATGTCCGAGTGCCGCGCACGGGGGGAGTATCACTTCCGGAAGTGCCTGCCCATGACGGGCAGACCGGACAGCGGGAAGTCTTTCTTTATAATGTATGCGATGAAGAGAATGCCGAGCACGGTGTTCACTGCGAGGGCGAGGGGCAAAGACAGATTCCTGTTCGCCGCCGTCATGCAGAAATAGAGCACCACGGTGATGAGTACATACACGAGGATTTCCTTCACGGGATAGTTGATGGGGTATTTCTTCTGCCCCACGATGTAGGAGAGCGTCATTGCCGTGGCGTATCCGGCAAAGCCTGCCCACGCACAGGCGATATAGCCATAGCGCGGCACGAAGACGACGTTCACGGCTATCAGCACCACGCATCCGATACCGGAGAAGTAGGCTCCCCAGATGGTCTTGTCGATGAGTTTGTACCAGAACGAGAGGTTGAAGTATACGCCCATCATTATCTCGGCTGCCATGACTATAGGCACCACCTTCAGCCCCTCCCAATAGTCGCGTCCGATGATATGGCGCAGCACATCCATATAGCCGATGACCACGAGGAAGGCGAGCAGGGTGAAGATAACGAAGTATTTCATCGCTTTGGCATAAGTGTCGCGGTTGTCCTTGTCTTTCGACTTGCCGAAGACGAACGGTTCATAGGCATAGCGGAACGCCTGCGTTATCATCGCCATAATCATGGCAATCTTGCTTGCCGCGCCATAGATGCCGAGCTGGGTGTGGGCATCGGGGGCGGTGTATATCTTGGGGAAGAGAATCTTGTCGGCTGTCTGGTTCAGTATGCCGGCGATGCCGAGCACGAGGATAGGCCAGCTGTAGCGCATCATGCGGCCGAGGAGCGCCTTGTCGAAGCTGTACTTACAGCAGAAGAGTTCTTTCCAGAAGAAGAGCGTGAGCGAGGCGGAGCAGAAGAGGTTGATGTAGAAGGCGTAGCCGGCACCCACCGCCGGACTGTATATCCGGGCTATGAAGCCAGAGCCACCGGTGCTGTCGTAGATATTGGGCAGCAGCAGGAAGAACACCATGTTCAGGGCTATCGCCATGAAGATATTGAGCAACTTGAGGGTGGCGAACTTGACAGGACGTTTCCTGTACCTGAGATAGGCGAAGGGAATACACTGGAAGGCGTCGATGGCTACAGTGACCGCCATGACCCAGATGTATGACTTGTGGTCCTGATAGCCCATAAACTCAGATATCGGGTTGAGGAAGAGCAAAACGAGGACAACAAAGAGCAAGGAAGTGAAGCCCACGCTGATGAGCGTGGTGGTGTAGACCTTCTGCGGGTTTTCGCCTTCCTTGTTCGCGAAGCGGAAGAAAGTGGTTTCCATTCCGTATGTGAGGATAACCATGAGCAATGCCGTATAGGCGTAGACGTTGGTTATCACACCGTAGCCTCCGCTTGCCGCGGAGAGCTTCGCCGTGTAGAGCGGCACGAGAAGATAATTGAGGAATCTTCCCACAATACTGCTAAGACCGTAGATGGCGGTGTCCTTAGCGAGGGATTTTAAGTTTGACATTATGATTGAGTTTTTTTGTTTTTTTTGTTTTTGGGGGAGGGAGGGGGAGGTGTGGTAGGTTCGGTAGGGGCAGTAGGGGTTGTAAAACCTACAGAACCTACAACACCTACCAAACCTACAACACCTACCAAACCTACAACACCTACCAAACCTACCACACCCTACCACACCTACACCACCCTACCCCCTACAACTCCTCCCATATCACCTTTTTCCATTCCTATACTCCAGCCTTGCCTTGTACCGCTGTTCCCTTATTCCTCCTTCTTCGAGGAATTTGCGGTCTTGCCAGTCGATGAAGCCGCGCAGCATGGCGAGAGTCTGGTGGATGACGATCAGGGCGATGTTGGCCACATCTTCGGCGCAGCGCCCTTTTATCTGCCGGCGATACCACTCGCTGTCGTTGTGTTTCCGGCAGAGAGGGACGGCAGCTATGTATTTGGGATGGGTGGAGTTCCATATCTCCATACCGTTGTTCCGCAAATAGTCGAGGTAGTCCTCTTTCAGCTCCTCAAGACTGCCCTTGGCAATCACCGTCAGCTTGTGTTCCGACGAGGAGGAGCCTTCGGCATCACTGTATCCCTCCACAATATTTTGCTTGCACGACCGTGCAGCCTGCTGCATCTGGTCGACAGTGCGGTCGTGGGCACGGTCGAGGAATGCCCTCACGAAATAATATGTTATGTCGAACACACATTCGCTTTTCATATAGACAGACAGAGTCTTGTAGCTGCCTATCTTTTTCCTGTTGTAGTCCATGGGCGAGGAGAGTTTTTTAGAAGAACATGTAGCAGATGGCTATTGCCGCTATAACCCCGGCGAGGTCGGCAAGCAGACCGCACGCCACGGCATGCCTTGTATAGCGGATTCCCACACTGCCGAAATACACGGCAAGGATGTAGAAAGTGGTGTCGGTGGAGCCCTGGAAGATGCAGCTAAGCCTGCCCACGAAGGAGTCGGCACCATACGTAGTCATGGCATCGACCATCATTCCGCGAGCACCGCTGCCCGAGAGAGGCTTCATAAGGGCGGTGGGCAGCGCACCCACGAAACCGGTGTCCCCTCCGCACGCCTCCACAATCCATTTCACGCCGCCAATCATCATATCCATCGCGCCCGAAGCCCGGAACACCCCGATTCCCACAAGGATAGCCACGAGGTAGGGGATGATGCGCACGGCGGTCTGGAAACCCTCTTTCGCCCCTTCGATGAAGGCGTCATACACGTTGACCCTCTTCCTCACGCCGGCAAGGATAAAGCCGACGATGATAGTCATCAGAAGGATATTGGCAACAGAGGTGCTGAGAATGTTCATCTGGTCTTTGTCGAGCTGGCCGAAGCCCCATATTATTGCGGCGACAGCGGTGCACATGCCGCCGACGGTGAGAATCATCACCCTGTTGAGCAGGTTTATGCGCTGATAGAGACTCGTGATTATTATTCCGGATATGGTGGAGAAGAACGTGGCGAGGAGGATAGGGATGAAGATGTCGGTAGGCTGTGCCGCCCCCATCTGTGCCCTGTACACCATAATGCTCACGGGGATAAGCGTCAGTCCGCTGGTGTTCAGCACGAGGAACATAATCATGGGGTTCGTGGCCGTGTCCTTTTTCGTGTTCAGCTGCTGCAGCTGCTCCATCGCCTTCAGTCCGAGCGGCGTGGCGGCATTGTCAAGGCCGAGCATGTTGGCGGCGATGTTCATGAAGATGGACCCCGTGACGGGGTGACCCTTCGGTATGTCGGGGAAGAGCTTGCAGAAAACAGGAGACAGCACACGGGCCAAGGCATTCACCATGCCGCCCCTCTCCCCTATCTTCATTATTCCGAGCCATAGCGAAAGGACTCCAGTAAGCCCCAAGGATATTTCAAAGGCCGTCTTCGAGGAGTCGAACGTGGAATTCATCATCGCCGGGAACACGCCGAAGTCGCCCATAAACACGAGCTTTGCCAATGCCATGACAAAAGCGATGACGAAGAATGCAATCCAGATGTAGTTTAGAACCATAATGTTTTCTTTTACAACTAATACCCTGCAAATGTAGTATAAAAACGAGAGAACAGGAAATATCTGCTTATGTTTTTGCTGCCGTAAGGCTACAAGAAGGGCGATTTATGCAAATTTAAGTAGAAAACCAACGCCGTAAAAAGTAAAATCATTATATTTGCAAATTAAAAACGAAAACAACAGTACAAACAAAATATATAGAATTATGAAAATAGCATTGATTGGCTACGGAAAGATGGGCAGGATGATAGAGCAGATTGCCAAGGAGCGCGGCCATGAAATAGTGTGCATCATCGATGTCGACAACCAGCAGGACTTCGACAGCGAGGCATTCAAGAGTGCCGACGTGGCAATAGAATTCACCAACCCCACGGCAGCATACGGCAACTACCTGAAGGCATTCAAACACAACGTGAAGGTGGTTTCCGGTTCAACGGGATGGATGAAGGACCATGGCGACGACGTGCGCCGCATGTGCTCGGCAGAAGGCGGACAGACGCTGTTCTGGGCATCGAACTTCTCGATAGGAGTGGCGATATTCTCTGCCGTGAACCGCTATCTGGCAAAGATAATGGACGGATTCCCACAGTATGACGTGCGCATGGAGGAGACTCACCACGTGCACAAGCTCGACGCCCCGAGCGGCACGGCGATAACACTCGCCGAGGAGATACTGAACGACGTGCAGCGCAAGACAGAATGGGTGAAGGGCGTGCAGCGCAATGCCGACGGCACCGTGGAGGGAACGAACAACGTGAAGCCAGAGGAACTCGCCATCGAGAGCATCCGACGCGGCGAAGTGCCGGGAATACACTCCGTAATATACGACAGCGACGCCGACTGCATCACCATAACACACGATGCACACTCACGCAAAGGATTCGCCATGGGAGCAGTGCTCGCAGCAGAATACACCGCCAAGCACAACGGACTGCTGACAATCAGCGATATGTTCAAGTTCTAAACCGAAGCAAGGAAAAAGATGAAAAGCAAGAAGAAAGACCAGAATATGAAGATGCAGTGGACAAAGTTCATCGCTGTACTCGTGCTGTATCTGCTCTTCCTGGTATGGGTGAAGAGCTGGCTCGGACTCATCGTGGTGCCGTTCATATTCGATGTGTATATAACGAAAAAGATAAACTGGCAGTGGTGGAAGGACGCAGAAGGACCCACACGCTTCATCATGTCGTGGGTAGACGCGCTGGTGTTCGCACTGGTTGCCGTATACTTCATCAACCAGTTCTTCTTCCAGAACTACGTAATACCGTCGTCATCGCTCGAAAAATCGCTACTGACGGGCGACTATCTCTTCGTGTCGAAGGTGAGCTACGGACCGAGAGTGCCGGAAACACCGCTCACCATGCCGCTCACGCAGCACACGCTGCCGGTGTTCAACTGCCAGTCGTACATCGAATGGCCGCACTGGGAATACAGACGAGTGAAAGGACTGGGCAAGGTGGAGCTGAACGACATCGTGGTGTTCAACTACCCTGCCGGCGACACACTGGTGGAGAACTACCCGAACGCCGACTTCTACCGCGACATCTGCTACGGCACAGGATACCAGCTGCTTGCCGACCAGCCTGTAGACCTCGCGCAGATGAATCCGCAGCAGCAGTATGACTACTTCAACAAGGTATACAACACGGGGCGCGCATACGTTGCCGACAACGCACAGCAGTTCGGCGAGATAATCAGCCGACCAACCGACCGCCGCGAGAACTACGTGAAGCGATGCGTGGGACTGCCGGGAATGACACTGCAGATAAAGAACCACATAGTCTATCTCGACGGCAAGCCGAACAAGGAGCCGGAGAACGTGCAGTACACCTACCGCGTGGTGCTGAACCAGCCAATCCCCGACGAGATGATGAAGGAACTGGGCATCAGCATGGAAGACCAGACGAGCCTGAACCAGAACGGATACATGCCGCTGACCAAGCGTGCCGCCAAGGCTCTCGCCGCAAACAAGGCGATAGCAAAGAGCGTGACACTCGCGCCGGAACTGACCGACGACCTGCTGTATCCGCTCAACGCCGTGACGGGATGGACACGCGACAACTACGGGCCAGTGTGGATCCCGAAGAAGGGCGCCACCGTGAAACTCAGCATGAAGAACATAGCGATATACGAACGCCCCATACGCTCGTATGAGCACAACACACTGGAAGTGAAGGACGGAAAGATATACATCAACGGCAAGCAGACAGACCGATACACGTTCAAGATGGACTACTACTGGATGATGGGCGACAACCGCCACAACTCTGCCGACTCGCGATACTGGGGCTTCGTGCCTGAAGACCACATCGTGGGCAAGCCGATATTCATCTGGTGGTCGAGCGACCCCGACCGCCATGGATTCTCAGGCATACGCTGGAACAGACTGTTCCGCTTTGTAGACAACATAAAGTAAATGCGAAATTCCATAAAGTTCATAGCGGCAATGGCTGTTGCGGCGGCAGTGACGATACTGTTCCGCAACGTGGCTTTCACCATATACACAGTGCCGGAGACAGGCATCAAGCCCTGGCTCGTGGAAGGCGACCGTGTGCTGGTGAACCGCTGGAGCTATGGACTGCGCACCGGCGGAGAGAAGTTTTTCCCATACAGCCGGTGGTGCCGCAAGCCGGTAGGCAAGGGAGAACTCGTGGCATTCAACTATCCGCTCGACACCATCAACCCTCTCGCCTCGCGAGCTGTACACGCGGCATTCTGCGCGGCAGGACCGGGCGACACGGTGATAGTGGACCGCCACCCGATAGTGACGCCGTCAAGATGCCGTTCGGTGGAGGTGACACCGTGGAACATCAAGCTGCTGTGCAACACGTTCCGCATACACGAGCACCGCAATGCCGACATACGCGACGGAAGACTATACATCGACGGAAGAGAAACACGATTCGTGAACTTCTCGCGCAACTACTACTGGATGAGCGTAATGCCCGGCGATGACTTCCCCGACTCGCGCTTCTACGGTTTCGTGCCCGAAGACCATATAATAGGGCGAGTGGTGATGATTGTATACTCAAAGGGCAGCAGCCAGTCGTTCTTCGGAAGTTTCCGCAACGACCGCTGGCTGAAACCACTCTGACAACAGATTCACTCCCACACACACCACGGCCTACCCCCCCTTACGACAAGGGACTGGAAACAGACAAAACTCCACCCCATAGAAAAGATGACAGTTTTATTATCCTCAACATATTTCGGACCCGTGCAATGGTATCAGAAGCTGAACCGCTGCGAACGCGTGTTGATAGAGCAGCACGACAGCTTCATAAAGCAGACATACCGCAACCGATGCGTGATAGCCACACCGAACGGCGCTCTCGCACTGAGCGTGCCCACAAAGCCGGCTGCCGAATCTACACCGCCGCAAATCAGCGACCACGGGAACTGGCGGCACGTACACTGGAACGCCCTGAAGAGCGCCTACGGAGAATCACCCTTCTTCGAATATTATGCCGACGACCTGCTGCCGTTCTTCGAGAAAAGATGGGACAATCTGTATGACTTCAATCTCGACATCTGCCGCACAATGTGCCAGCTGCTCGACATAGAACCGGACATCAGACAGACCGACCATTACATCACACGAGAAGAGGCTGCAGCACAGGGCATCATCGACCTGCGCGATGCCATACGCCCCAAGCACCCGATGGAAGATGCGGATTTCACGCCAAGAAAATACTATCAGGTGTACGGGCAGCGACACGGCTTTCTGCCCAACATGAGCATACTCGACCTGCTGTTCAACATGGGCAACGAAAGTGTGCTGTGGCTGTAGGACGGAGAAGGGAAAAACCACCATTGCAAAAAAAGAGGCAACCGCCTCGCCATGTATGTGCAAGGCATCGGCACCAATACACAACTGCCGCAAGGGAAGCGCGCGTAGACATTATAAAAAAACAATTTCTAATAGAGAAACGAAAAAGAAGATATGGACTATATATTCGAAACAAAAATGATGGTGCGCGATTACGAATGCGACATCGAAGGCATCGTGAACAACGCCAACTATCTGCACTACGCCGAACACACACGCCATCTGTTTCTGAACAAATGCGGACTGAGCTTCGCCGAAATGCACCGCCGGGGCATAGATGCCGTGGTGGCAAGAATGAACCTGCAGTTCAAGACACCGCTACAATGCGACGACGAGTTCTTCTCGCGCCTGAATCTGAAAAAGGAGGGAATAAAATATGTGTTCCATCAGGACATATACCGCGCTTCCGACAATAAACTCTGCTTCAAGGGCATCATCGACCTCGTATGCATAGTGGACGGAAAGCTCGCAAACAGCACCGAATACGACGAGGCCTTCAAGGAATATCTGAACAAATAGGAAAACAAGGAAACATACCATAATGGCAGCAATCTCTAAAGAAACGGTGAGTGCGATGATTCTGTCGCGTACGGGCTTCTTCAATATCCGCCTGATGAAAGAACTGTATCTCAGGGCAGGCTCATTCTCGGCAGTGACCGACCACAGCAACGACATACAAGCCATTGTGCCAGACTGTCCGCGACAGCTCGCAAACGCCCTGAAGAACATCGAGGCTATGCGCAGCAGAGTGGACGAAGAGCTGGAATTCATCGAGGCAAATGGCATACAGATGCTCACACTCGCCGACAACGCATATCCGCAGAGGCTCAAGGAATGTGTCGACGCGCCGCTCGTGCTCTTCTTCAAGGGTAATGCCAACCTGAACGCCAAACGGGTGATAAACATCATTGGCACGCGCCACGCAACGGTGTATGCCGACGATTGCATACGCCAGTTCACGGAACAGCTGAAAACGTTATGTCCGGAGATACTGATAGTGAGCGGACTTGCCTACGGAGTGGACATAATGGCGCACCGACATTCGTTGGAAAACGGCATACCGACAGTAGGAGTCGTGGCACACGGGCTCGACAACCTCTATCCACCACGCCACCGCGAAACGGCAAACAGAATGATAGAGAACGGCGGACTGCTGACCGAATATTTCACACATACAAATGCCGACAAGGTGAACTTCGTGCGGCGCAACCGCATCGTGGCAGGAATGTCTGATGCCACTGTGCTCGTGGAGAGTGCGGCACGTGGCGGAGGACTGATAACCTGCTCCATGGCACAGTCGTATGGCAGGGACGTGTTCGCATTCCCGGGCAGAGTGGGCGATGCCACATCCGAAGGATGCAACAACCTCATACGCGACGACGGTGCACGCCTCATCACCTCAGCCACCGACATGGTGCGCCTGCTCGGATGGGAAGACGATGCACGTCTCGCAACAGCGCAACGACAGGGCATAGAACGCTCGCTATTTCCCGAACTCAGCGACGAGGAGCGACGCACTGTAGGCACCCTGACCGAAGGCGACCTGCAACTCAATGCCATTGCCGCAAAAGCATCGCTACCCATCAGCCGAATAGCACCGGTGCTCTTCGGACTGGAGATGAAAGGAGTGGTGAAGACGCTTCCAGGCGGTATGTATCATCTTATAAAATAGAAAACGTAACGACAATGAAGATTGGAAACATAGAATTCTCCGACCATCCACTATTCCTCGCCCCGATGGAGGATGTCACCGACATCGGTTTCCGCATGCTCTGCAAGCGCTACGGAGCATCAATGGTATACACGGAGTTCGTCAGTGCCGAAGCCCTCGTGCGCTCAGTGAAGAGCACAGTAAGCAAACTCACCATCAGCAACGAGGAACGCCCCGTGGGCATACAGATATACGGCAGGGACGTGGACTCGATGGTGGAGGCAGCAAAGATAGTGGAAGATCAGGCGCATCCAGATGTTATCGACCTGAACTTCGGCTGCCCTGTGAAGAAAGTTGCAGGAAAGGGGGCAGGAGCAGGAATGCTACAGAACATACCGCTGCTGCTCGACATAACGCGCAATGTGGTGAAAGCAGTTAATACGCCGGTCACGGTCAAGACGCGCCTGGGATGGAGCAACGACAACCTCGTGATAACCACTCTCGCCGAACAGCTGCAGGACTGCGGCATACAGGCACTCACCATTCACGGCAGGACACGCGCACAGATGTATACCGGCTCTGCCGACTGGACACTCATCGGAGAGGTGAAACGCAATCCGCGCATCACGATTCCAATCATCGGCAACGGCGATATCACCACACCGGAAGAAACAAAACGTGCCTTCGAAGAATATGGCGTGGATGCCGTGATGATTGGCAGGGCAACGTTCGGCAGGCCGTGGATATTCAAGGAAATACGCGATTACCTCGACGGCAAGGAACCCGATCCGACAATGGACTTCAACTGGATGCTTGACGTGCTTGAGGAGCAGCTGCGAATCAACGTGGAGCGAATCGACGAATACCGTGGTATACTGCACACGCGCCGCCACCTCGCGGCAAGTCCGATATTCAAGGGCATACCCAACTTCCGCCAGACAAGAATAGCGATGCTACGCGCCGCAACGATGAACGAGCTTATGGACATTCTTGAGCAGCAGCGCAAATGATGCCCAGACAAAACATTCAAAAGCTTTTCACGAGCCTATATACATAACTTTTTTACGAACTCATATATACAAAACATTTTTACAAACCTATACAGACAAAGAAAGATTGATGAAACATTCTATGTTATTCCTTTCGTCGCTTGTGGGATGCGTTATGCTGTCGTCCTGCTTCAAAGACGAACCGCTGAATGCGGAATGCGACATACAGCAAGCATACGTGCAAATGGACGACCCACTTCAGGTGTTCCCTCAGGAAACCAACGCCACGGTGGAAGTGATGTCGAACAGCAGCAACATTACGTTCTACATCAACGAAGACGTGGATGTGAGCCAAATGGCACCCCAGTTCCGCCTTACACCCGGAGCAACAATCAGTCCGGAGAGCGGAACAGTTCTCGACTTTTCGGGCGAGAAGGCACACACCTACACAGTAACCTCGCAGGACCGACGCTGGCAGCGCACCTACACAGTATGCTTCAAGGTGATAAGCAAGAACGAGCTGCCAGTGAAGTTCAGCTTCGAGAACTACGAGATGTATGCCGAGAACGGTGTGGAGAAATACACGGTATGGCACGATTTCAACAGCTTCGGCAACAGAATTGACTGCTGGGCATCGGGCAACGCCGGATTCCGCCTGTCGCCCGACAACTCGAACAAGAAACCCAACGAATATCCCACAGCACCCATGGCCGACGGCAAGGGTCCTCTGGGAACGGCATCGGGCAAATACGTGAAGTTGGAAACGATGCTCACCGGCGACTGGGGAAAGAACGTGAAACGCCCTATAGCTGCCGGAAACATCTTCATCGGCGAGTTCGACGTGAGCAAGGCCCTCACGGCAACACTGATGACAACACGCTTCGGACTGCCATTCAACCGCATTCCCAAGAAGCTGAAGGGATGGTACAAGTACAAACGCGGCGAGGTGGTGACAGACAAACTGCTGAAACCACAGACCGACAAAAAGGACTACGGCGCAATATACGCCGTGCTCTACCGCAACCACGATGACAAAGGCAATGCTTTCGTGCTGAACGGCTCCGACGTGAAGACGAACAAATACGTGGTGGCTATCGCAGACCTCGGCGAAATTGACGACACACCGAACTGGACACAGTTCAGCATACCGTTCAAGTTTGCCGACGGCTTCGACTTGAGAAACCCTGAATTCCTGAAGCAACTCAAGAACTACAACGGATACAGCATAACCGTAGTGGCAAGTTCAAGCAAGGACGGCGACCTCTTCGTAGGTGCCGTGGGCAGCACGCTGTGTATAGATGAATTTGAACTGGAGTGTGAGTAAATGAACCCGAAAAAGAACAGAAAACAATGAAAAGAAACATCATATCACTGCTCCTCGCGCTGATGGCATCAGCAGCGGCAGTTGGCGGAAACATCTTCGACAATCTCGTGTACGACTTGCGTCTGGGCTACAACATAGGCGGAACGGCTCCTATGGGCATGCCTGCCACCATACGCTCGCTCGACGCTTACCGCCCCACGGCAAGCCTTGCCTTCGCCCTGGGCGTATACAAACCACTCGACAGCCACTGGGGGCTGACCACCGGACTGCGTCTCGAAAACAAGGGAATGGACATCGACGCTACCGTGAAGGGCTACCACATGCGGATAACACAGGGCGGAAGCGGCGAACTGGAAGGTGTGTTCACGGGAAAGAACCACACCGAAGTGAACCAATGGATGCTCACACTGCCCTTGCAAGCCACCTACTGGCTGGGCAACAAAGTGTGTCTGAAGCTCGGTCCATACTTCTCCTACGTCAACTCGCCCTCGTTCAAAGGCTATGCCTCAGACGGCTATCTGCGCAAGAATCCGCTGTCGCCCGGTGCTCCGGGCTATGACCCCAACGACCCTCGCGGAGAGAAGGTGGAACTGGGTACCACCGAGGACGAGCGCGGAACCTACGATTTCTCCGATGACCTGCGCAATCTGCAATGGGGAATGATGCTGGGAGCCGACTGGCGCTTCCACGAAACTTGGGGCGTGTTTGCCGATGTTTCGTGGGGTTTCACTGGTATCTTCAAGAGCAGTTTCACGGTGCTCGACCAAAAGCTATACCCCGTATACGGCACCATAGGCGTGACATACCGACTGAAATAAAAAAGAATCATATATATACACAGGGGCATTCCTGTTTATATATACACACACAAGGGACATTCCTATTTATAAGCACAAGGGTTATTCTTCCAGCCAAGAATAACCCTTTATTCTAAACCCATACTTATAAACAACGAACAGATGAACAACGAGCAGATGAGCAACGAACTGATGAACAACGAGCAGATGAACAACGAACAGACACTGTCGTTCATACGCGAACACCGCACGGAAGATCCCCACAGGCTTGCCCTGCAGAGCCGTCCCGAGGGAGTAGACATACAGTATGCACTGGAACAGATTGCCGGGTGGCAGGCGGCGCGCCAGAAGTTGCCCTCATGGGCAGCCACCGAAGGCATAATCTATCCGCCCCACCTCTCGATGGAGCAGTGCTCCTCAGAACCCACGGCGGTATACAAGCGCAGCATAGCCCAGCGGCTGCTCGGCAGCGAAGCACACACGCTGGCAGACATCACAGGAGGCTTCGGCGTGGACTTCTCGTATATGGCACAATGCTTCCGCCGCTGCATCTACGTGGAGCGGCAAGAAGTGCTATGCCGCGCCGCCAGACACAATATGCCGCTACTCGGACTTGCCGCCGCCGAAATACACTGCGCCGACGGGACGGAATACATTGCCGCCATGCAGGAGCGCGCATCAATGATATTCGCAGACCCTGCACGCCGCTCCAGCAGCGGAGGGCGCACCTACGGCATTGCCGACTGCACACCCGACGTTGCCGCCCTGCGCGGGGAACTCACGTCGAAGGCACGCTACGTGATGATAAAACTCTCGCCAATGCTCGACTGGCACCGTGCCGTGGAGGAGATGCAGTGCGTGAGCGAAGTACACATCGTGTCTGTCAGAAACGAATGCAAGGAACTGCTGCTCATACTCGACGATAGCCACGAACCCAGTCAGCCGCTACAGCTCTTCTGCGTGAACTGCACCGACACCCAGGACGGCACGCCCCATACCGCCCCCAAAAACGGCACACCACACACCGACACCGAGACATTCGCCATAGAACAGGGCACAAAGTACGTGCCGTGCCCCCTCGCCTCGCCCCACGCCGGAGCCTACCTCTACGAACCCAATGCCTCGCTGATGAAGGCAGGCTGCTTCGGAATGCTGTCACAACGCTACGCCATGGCACAGATTGCCACAGACAGCCATCTGTTCACGAGTGAGAACGCGGTGGATTTCCCCGGCAGACGTTTTCGCATCAGCGCAGTCACACCACTGAACAAGAAGGAGCTGCGCACAGCCCTCTCCGGCATTACAAGGGCGAACATCGCCACACGCAACTTCCCCCTCTCCGTAGCCGCCCTGCGCAAACGCCTTAAACTCGCCGACGGCGGCAGCTGCTACATCTTCGCCACCACGCTCAGCAACGGCGCCCACGTGCTGCTCATCTGCGAGAAGGCGTAGACGGAAACAGCGACTTGCGGCATCTCATCAGCGCCGACACGAACCATCCGGCGGCCAGCAGACGAACCACCACGGGAATGTCGGCTGGCAGGATGCCGGTGAAGAACGCTGCCTGCGCCTCCAGCATGAGCAGAGTCTGGCGCTGACTCACCTTGCGCTCCAGCACCGAAGAATAATATCCTGCCAGCAGTGCAACGGGCTCCGAAGCCCATTTGCCAAACCACTTCAGCAATCCCGACAGACACAAACCCTTCTCTCCCGCAGCCTCAACCGGCAATGTCATATTCTTTTCCATATCTCTTTTCCTTTCCTTTTGTTTTGTTTTCTGCTGCAAAATTACAGTGCGCTCGTGCACAATATGTTCAACCCTTCATTTTTCTTTGTTAAGAATAACACAATAAAAACCGACAACCCACGTATATACATATAAAAAACAAAACATATATGCTGAAGAACCATTACTACGAAGGAATGATAGAGGCCGGATGCGACGAGGCAGGGCGCGGATGCCTTGCCGGGAGCGTGTTTGCCGCCGCCGTGATTCTGCCGTCCGGCTACGAGAACGAACTGCTGAACGACTCGAAGAAACTTACCGACCGCAAGCGCAAACTGCTGCGCGAGACCATAGAGCGCGACGCCGTGGCATGGGCGGTGGGTATAGTGGAACCAGGGGAAATCGACAAGATAAACATTCTGAACGCCAGCTTCCTTGCCATGCACCGCGCGCTCGACCAACTGCAGGTGCGCCCCGAGGCAATAATCGTGGACGGCAACCGCTTCAAGCCATACGGCGAACTGCCCTACTCCACCATCGTGAAGGGCGACGGCAAATACATGGCCATCGCAGCCGCAAGCATACTCGCCAAGACCTACCGCGACGACTATATGGACCGCCTCGCCGAGGAATACCCACAATACGACTGGAAGAGCAACAAGGGATACCCCACCAGGAAGCACCGCGAGGCGATACGGCTGCACGGAGTGACCCCCTACCACCGCATGAGCTACAATCTGCTCGGCAACCAAGAGCTGGAACTCGACTTCAAGGACTGACCTGCCAATGAAACAGGCAGAGGAGACGCCTTCCCATTAATAAATGTTCACTAATCCTGCCCGAAAATTTAACATATCCGAAGCAAAATTCTTTACATTGCAATTTACCGTTACTGTACGTTAGCGCCGGTTGCATCGGCAGCCGGTGCTGACGACAACGGACGAGCCATCCGCAAACAACGGTTTTATTTACAAAAACCGGCAAAATACCCCTTCGCGGCGACAAAAACTCCGACCTTTTCATCACAAACTTTTCAGTCATTCATAATGAACGATCAAAGCGTTTGTATTGAACGGCCGAATTATTTGCCGCCTTCCAAATCGCCGCAAAGCATATATCATTGAGCAGCAATAATTTACGAAGCTCAAAAAATATTGCGATTTTTGCGCACAAAAATTCTGACTGACGAAAATATTCGATTCTCAGAGCGCCGGAACCACCGTTTTTTAACACTTCAACCCCGACAGACTGTTAACAAAAACTAAAAACAGCCTATTATCTTTTTTTCCATAACGCGATACAACCATTAAGCCGATAGCACACACAGCATTTATTCCCGACAACAATGGTGCTACAGAAGCGCTTTCCCGACCGTATACGTGCCTCTGCCTGCGATTACGGCGAAAATCCCTCGCGTTTACGGCTTTTTTATCCGAAAGCCTTGGCTCTTCATCAAAAAAGCAGTACTTTTACCCACAAAAACAATAATACTATGAACATGAAAAGAAAGAAACTGCCGCTTCTGGCAAAAATCATCATCGCCATCCTGCTGGGCGTAGCCCTCGGAAATTTCTTCAATGAACCGCTCGTCAGAGTGTTCCTCACCTTCAACGGCATCTTCAGCCAGTTCCTCGGATTCATGATTCCGCTCATCATCATCGGACTCGTCACCCCTGCCATCGCCGACATAGGCAACGGTGCGGGCAAACTGCTCATAGCCACCATAGCCATTGCCTTCGGCGACACCATCCTCGCCGGACTGCTCGCCTACGGAACCGGCTCGGCGCTTTTCCCCACCCTGATTGCCGACACGGCGAACGCGGCGGTGAACAAGAGCGAAGACATCAAGCCGTTCTTCGAGATTGAGATTCCAGCCATGCTGAACGTGATGAGCGCGCTCGTGTTCTCGTTCATTGCCGGACTGGGCATAGCCAACACCGGCAGCCACACGATGCAGAAGGTGTTCCAGGAGTTCAAGGACATCGTGTCGGGTGTCATCGCCAGGGTCATAATCCCACTGCTACCCCTCTACATCTTCGGCATATTCCTGGGCATGACGTTTTCGGGCGAGGCATACCAGATACTGCTTGTGTTTGCGCAGATTATCATCGTAATCTTCGTGCTCCACGTGGTCATCCTGCTCTACGAATACGCCATAGCCGGAGCGCTGGTGCACAAGAATCCGCTGCGCCTGCTGGCAAACATCCTGCCGGCATACTTCACCGCCCTCGGCACCTCGTCGTCGGCAGCCACCATACCTGTCACACTGAAGCAGACGCTGAAGAACGGCGTAAACGAAGGCATCGCCGGATTCACCGTGCCGCTCTGCGCCACCATCCACCTCTCGGGGTCGATGATGAAAATCACCTGCTGCGCGCTTACGATATGTCTCATCAACGGACTGCCCTGCCAGCTGCCGCTCTTCCTCAACTTCATCTTCGTGCTTGCCATCTGTATGGTAGCGGCACCGGGTGTGCCGGGCGGCGCCGTAATGGCAGCACTGGGTCCGCTTGCCTCAGTACTGGGATTCGACGCCGACATGCAGGCGCTCATGATAGCCCTGTACATCGCGATGGACAGCTTCGGCACAGCCTGCAACGTGGCCGGCGACGGTGCCATAGCCATCGCCGTAGACAAGTTCTTCAGGAAAGACAAATAAAAAAAAGAAGCGATAAAAAGGACAACGCCTTTCCCCCCACGGATGCCGAAGACAGCTCCGTGGGGGAAAAGGCGTTGTTCTTGTTCTTTATTCCTAAACTCCGGGAAACGCATACCCTCCCGGAGAGCGGCATACGCCTTAGCGTTTGAGCATAGCCAGTGCCTTGTTCTCGGCAGCCTCCATTATCTCGCGCTCGCCCGGCCCCTTGTCGTTGATGCCGCACAGGTGGAGTATGCCGTGGATGATGACGCGGTGCAGCTCGTCGTCGTATTCCTTGCCGAAGAGTTCGGCGTTGGAGCGCACGGTGTCGAGCGATATTACCACGTCGCCGCTCACGATGTCGTCCTCGTCGTAGTCGAAGGTGATGACGTCGGTATAGTAGTCGTGGCCCAGATACTCGCGGTTCACCTCGAGTATCTTCTCGTCGCTGACGAACATATACCCCACATCGCCCACTTTTCTGCCGTATGTGGCAGCCACTGCCTTAATCCAGGCCGAAGTGTCGCGCTTGCGGATTTTCGGCATCCGCACGCCGTCTGTATTGTATGTAATCATATTCTTTCCTCTCTCCTGAACCATTATTGTCGTCAGGGTATGAATTTCCTCACGTCCTTCCCGAAGTGTGTCAGCTCTCTCACCACGCTCGAGCTGATGCTCTCCATTCCGGCCTCGGCAAAGAAGAGCACCGTCTCTATACCCGTCAGCTGGCGGTTGATGTCGGCCTGCTCGCGTTCATACTCGAAGTCCTTCACGCTGCGCACTCCCTTGATGATAAACTCTGCCCCCTCGCGGCGCGCAAAGTCCACGGTCAGGTCGTTATACTGCTTCACCTCTATCTTCGCCTCGCCGGCATATATCTTCATTATGTTTGCCACACGGGTCTCGGTGGTCTGCATATATTTTTTCCGTTCGTTGAACCCCACTCCTATCACGATTCTGTCGAAGAGCGGCAGCGCGCGCCTCACGATGGAGTCATGGCCGATTGTATAGGGGTCGAAGCTTCCCACGAATATTCCTGTTCTCATTCTTTCTCTCTGTTGTTGTATTTTTTAAAAGCTGTTGCAAAGTTAATGCAAAATTCCGACAACGCAAATCATTCGGCGGATATATGCTGTCCGGACAGGTTCCACACGGCTGATTCGGAGCAGCCGCGACCATCGCCGACACGGATTTCGTTGTTGCCCGGCCGTAGCGTTATGCGCCATACGATACGGTGCAGAGAGTCGGCACGGCGCTCGCCCACGCGCTTGCCGTTCACCCACAGCGTTGCCTTGGGCAGTGTGGTATACACGCGCACTTCGGTCTGGGCGTGTGTGCGGTTGGTGTAGCCCTTGGAGCAGAGGTGCAGCATCGGAGCGAAGCGGCGGTGGGATGCCTCGGACATGGTTTGCCAGTTGGCGGCGTAGAAATAGTAGGCATCCTTCATCGTGCGGCGGTCGTACGCCACCATGCCCTTGTCGTTCATGCCCGGCGTGTCGCCCTCGTTCTTGATAGCCGACATCATGTCGGAGAACTGCCAGATGGTCTTTATCCACAGCCACGGGCGCCGGCGCAATGCCTTCCAGTAGTTTTCGTGGCATATCGCCTGATACTCCTCGGGATGGAAGGTGGATGGAAGGTTCTGCCCGTCGGCGGCAAGCGGCTCGGCGTGCTGCAGCGTGCTGCCCCCCTTGCCGTATTCCGACACGCCCACGGGCTGCCCCTGGGCTTCGGCGCGCGCACGGTCGAAGAATTCAGCCGTCTGCTCTTCTGCCTTCTGCCAGCTGAAGTATTTGTTCCAGGCTATGAGGTCCGACACGCCCAGATATTCCTTCTCGTCGACGCAGGTGGCGAAGCAGGTGAGGCGCGTGGGGTCGATGTCGTGGGCAAGGCTGTTGAGTTCGCGGATGAGCGGCCGCGGGTCGTCGTACTGCTGGAAGGTGGTGCCGTCGGAGATGAGCAGCTCGTTGAAGAGTCCCCAGAACATCACCGAGGGGTGGTTCATCTTCTGGTATATCATCTCGCGCAGCGTCTGGCGCGCGTTGTCGTCCACATCCTTCATATAGCCCGTGAAGAGGTATCCGCCGGGGCCGCAGAGCGGAATCTCGGTCCAGAGGGCCACTCCGGCAGTGTCGCACAGGTTGTAGATGGGTTCGCCGTGCGGATAGTGGGCAAGCCGGAGCACCGTGGCTGCGGCTTCGCCCACGAGCTGCATGTCGCGGCGGTATTCCTTCATGGTGAGTGCCGAGCCGCAGCCCTGGAAATCGTCGTGGCGGTTGTAGCCGTGCAGGTCGTAGGGTTTGCCGTTGAGCATGAAGCCCTTCTCCCGGTCCACGCTGAAGAAGCGTATGCCGAGTGGCTGGCTCACGCGGTCGATGCTTGCGCCGCCCTTCAGCAACTCCACCTCCACTTTATAGAGATAGGGGTCGTGCAGACCGTTCCACAGGTGCGGCTTGTCCACGCTGAGCATCGTCACGGAGGAGAGGTGGCGACCGTCGGCCAGCGGTGTGGCGGCAGCCGGCCGGGTCTGCTGCTTTATGATTTTTCCGGTGTTGTCGAGCAGTGTGATGCGCGTTTCATATTCCGCTGCCTCATGCCCGGGGGCAAGGAGAATGGTCTCCACGGAGATTTCGGCACGCCGCGCATCTACGCTCTTCTGCCGCAGCAGCACGCCGGGAGAGGCGTAGAAATCGGGGGCGATGCAACTCTCCGGCGTAACCACGAGGCGCACGGGGCGATGAATGCCGCCCTGCACGTTGAAATCGCCGCTGATGGGAAGCACGTCGCTGCGCCAGGCGTTGCTTGCCCACACTTCGAGCGTGTTGTCGCCCTCATGCAGCAGCGGCGTTATCTCAAGGCAGAAAGCGGTGTAGCCCGACTTGTGGGTGCCTGCCGACACGTGGTTCACGAACATGTTTGCCACGGAGTTCACGCCCTCGAAATAGAGGAACACGCGGTTGGAGCGGAGCATCTGCGGGCTGACGCTGAGCGTGCGCTGGTATGCCATCGACTCGCGGTTATACTCGGTGCCGCGGAGATAGGTGCTGTTCCAGGTATGGGGCAGTTCTACGGGGGCAGGCTGCACGCCGCGCTGCGGACGCGTCATAGGTTTCACTGTCCAGCCGTCGGAAAGCACTGTGGTCTGGCGCTGCGCATCGGCGGCAAACATTGAGGCGGCAAGCATCAGTGCCGCCATTGCGGATCTCAGGATTTTCATATTCATATAGATTTGTTAGTAGTTTTGCCGGTAGTTTCTTTATACATTTGCCGCAGGCTCTGTTTCCTTTTTTGCGCCTGCGGCAAGCGTGGAGTTTCTTTCGCCGGTTATGTGCGGCAACCAAAGGGTGGTGGAGGCTCAACGCCTCTTTCCCGTGAGCATGTTCAGCTGGAAGAGCGACGGCAGGAGTATGAACAGCGAGAACACCACGGCAAGCACCATACGCTTGTGGTCGCCGCCGAAGATGTCGGAAAAGCCGGCATCGGCATACTGGGGCATCATGCGGCAGAACAGGAACACTGCCGTGTTGTTGACCCAATGGAACACCACGCCGGGAAGTATGCTGCCCGTGCGGCTGAAGAGCCAGCCGAGGAACAGTCCGGCAAGGAATGCTCCCGGCATCTGTGCCGGATTCATGTGGATAAGGGCGAACAGCAGTGCCGAGATGGCTATCGCCCCCCAACGGCTGTGCATGGAGCGGAGCAGCGTGCGCAGCACGGCACCGCGGAATATCATCTCCTCTATCATCGGGGCGAAGAGGCAGAGGGCAAAATAACCGAAGTCGTTGTTTATGAGCTGCAGCATGTGTCCGCCCGCAAAGTCGGGCAGCCTGGGCATCACTTCTTCGAGAGCCGATGCCGTGATTATCCACCCTATGCCGGCAAGGGAGCTCCACAGGAGCACAGACCACGGACGGCTGCGGAAATACTCTGCCGTGAGCACGCACCATTTTGACTTGCTGAAGATTATGAGCAGCACCATACTGTACAGTGCCGACGAGATTATCGACGTGTTCACAGCGTCTGCCTTGCCCATAACGAGCTTGTAGAGCGGCGGCACGAAGAATCCCACTGTTCCTATTACCAATATCGCCGTGAACACCTGTTTCATCACGAGCACGGCACCGTCGCGCTGCGACATCCGTTCTTCTCCCTTCATCTGTTCTGATTTGTTCATCAATATCTTGCTTTTATTGTCATGTGAGTCCATCGAAACACAAATGCTTTAATGTTTGATAATCAGCGAAAGCCACAGCAACTTTAATGTGACAGTCATCAATAGTATACAAACAACACATCAATACGGACACCGAGGACAAAGTTACAGTTTTTTTCTGTATTGCATACGACTTCTACCAGTTTTTTTTGAAGTCCAAACGGGAAACACTGCATAAAGGAAACAGAATCTACTGTCATGACCAACACCGGAAAAACTCTTTGCACAATTCCGGTTTTGTCTAATTTGTATTAACAACATCAGCAATGCAACGCCACACGTGATAATTAATTTACATTATCCATTATGCCATATTTATACTAATTTGTGTTAACAACAACCATCAGTGATTAAATTTTATTTAATTATTTATCTTAAATCAACATAATACCACTTATAATCTATAAATTTGCCACCGTGTTAATGAACCTAATATCAATTTAAAAAGTAATTTATGAGAAACATTTTTATGACTTTTTTAGCGTTTTTTGTATCGCTTCCTTTCTGCCTGTATGCGCAGCAAAGCAATCAAAAAAAGCTTGCCAATGGGGGGGGTAGACTTGTTCTCTTATGTTGTAACAAATCCGACTTCGGATGCGGAAACGTTCGAAACAATTGAAATCCAGTTCCCTAATGCAGCAAAAGCGAGTTTTATTCCCGATTATTTTGACCGCTTTGACTTTTACGAAGTGAAAAAGGACGGAAAAACATACCCAATCAATGACCTCGGCACCGTCTATTGCCAGAAGAACAAAATAGTTTTTGATTTTGGAGGCAAGACACTCAGTGTTGACAACCGTTGGGAAATAATAATGCAACCCGGGCTGTTCGAATTGCTCGATGACGAAAAGAATGTACTTGGCACCAATGAGCTGATGTCGATTGTTGCCGTCCAGGGCAAAGCGCCAGGCTCTTTAGACTACACCTTCACAAGCGAGCCAGCCGATCCAAACGGCGACTTGCTGTTCAAAGAACTTACCAACGTAAAACTCACCTTCACCAATGTAGAGACATTGACAGTAGACCCGAATGCCGTGTCGGTTTCTTTGGACGGCGAGCAACTGGCTAAAGACAAATATAATGTGAGTGCCACAGGAAAAGACAACATCATCAATGTAACGTTCACTCCGGCATTAACTACAGAAGACAAAGACGCCACTGTCAGCCTTTCCTTCCCTGCCGGCTCCATCTCTGGAAAGAAGGGCGAAAATGCAGACTCTAATACTAAAGACCTTTCTTTGTCATACACACTTGTTCCACCGGTCAAATACGACCTGAAACTCGACATTTACAAGCCTACGCCTAATGAAGAGGGGCAGATAAGTGCCGAAAAATCATTTGCCATGACATTCTTCTCTTGCGACATAACCGACCTCAAGGCCGACCGCAGCAGCACAGAGCCGAATGTCACTATGAAAGAAGTGAACGGCGACTATGTGTGCTCCGCGAAACTGAAGATCATCACAGGTGTCACATCCGGCAAATCCACTTTCTATGCTGAGTTTGACCAGCCTGTCTATAACGGCGAATATGAGATTACGATTGAAAAGGGTGCCATTGGCAACAAGCGCTGGTATTCGGATCGCACCATTGGCCGCAGCAACGACACGCAAACTCTCAGGTTCACTCTGATTGGCGGCCAGGACAGAGTAGTCGCTCCACACATTGATTTGTCGATAGAAAAAGTGACTACAGAGATTGTTGGCGTCAAGGGTATTCCTTCGGAAGACGACATATACTGGTATGCCAACGTGGTAGAAAAGGAGAACTACCCCGGTCCTCAGATTTGGGAGATGCTGGTTGAAAGCTTCTTTAAGGTAGGTGCTGAAACATTCGGTATGGACTGGGTCAAGATATACCAGATGACTGCCAAAAAGGGTGAACACACCTGGTGGCTCGGCGGTCTTGACATGTCTACAGATTATGTAGCCTATGCTTTTGGACTGGACAATGACGGCAATCTGTATATGCCTGTCACAACTATTGAATTCCGCACTCCAGACCCTATCGTTTCCGACAACACCTTTAATGTGGAGGTGCTTTCTGTAGAAGACGGCACTGAGGATTTCACGAAAAAAATAAACGTGAAAGTGACAACCACAAATGATGACCCGTATGCTGTTGTTGCCCTTGACAAATACATAGCAAATGAATACGATCTCACACCGGGTTCGGAAGACGAACACAAATACTTGCGCAATGTGCTGAAGCCTCTGGTTAAAGGCAAGGTGTATAATGGAAGCCAGACCGTGACCCTGGACAACATCAAGATAGACGCTCTCATGAATATTGCCGTGTTCGGTTTCGAGGGTGAAGCCACGACATCTGTAACACAGGCTGAATTCAGTACGGTGGATGACAACCTGGAGGCTATAACACTTTCTGCATACGATCCTACGATAAGTGACGTTTCTGCCACCGTTTACTCTTTCGACATGCAGCGCCCGTATATCCTTGGCGTGATAAGCAAAGCTAAAGCTGAAGAAATTGGCGGCATACAGAACGTTCACGAAAAAGTAAGGATTCCTATATGGGAGGGAGAAGGTCTCGGATATTATCCTTGGCAATACTTCGCAGTGTCAGAACTGCAGCGCAAGGCAATTGACGACAAACTGAGCAAGGCGATCGGTACGTCTGCCCTTAGATGGGATACAGACTATTATGTATACGCATATCTCATGGACGAAGGCGGCTACCGCACTTCATCCGTATACTACCAGGAGTTCAGAACGCTGAAGCGCAATGTGACAGAGCAATCATTCGAGCTCAAGCTCAACGACATTGTTTCAAATGCTCCTATATCGACAGAGACGTTCACTGCCAATATGGAAATCATTCCTGCGGATAAGGACGCAAAATACGCATTGTACTACGGTGACTCATACGATTTTGAAGAATACCTCAACGACAACAGGCTTGACGACTGGCTGTATAGCGTGTTCATGCAGCGCAAGGTAAGAGACCTTTACAGTGGCGACCTCGACTTCGGCTATTCTGCGGTTTATCCTGGCAAGAAGTACATTCTGTATGTGACAGGATTCGACGAAGCTCCGAACAGCGAACCGGCATGGTTCCTCTTCACGACCGACGGCATCTACAAGAGCTCCAAGTCGGAAACAGACCATGTAGGCAAATTGAACAACGAAACTGTCAGCGTGTATGCAAACGGACATAACATTGTAATCAACGGCGACTTCGTTTCCGCTTCTGCATACACGACGGACGGACGGATGGCATCGGCATCTGAAGGCAATGTATGCAGAGTAAAACAGAGCGGCTGCTACATTGTCCGCATCCAGACTGCTAATGGTCTTGAAACACGCAAGATCATGATAAAGTAATAATTCGTTAGATTTACAAAACAATGAAAGAGTGCGCCAGAACAATACTTTGAAACAGTGTATGCAACGTTTGCTACACGGTATGCCAGAATTGCATACCCTACAGTATAAAGACATACAAAGTATCGTTTTGGGCGCACTCTCTAATATTTTACAAATATGAGAGCAACCATAAAAACCGTTTTCCTGACATTCGCGCTTATGTGTAGCATGGGAATGTCCGCATCGGGAACAGACAACAACACCGTAAAAAGGCGCATCCAATACGGCCCTTCCCTAATGTCAGCAACATGCAGCAGCGACGATGCCGCCCCTGTCTTGAAAGCAAAATCCGTCAAAGCCAACGTGGGAGTCATTGCAAATGAAGGATACATAATAAACGCCGTTATTGCAGTATCGGTAGGCACTGAAAAGGCACGCTTTTATGAAGGACAGAAATCTGGCTCTTCTTATGTCATCCAGGCAGAGAAAGGAGTATATGACATTATGGCATACATCGCATCAGAAAACTCCGATGAAGAGATATTCCTGTTCAAGGAAAACGTAGACCTGTCGTCCACAAAAAGCATTATGCTCACTCAACGTGAAGCGACCATCAGCACCGAGATAAGCCAGAAGACACCTGGCGGAGGGGACATAATCCTTCCCTCCGCAGGCAACAGAGGCAACTGCTCCGTGGCGGATTACATGCTGATGATACGACACAGCCAATACGGCACATTGCTACAGTCTGAAAGTGTCAGCTTCAAAAATTCATGTAAGAGGATTTCTGTCAACCTGGTCCCTTCACGCATGTCTTTCACCCGTATGGATGAATATTCATGGGAATTCGGTCCTATATTTGTGGTAAACCCAATCGATTTTGGAAAAGCCGTCAACGGACCCGACAAAGACGGATGGGAAAATGTAGCTACAAGCTTTGCAAAGACCCCAATGAGCGACAGTTGGAACAAGACACAGGATATGCCTTACTTTGCCATGACGGGATACTTTGTTTCAATCGACAATGGCTGCAATACTTATGTAGGCATGGGCAATTCCAATCTCAGCCTGCCAACGAATATACTTTTCTACTGGTACCCGAAAGGATACGACGGATATTATAAATTCTATCCGATGCTGCGCGACAACCTTATCCAGATGGCCAACGCATCCGTAACCTCCATGCCTTACATAATGACGGAAGAGGGTCTGCTGCCATGCGGACTCAATCTGTTCGACAATGGCAATGCAATGCTGGAGAACGGCAAGTTCCCGAAGAAAGGACACCCCAGATTCATGAAGCCTCTCCCCAAAAGAGCAATTCTCGGCAATGCGGTACCTGCGCTCATGTGCCTTCCGTCATCTTCGGAAAGCACGGCCTGGAACAATGGATTCACATACGGCTTCAAGGGGCGCCATGGAGAAGAGTACGGACTCGACTCTTATAATTTCACAGGCCTTATGACTGCTAAACAACTTGAAGACATAGGCGGCTATCGACGGACAGTAAGTGTGAAATGCGACGGCAACGAGATATGTTCGTCTCCCGGCGATTTTTCCAACTGGATGAACTGGGGAAACGGAGAGACCTATCAGTTCGACGTGTCTATGTGGAATGTAATAATAGACAAAGAAATTGAAGGAAAGGTGACCGGCAGCATGACCTATAATGCTTCCGACGGTTTTATACCAACTGTAACCAGCCTGCAGTTCAGAGACGAAAACGACAATGTCACCGACCATCTGGTGGCAAGTGACAATTCTAATATCGAGTTTACAGCAGCAACCTTCAAATTTGTTCCGGGAGAAAGGCGCGAAAGCTATGAATACAAAGCTCCATCGTCTGTAGTCGTGGAATATGCGCCTCACGGCAGTTCTGATTTCAAGCCTCTGGTTGCGGAAGAACTGGCTGAATACTTCTTCCTTCCGGGCTACGGCAACTATTACCGTGTTTCGCTTGCAGACATACCTCTGACGGAAACCACATGGTACGACCTGAGAGTTACCGTTAACGGCGAAGGTGAAGCTCGACAGGTTCAGACGCTTACACCTGCCTTCAAAGCAGAAAAGGCCACCGGTATCCATTCAATGTCCTGCGACGCGGACAACAACACCTACACAGTGTATTCTACGGACGGAAAGATTGTTGGAGAAGGCGAGAACACCTTGTCGCGCCTGAAACCGGGATTCTATATCTTGAAGAACGGTGCTTCGGTCAGGAAGATACACATTGATTAATAGTTTTTCCAACTAATACCACAATGGAGGGTGTGTCAAAACAGAGGCACATTCTCTTTTTTATGCCACACCCAATGACCGATTGGGGATAAATAACAGATTACACGAAGATTGTTATACAAGTAAAACGCTCAGCAGTGGCGAACGAATATTCACCACTGCTGAACGTTTTCTTTTAGCCCCAATCGCTTTCTATGTTAATATCCAAATGTTTTGACCATTATTTTCAATTTA
>OQVS01000385.1_pt1 | contig 29876 bp, 19 predicted proteins | sample 1691601 | NCBI WGS metagenome assembly OQVS01 (sample SAMN03418268, study PRJEB22391) | human gut metagenome | biome: human-gut; feature: organic feature; material: feces | host: Homo sapiens | place: Tanzania | collected 2013-01 | reverse complement strand
TCTTATATGTGTTAGGCTCAAATTTGCAGTTGATGAACTTCACGACACCACCCCAATATGACAAGCGCTCCTTTATCGTGCAGTTTACAAAAGTCAAGCTTTTCGCACGCACGAAACCACGATAATTGTAGCTCAAACCATCACCAGTGGTTATCGTCAAATCATTAAATGTTACATCCGCATTTTCTAAAGAATAGTCAGAGTTTCCTTCTCCTGACACCCCAAGGTTCTTGCCAACAACGAAATTCGTGTTTTCTGCGCCGTCGCCATTGAATGTCAATGTCTTTCCTTTGGTAACTTCCTTACCATAGGTTGTGAAATTGCCAGCGGGAAGACTTATCGTTGCAGGCTCTGATGTCAGATTTGCCATTGCATCGTCAAGTCCAGCTTGATCAGCAACCGGAGTAACATCTTCTTTGGTTACGACATAGTAGTCTCCGACTTTAGTTGATTTGTAACCCGGCGCAAGGAATGAGGTTATTGTGCCTTCATTTACATTGCCCGGATCAAAATTTTTGAGCTTACGGCCATAGATAGAGATTTTGCAATGTTCTCTATATTCATCCTGCATATTAATCAAGTAATGGCTGTCACCATCAACAAGAGATTCGAATGTTCCACCATTTATGATCAATTCTGAACGATAGGAATTCGGAGAATACAACAGGATGGCCGGGTTTTCTTTGCCATCAATATCAGTGTCAGCAATAAAATGACCACCATTGATGGTGACTTTACCCGCTCTGATTATCATACAAGCATCTACGCGCTTTGACTGCGTACCTTTTCTGCCCTTGACTGTAAGGTTTCCATTAATCACAAGGTTATTGGCATTGTCTTCCAATTCAATTGCCGCAGATGAACTTTGTGAATCAGCAACTTTTGGGCCTATTATTGTGCCTTCACCTGAAATGATTTGAGAACCAACATTGTCAAAATATGCCAATGTCTTACTGCCAGTAGTTAACTCAGCAGTCACTGTTACGCCCTCTGATATAGTAATTTCCGTATTTTCTTTCTTTACGTAGAAGGGCTTGCTCGTTGATGTAACATCACCAGTGATTGTTACTTTACCTCCATTTGCCAATGCAGCATTAAGGCCAGCGACTGTCTTGACATTTGTAATGTCAACATCAGTGTCATCATCAAATCCCGGCTCTACGATGACATTGAAATCTGCAGAAGTCGTAAGTAAGTCTCCAAAGATGTTGGTACGCCAGTTGCGTTTGAGCGGTGCAGATGGAACACTAAGAGGAACTTCTTTGCCTTCAACTGTCAGTGTAGCTGTAATGTCATACACGCTACCGTCTTTTGGAGCGAAGACATAATTCATCGCCATATACTTATAAGTGTCACCATCCTTCACAGTCAATTCTCCTTCCGGCACCGCAGAAGTTTCAAATGTCACAGTTCTTGCGGTCTTCACAGGCGCGGCATCATTTGCAAGCGGAGTGAAAACGGTAGGTATATTCTTGACTGTTACAGAAGAAGTAGCTCCTGTAAAGTCTATGGATTTTGATGTTGTTCCTGCTTTAATTTCCCCTGCAGTTGCAATATTTATCTGTGCGAACGGACGAGTGAGTTTCACTTCCTTTGCAACTGAACCAGAAACAGTGAGTGTCTCCACAGCAAAGAATGCATCTCGATTTTCATCATTAGCATCCTTGTGTGTCGTATAGTCAGCTGTAATAGTCTTCAGTCCATCGGTGTTTGAAATTGTATAATACCCAGATTCCGGTGTCTGCGCCCAGAAGACGAAGTTATATGTCTGATCCTTGACAAGTTGGAAAGAGACTGTTGTCTTTCTCTCGACCAAGTCCGCGGTCTGTACACCAAGACCATCTATCACATTTCCTTCGGCATCGAATACCTGATAGTACAGTTTAGATGCCGTGAGACCGTCTCCAATCGCCCTAGTGCGGATACCGCCAGGTACATCTATGGAGAATGACACATTCTCAGACTGACCTGACGGGCCGACCTGCTCTTTTGCGCAGGCTAGCGCAAGGACCGACATTGCGGCTGCTGCGAAAGTTTTAAATAAATTTTTGTTCATAGTTTTATGTGTTTTAAAATATTATTTGTCAACGTATTATAATATTGAATTCCCCATCGAAACCTGGGTCAATCGCCACGCCGCCTCCGGTATCCTGCATGAGGAAACTTCCTTTCACGGTGGTGAGCATGCTGCGTTTCAGCGGGACCTCTATCGGATTGGTCATGGAGAGCCGGACTCCGTTTTCATCGAAGAGACCGACGGCGACCATGACACTGGACTCGCGGCCGTTCACCATCACGTAATCGAAACCCAGACGGGCATTGTGCTCATCTAACAGTGTAATATCGGAAGCGAAAGAAACGCCTGTGCTGGAGTCGCACGGCTTGTTGTCGCGCATGTTGAACGTCGACGGCATGTAGCCGGTGTAGTAGAAGACGACGTTGTACTTCTTCAGGTCGACTATCGGCGATTTGCTGTCACCATCTCCCTTGGTACTGCCAACGGCGGGGTCAGGGTCATCATTGTCCGAATCCACATCCTCGGCTGATGCAGATGAAGCCTCGGCGCCGTTTTCCTTCTTCTTCATGTCGGTAATAATCTTGGTTATAAACTCCTGAAGGTCAGTCGTGATGAATTCAAACTTCGCAAGGGGACGCCCCATATCGACCGTGCCGCTCACAGGCGGAACCGAACTGCCGAGACGTTCCACGGTCAATTCCTTGTGACCTACGAAAGCATCGCGGAAATCGTTGTTCCCCTCGTGCTCGCCCTGGAGGCGTATCTGCCTGAAGTTCTGGGTGTTGTAATAGAAATCATCCTTCGAGCCCTTGTCCACGAAATCAGTCCAGACGTAAAAATCGTATGTGCCTTCGTCAATGCGGAGGGTCACTTCGTTGTTCAGGTCGGAGATGTCGTCCTTCGTGAAGATGTAGCGTCCGTAAGGGGTCTCCGCGAACGAATTGTCGCCCAGCTTGCGGTACGCCTCGACGACGTAACGGATCTGATAGTCACGCCCGTCCTTCGAACCGCGGGTATCGTTCAGGTCCAGGACAATGAACTGCGGCAATGCCGTGTCGAAGTCCAGCTTCAGCGTGGCGTCGGCAGGAAGCGTCTCAGGCCATTCGTGGACCGCGCAGGAGGCGGACAATGCCATCGCAGCCAGCGAGGCTGTCATTATTTTCAATGCGTTTCTCATCTACCCCCCCCCCACTTTTTTAAGGTCAAAACTGTATGAGAACGTCACTGAGACATTGTCAATGCCCACGAACGTGGTATGATATGAGCCCTCTTTCGGGCCGTTCTTTTCATTGTAGAAGCGGTCGTACCAGACATCGTAGACGCCTCCGCCGAGGGTGAATTCCATCTCCCAACGAGGGTTGCGCTTCGACAGCGGCATCCTGTAACCTGCGGCAACGCCTCCTCCCCATAGAGGACGGTCGCCGTAGCCGGTCTGGATCCGCCAGTCACCCTTCGTGGCATAGTTGAAATATGCGGTACCGAAATGCGCCCCGACGAAAAGCCCCTGAGGCTTGGTGAACCACCAGCGGAATTCAGGCTGCACTGCGAATGTCCTGAATTTCAATTCCCTGCTGAAATAGTCCAGGGCGGAGTAATATATCGGGAGACTGAACGAGATGTGGCGCGTGATGTCCACCTCGACAGCGACATTGGACATGAACATTGCCCAGCCTATGGCATTGGTCTTTACGCGGAGCTTGCGCGTCCAGTCAGGGGCGGTTTCGGGCATCGGCATTGGTCCGAAGGACAATAAGTCCGCGAGGGGTTGGAAATTGTCGGCGACGGCGATGTCTGTGTCGGCGATTGTCGGGACGGCGAGGTCGGGATTACGCACGCCTACCTCTATATATACGTTGAACGCGCGAAGCTCAGGGAACATGTTGGTATACATATAGCGCCATGCCGCGCCACCATGAAGCTGCTGCAGTTCGCGTTTAAGTGTCTGAGTATCATGCTCGGAGGAGATCAGCGACAGGACCGCTTCACGGTATTTCATGTCGGAGTGCGCCACAAGTTCACCGAGGCCGGCCCAGTCTTCGACCACGTCTTCTATATGGAGGACATCGTCGGCGAATGTGAGGTGGCGGCGAAGATATGCGGTGAGGTTATCGCTTCGTTTTCCGGATATTTTCCTGTTGATTTCCAATGTTCCTTCCGGAGATGCTCCGGCCTTATATGTGACGTTAAGAATCACGAATGCGTCGGATTCGCTCTGGAATGTCTTGACCCGGGAGATGAATGCGTCGACTTGAGACTGGTTGTCGCGGTATTTCGGGTCGAAGGTGGAATAGCCCTGGCGGAAGTACACTCGTAGGGAATCCGTCATCTGCTGGGCAGTGACAGCAACGCTAGATAGTGTCAGTATAATGGTTATAATAAAACGTCTCATTGAGTATAATTTTATTACCCAATCCACAGTTCCGAAAACTAAAACGTTCCAAAAATAAGAAAAAAATTTTTACGTTGTACACCTGTAAATAAAAAATGACGCAAAATTTTTATTTTTCGCGTCATTTTTTGCATTTGTATGTCTTTGATTACCAATCGTTCACTAGAAACCGGTGTACGACCAAGGTGTAATCCGGTATAGTTCCTCTTTCACGGAATCACTTACCTGAAGGCCGTCAATGAAGGTTTTTATGGTGTTCTCATCGATTACGCTTCCTGTGCGGGTCAACGCCTTGAGGGTTTCGTAAGGATTCGGGTAGCCTTCGCGACGGAGAATCGTCTGGATAGCTTCCGCTACTACCGCCCAGTTGCGGTGAAGATCAGCCTGGAGAGCATCTTCATTGAGAATCAATTTGCCGAGTCCTTTCTTGAGAGAAGCGAAGGCGATCAGGCCGTGAGCCACAGGGACACCTACATTTCGGAGAACCGTGGAATCGGTAAGGTCGCGCTGGAGACGGGAAATCGGCAATTTCATTGACAAGAACGTGAAGACGGCGTCTGCCATTCCGAAATTACCCTCGGCATTTTCGAAGTCGATAGGGTTGACTTTGTGCGGCATCGCTGATGAACCGACCTCGTTCTTGTTCACTTTCTGCTTGAAATACTCCATCGAGATGTATGTCCAGATGTCGCGGCAAAGGTCTGTCAATATGGTATTTATGCGACGGAGGCAGTCAAAGATGGCTGCAAGGTTGTCGTAATGCTCGATCTGGGTAGTCGGGAAAGAACGCTTCAAGCCCAGCGACGATACGAAATCATTGCCGAAGGCTATCCAGTCAATGTGCGGGTATGCGACTTTGTGCGCATTCATATTGCCGGTGGCGCCGCCGAATTTGGCCGGATAGGTCAGGAGCGCGAACTGCCTGAGCTGCTCTTCCAGACGGACCTGGTAGACCTTGAACTCTTTTCCGAGACGGGTCGGGGATGCCGGCTGACCATGGGTCTTCGCGAGCATCGGAACATCTTTCCACTGTTCAGCCATGCCTGAAATGATGTCCAGGACTTCATTCAATGCCGGCATATAGACATTTTCCATGGCTTCTTTCAGCATCATCGGCTGCGAAGTGTTGTTGATGTCCTGCGAAGTGAGGCCGAAATGTACGAACTCCGACCATTTGTCGAGGCCCAGTTCATGGAAATGACGCTTGATGAAGTACTCGACCGCCTTCACGTCGTGATTCGTGGTCTTCTCGATTTCCTTCACCTCCATCGCCTGCTCCGGAGTGAGATTCAGGTAGATGTCACGCATTGCCTGATATTTCGACTTGTCGACGTCTGCGAGCTGCGGCAGAGGAATTTCGCAAAGTGCAATGAAATATTCTATCTCGACGCGGATGCGGTATCTGATCAATGCGAATTCACTGAAATAGCTTTTCAGCGGTTCTGTCTTGGAGGCATAGCGTCCGTCAATCGGCGACACTGCCAATAATGAATGTGTGTCCATCTATCTAAAAATTAAGGTGTGCAAATTTAATAAGAAGTCGCGACAATCCAGCCTTTTGCGGCAGGAATTTCAATGCTCCAGCTCACGGTAAAGGGCCACGGTGCGCACGGCTTCAGCCACGTCGTGGACGCGAAGGATGTCTGCGCCCAGGCACAATGCCTTGTAATGCAAGACCTGCGTGGCAGGCAGCGATTCTTCCGGAGTAATACCGAACTTCCTGAATATCATGCTCTTGCGCGACATACCCACCAAGATACGTTTTCCAAGTTCGGCGAAATGGTCCAGTTCCCTGAGCATCTGATAGTTCTGTTCAATGGTCTTGGCGAAACCGAATCCGGGGTCAAGAATCCAGTCTTTCACGCCCGCGGCTTCTACCTTCGACGCGAATTGACGGAAATAGTCCAGCACCTCGGCGGTGACATTGTCGTATTCCGTGAGGGACTGCATGGTCTTGGGATTGCCCCGCATGTGCATTGCCACGAAAGGAAGGCCGAGCCCGGCGACGGTACGGAGCATTTCATCCGACTTGTCATACATACCTTCGCCGGCCGTAACATCATTGACAATGAACTGGCCGATGGTGTCGAAGGTGCGGCGGACGACGGAGGGCCAATAGGTGTCGACGGAGATGGCGATGTCGGGGAATTCCTGCCGGATGGCTTTCAATGCAGGTTCGAGCCGGCGGCATTCTTCGTCTTCGCCGACGGGGTCGGATCCTGGTCTGGTGGAGCATGCGCCGATATCGAGTATCGTGGCGCCGTCTCCGATCATTTGGGCTGCACGTCTGACAATGCGGCCGAGGTCATCGTTTCCAGAGCCGTCAAGGCAGCGGCTTTCCGCGTAATATGAGTTGTCCGTGATGTTGATGATGCCCATCACGTCGATTTTTCTTCCTGGGTTCATTTTATCCATTTCATCACAAAGATAATAAAAAACTTCCGGGAAGGTTGTGGGTATCAGATAAACTGCATATTACTTGATACAGTCTCTATCATATTCGCAGGGACTCCGCAATCCTTAGCAATTGATGCCCACATCGAAGCTTCCTGACACACCTCATCTATTATCTCATCGGAATTTCTGATTCCATTGGATTCCGCACATTCCGTAAGGTCGCCTCTGGTAATATTTTCGAATTTTCCATTGACTGACATCTGACGGGTCGCAGTCCACCCTCCCATAGGATTATATGCATATCCCATATCATAGGCTGGCGAGAGCCTCCATTTGCCATTATAGTCCATGAGAAAAGATATATTTTTTGTATGGTCATCCTGATTTCTGATTACGACATTGAACACAAGTCGGCGGAACATCTCCTGCGCCTGCGGATACGGCAGTTTCAATCTGCGCATAACACCGAAAGCCTGTTCATAAGAATAAGCACGATGAAGCCGAAAATCATAATGCGCAATTCCACACAAAGTCTGCATGTGAAGCTTGGCATCACCGTCCCTGTCAAATCTCCTCGTAAGAAAATGCGCACGTCCATTCTCTTCTATAAGAAAACATTCCGTCATATCTATTCCGCATGCCTTGGCGAGCTTAAAAAATGAGTATTCCAGCCGGCCAAAGTTTTCTGTTTCCCGGAATCCAGCTTTTGCCGACACCCCATCCAGTTTTATGATATAATGTTCAAATCCCTCAAGAGCCGGCACCTGACCAGAACGTACTTCTCCTGTAGACTTGTTATAGGCGATTATAGCTTTCGCCCTCTGCCCGCCAGCAGACGTTCCAAGCCTAAGTATTTCAGCAATAGCCTTCTTCTTGTCATCTTTCAGGTTCACCCCGAAGGATTCCTTATCAGCCAATGCCGCCCTCGCCACTTCCACCAGAGAATCTATTTCCGTTTTCAGATCGGCATCACCGGATGGTCCCGTAGCGGGCTCGAACTCTAACGCCCCCATACATCTTTTTCCCAGAAAGCACAAAGACTCCACCGGGTTTCCGGAAGTTCTACCCGTCAATGCCAGCCAGCGGTCAAACAATGCCCTTCCATAGGTGTCCGGCAAGGAATCTGCAAGCATACCAGGAAGTCCATTGAAGGTATCCCAATTAAGACCTCCGAAAGAATATACCCGCCCTTGGCGAACCGGCATCATAATAGGTGAGGGTTCAATGCCCCTTCCGATAAAGCTGCCATCATATTCGAATCTGGCGACATTGTAATTACTGTCCCACATGAATGTACCTACAGGCATGCCGAACATTTTCACTTTTGCGACATCTACCATTGCGTATCCTCCTCTGATATTTTTTTCCTTCCGGAAGCCCGCGCCCTGACATTTTTACGAGAACTGACCAGTTCATAGTATTCATTGGGGCTGAGAGTCCTTGCTTCAGTAATCGGCTGCAGCACGTCCAGTTCTCCCAGTACACGCATGACACGCAACAATGACACAAAAGAACCTATTTTCCCTTCTTCTATCTTTTTAATCGAAGAAACGGACACCCCGGCATCTTCTGCAAGATTCGCCTGTGTCATGTTCTGCATAAGTCTGTCAGATTTCAGCCGCTCCCCTATTTTCTGCTGAAGCTGAAGATCAGAAAGCATATATAAATCTTCCATAATAGCTTAGATTTAACCTCTTACAGCACAAATATAGCAATAAACGGTTAATTTTACACTATTATCATATAATTAATAAAAAACTTCCGGGAAAGCTTGTGGGCCGTCCCGGAAGAATCTATGTAGATAGTCAGTAGCTATTTGGAAATCTGGATGTTGTCGATGAACCAGCGTTTCTGTGTTACCTTGTCGTCATCCGTAAGGTCTGTCGGGCGGATAGATATCCTGTCAGTAGCCTTCAGTCCTTTTATCTGAATCGTGACATTTTTCCATTTCAACTGGCCTTTTTCCCAGTCATTTACAAGAACATCGCTGATTTTCGCCGTACCGGCAGCAGTAACGATCTGACCGTCGCCTTCAATCTCCACTACAAGCTTGACCTTGTCAATGTTGCCTTTTCCTGTCATGTGAGGACTCCAATCGAATGAGAGTGTCACATCAGAACCATCGGCAGCAGCGATTGCAGGCAATTTAAGACCATGATGCTTACTGGTCGCACCGAATTTCAGATAATATTTCTGCGAATATGCACTTGCGGCGTCAGGATTCAGCATCTCGTATCCAATTTCAGCAAACTTTTCCAGCAAACCTTTCTGTGTAGTCTGCGTATAGATATTAGGGGCTTTGCCACTTGCATTGTTTTCACCTACGGAATCCCCTGAGCCATAAGCATCAGCCCAAGGCTTAATCCACATGAAATCATCAAAATAGTAGACACCCGAAGCGGCCTGTGAAACATTGAGCTTGTATTCATAACCGTAATCCGCATTGGCAAATACTATTTCGCCATTTCTTGTTTCAGCAGCGGTATTCGCTTCGAACTGAACCGAAATCGGATATGTTCCGGCCTCAGGGACACCTGCAGCAGGCAGTTTGATCCATGACGGAGCCGTAACTGTGAAAGGAACATTGGACTGGACAGTAAACTTCTTGGTCTCACCGAAACCTGAAATCGTAGTGACTCCGGAATATGAGGTGATTTTGACTTCCGGTTCGAACTTGTTCTGGTCCACGGTCAAGACTGATTCAATGTTACCCTTGTAGAAACGGATTGTCGCAGTTCTTGCTGCTCCTGTAACATTGGCTTCAGCCTTGAATTTCAATGTCTTGGACTCGACCATCGCCTTCGTGGAGACTACCGGCACGGCAGTAATCCAGGAGTCGCTGATCTCCGTCTGAAAATCAACATTGGCCTGAACCTTGACGGTGAACTCTTCGCCCTTGCCGCTGACAGTCTTCTTGTTGCCGTCAGAGATGCTGATGAGAGGGTCGAGATCGCCGCCGGCAGCGGATTGAACTACCGTGATATAGTAGTGTGACACACCTGACTTGATGTCGATCTGGCCTTTTCTTAATGAAGAGGATGTGCTTTCCTTACATGTAACGACGATGGTCTTCTCATCATCTGCTTCTCCTGCAGTTTCACTGAGGGTAATCCAATCCACATTCGGTGTCAATGTAAATGCACTGGTGGATGTCACCGTGAACTTCTTGGTTCCTTCAGGAACGCCTTCGAAGGTAATGATGTTGTTTTCCAGGCCTGAGACAAGAATATCAGGTTTGGAAACGTCCTCCGTACCTGCGGCAATCACAGAAATTTCAGGCTGATTATCCGAATCGGCGGTATAAGCCAGACGGAAAGAAGATGTATTAGGCACTTCCTGCCACTGACTGCCAGTCCAGTTAGCCGCACAAATAAATCTGAACACTACGGCATCAGTTGTATTGGCATAGTTGACTACCGCTGTAATGACATCATTGTCAGCATCGGAAGAACCGCCCTTAAACTGATGGGTATAAGATACATCTTTGGTTATTGAAACAGGTTTCTCCTTGTTGTTGGTATCGCCTGTAATCGATCTTGTGATGAGTTTGGACGCATCTTTCCATTCTTCTCCGTCCTTGTACTGAAGCCTCCAGAGTTTCAGACCGGAGCCAGATGTCCTGGCCTCAAATTTAAGCTTGACAATAGAGCCGGCAGATATAGGCGAATTTGCCTTGAATTCAAGGTAATCACCAGGCCATGCCCCATTGACGCGCGGATTCTTTCCGCTCACATCCAAACTTGTTTTTCCGCCGATTTCGCTTCTGTCAATGACATGATAATAGATCTGGCCGTCACCGGTAACAGGGGCGATCTTGTGCTCGGAAGCCCAAGACGGATAGTCATTGGAAGCGGCAGCCCATTGAACAGGGAAGCCTTCTACTGAAGCTTCTGTCGCAGGATACTGGATTATAGGAATAATGTCAGTGTACTCCTTTACGCCTTCGGTTTCATTCAACTTATATGAAACCTTAAGATTGGCTCCACGGAGGCCACCTGCATTTGCAGATACTGTAAAGTTCAGAGTATCAACGTGCTTGGATGCCACATGCTCATTGGCATCCTTGATCCAATCAACGTCGGTCGTCGCATATTCCTCCATAGGTTCGAGAGAATAATCCCAATCGACATTGGCCAACACCGTGAGCTTGAGTTTCTTGGCGGTGGCATTTACATCGTACTTCGCCTCACTAAGTTCCACGAAATCAGGGCTTTTACTCTGATGGACAGTAAGAATTCCCGGAAGTTCTTCGAAACCGTTTCCTTTATCGAACCAGATGTAGAAATATGCATCACGGTCTTCCTTGTTGGAAAGATTTCTGGAAGCCTTGAAAATGAACTTTCCGTCCTTTTCTCCGACTCCAGGGAAAGGTGACACCCAATCATAAACCACATTTTCATCCGCAGGGGCAATTTTCCAGCGGAGGTTGGACCGGACCTCGAAAACAGAGGAGGCCAAGATGTCATCATTTCCGGTTTTTACGGATTTTTTGGCTGAATATTCCTGATGCGCGAGATTCAGCGTATAATTGAAATTCTCCGAATCCGTGTCGACTATCACATCGCTCCCTACCGAAATGGTAAAATTAGGAGTGCCTTCAATCTTGAACTCTGTCTCCTTCTGGCAAGATACCGCCAACGCAGAGAGAGCCACCGATGACAACACGTAAAATATCTTGTTCATACTAAAATTCATTATTTATTCCTGTGAGAACCATTAAGTTTCAGATATGACCAATCCAATGCAGTATGCATATTGTTGTCTCCGCCCATACGGCTGAGAGCTTCTTCAACATGCTGCTTGTTGGATGTCACGGTATAGTTAGGATAGCCCAACCTTGTAGGGAGTTCATTGTCATTTGCACCTGTACCGACGCCGATCGTAAGCAACGGATATTCGGTTCTTCTCCACTCATGATACTGCTCGAAACCGCAATAGAAGAGGGACAGGTACTTTTGCGACAGAATCAGTTCCAGCGGGTCTGCATAGATGCTGGTTCCATCCTTTGCGGCAGCCTTGTCATAAGATGCCAACTTCGACTGTTTAAGTGTTTTCACATCGCTCTTCCTGATGGTCTTAGCCGCAGGAGAAGCCTGACCGATGGCATCCCATTTCTCGATATTGGCGTCAAGCGCAGCCTCATACAATGTCTTGGCAGTCTGACCGGATATAGTAAGTTTTCCTCTTTCAACTCCTTCAGCTTCAATGAAAAGAATCTCAGAATAGTCCATGATGAAGCCCGGGAAATCAGCTCTGTTGATGAAGGAATTGTCCGGATATGACGGTTTCTTATTTTCTTCCGCGTCCGTATCAGAAGGCAGACAGCCGGAAACAACGCCTACCCAGTCACTCTTTCCCATCTTTCCGAACATTGCCATACGCGGGTCTACGAATATGGACTTGCCCTTGCTGTTGTATTCGACTGTCATCGTTATGACTCTATCCGTAAAGCGATAGCCCTGGAAATTCGTTGCAGTCTGCTTCTCCTGGCCCCAGAAAGACATATATGGGTCCTGAGCCTGGAACGGTATCATGGCATTGTCCGAATTCGAGGTCATTACAGGATATTTGGACGGATTGTCGATGACTTCCTGGATCTTGGCCCAGTTGCCGTCGTTCATTCCGGAATAGCGGCAGAGAATCCTGAGACGGAGGCTGTTGGCAAATTTGATCCATTTCATGACATTGTCGCCATACATCTTGTCAAGACCGGATTTGGAAGGAACCGGTTTCTTGGAGAGGTACAGACACGCACTGTCCAGGTCATTCAGGAAACAGTCCTGAAGGTCGGACTGGCTTTCGAACTTAGGTGTCCTGTTCGCAGTGAACTGATAAGCCTCAGTATATGGGATATCACCGAAAAGGTCAGCGAGATTCGAGAGGTTGTACACCTTCAGAATCAAGCCAAGTGCCTCATAATAAGGGTCATTCCACTGCTTCGCCAATGTAATCATGTGCTGGCAATCACCACCGTAACGCGCGTAATTGTCCCAAATCGTCTGCCAATTACCGTTGGTTACTATATATTCCTTGATATGCTGAGTCTGGCCTGCCGTATATGCAGTCATCTGAATCAGCTCATTGTTATAATATTGGCAAAGCTTCTGGGACTGGTATCCGATGCCGTAGAGTATCGGCTCGAAACAGCTGCTCGCATAGATCTTGCCGAAATCCATCTTGTTCGGATTCGTATTTATATCTTCGAAGTCGCCAGTGCAGGCAGTCATGCCGAGGGCAGCAGCCGCACCGAACATTATTTTCTTAATTGTATTCATATCTCTTAGAATCTGATCTTGATGTTGGCACCGAATGATCTGGTCATAGGCAGTGAACCGGACTCGATACCACGTTTGGTATTGGATCCTACATAACCGGTAACTTCCGGATCATAGAACGGATAGTTGGTTATGCAGAAAAGATTCGTAGCATAGGCTGACACGGTAATTCCCTGGATAACCTTGGTCTTTTCCATGAACTTCTTAGGGAAGTTATAGGAAACCGTGAGTTCTTTAAGCTTGAAGAATGAGTTGTCGTAGATGTATTCTTCGAAGTTGTAGCGGTTTGCCTTATATGTAGAATAGTACGATACTATATCGGTAGTAATCGTATTGTTCTTCTGATAAGTAATACTGCCGTCAGCAGCCTTTATGGCATTCACGCCCGGAGCGACAAATCCGTCATTACGGCCTTCAAGTGTATTCTTGAGCTTACCCTGATAACCGAGGATGCCGGCGGTGACAGAAGCGGTCTTTCCGCCGATCTGTCCGGTGAAAGTAGCATTCAATGTAATGTCTCTCCACTTCAAGGATGTCGTAAGACCTCCCAGCCAGTCAGGATTTACATTTCCGTAATATTTGAGATTGGAGCTGTCATCCAATGCCGGTAGTCCGGTCTTGGCATTGATGATATCCATGCCGGAGCAGTCTACCTGGTTTCCGTTTTCATCGAGATAAAAAGAGCCTTCCGGAGCTTGTTTAAGACCAAGTCCCCACAACTCACCCATCTTCTTTCCTACATAGTCGTAAACGAAGAGACGGCTTCCGATGGTAGTACCGTAGTCCTCCTGGAACGGATTGTCATTGTTCCAGCCGTCATACATTCTCTTGAGAACGCCGATGTTGCGGGACGCATTGATACCGATGGTCCATTTCCAATCCTTGGTCTTGATCGGAGTGAAGTTCAATGCGATTTCAATACCCTTGTTGCGGATAAGGCCGACATTGGTGGTATAATATTTCGCACCGGTGATGTAATCGTAAGGGACATCATAAATCTGGTCAGTCACATCTGACTGATAGAGAGCGATATCCACGCCGATTCTGTTCTTGAGGAACTTGGCTTCGAGACCGGCTTCCCATGTTTCCACATTTTCCGGCTTCAAATAGTAGTTCGGATAGGTTGCCGCAGGACGGTATCCTCCAGGGAAAGCAGTGGCAGTATATCCGTATGAGATGGAATAAGGAGTGGTATCCTTACCTACATTCGCCCAGGATACACGTGCCTTCAAGAAAGAAACGGCCGGAAGCCAGTCCTGGAATTTAGCGACCTTGTCAATGAGGACAGAGGCGCTGACTGAAGGATAGAAGTATGACCAGTTGCCAGGTGAAAGTGTTGAAGACCAGTCATTTCTGGCAGTAAGATCGAGGTATGCCCAATCATCCCAACCGAGAGAGACAAGTCCATAAAGGCTGTTCACCACTTTTTTCGATCTGTAAGCACTATAATCAGGTTGAGTTCCTGCAGGATAGTTGTTTACGTTATATACGCCTTCAATGTCAAGTTTATCGAGAGTGTATTTCCAGCTCCTTCTATTGTAGGTCATGTTGTTGCCACCGAATCCGGCAGTAAGGGTGAGCCTGTCATGAACGAAAGAATCGGTGTATTTCAGCATGAAGTCGGTATTGAACTCCACAAGGAAGTTTGACTGCTCACGATACCATCCCTGAGTATAATTGTATGTATAGAACGGCTTGCGCTGTGTACGGAACTCATTGGTCACATCGGCACCCGATTTCAGGTCGAGAGTGAGTTTGTTTTTCCAGAGGTTGATGTTGAGTCCGATATTGCCGAAGAGCCTGTCCTTGTCCTGGGTATTAGGCATCGCATACAAAATACGGTAAGGGTTATAGTAATTGTTCTTGCCGACAAGCATGTCGGTATCGCTCGTGAAAGTCTCTTTGTTCCAACGTCCCTGGAAATACTCGTCCTTGTAGTTCTTCATAGAGATGTTTGTCGAGTTCCAGACAAGCTGATATACTACGGAGTTGTTCGAATAGCCGGTCGACGGCATATTGTCAGAGTCAGTCATGAAGTAGTTCACATTGGCAGTGAGCTTGATATACTTGTTGATCTGGCTCTTGACAGCGAGTGAAACAGATTTTCTCTTGTAGCCGGTGTTAGGCAGGATATATTCGTTCTTGGTGTTCTTGAATGAGAGACGCACAGAGGTTCCTTTACCGTTGCCGCCTTCGATGGAAACGGAATTGTCCCATGTCCAACCAGTACGGAAAAGTCCTGAGTACCAGTCATCCTTATAGGTCCAAGGAGTCCTTTGGGCCAAGCCGGTGGCATAATCCATACCGTCTTGCTGGAAGCGCATCTTGCTGGCATCGTACTTTTCACCGAATGCATAACGGCTATAGTTACGAGGCAGGCCTTCTACGTTGTGTTCAGCGTTGAAGAAGTTGTATTCATTCAAGCCGAGGTCGGAACCGGAGCCATACTCTGTCTGGAAATCAGGCCAATATCCTGCTACGTCAGCAGTGAATTGGGATGAATAGGTCACGCCGATACCTTTGGCTGTAGAACCTGATTTGGTAGTAATGATGACTGCGCCGTTACCTGCACGTGAGCCGTAAAGAGCTGTAGCAGCGGCACCTTTCAAGACTGTAACTGACTCAATATCATCAGGATTGAGGTCAGAAGCACCATCACCGAAGTCGATCGGGTTGTCCTGGTTGGTATATCCGGAACCTGATGCATTGGAAATAGTACCGGATGTGATAGGAATTCCGTCCACGACGTAAAGCGCCGAGCTGTTGCCGTCCAGGGATGATTCACCACGGACTACCACCTTGGTGGAACCGATAGGGCCGGATGCCTTGTTGAATTGCACGCCGGCTACTTTTCCTTCCATACCGCTGAGCCAGTTGGAGTTCTGCACATTGTTAAGGTCTTCTCCGGTCACTTCCGTAGCGGCATAACCGAGAGAGCGTTTTTCTCGTTTCATACCCAGTGCGGTCACGATTACCTCGCTGAGCTGTTCAGAATCCGGTTTGAGAATGATGTCATAAACCGAAGATTTGGAAACGGTGACGTTCTGTGTCTTGTAGCCCATGAACTGGACACTCAACACGTCACCTTCCTTGGCATTGACGGAAAATTTTCCGTTGCCGTCAGTGATTGTAGCTACATTCTTGCCTTCGACAACGACTGTAGCTCCAGCCATAGGCTGGGTCTTATCTGTGTCGTAAACCGTACCGCGGATCTGGCTCTGCGCGTGTAGGGAGAAACTTCCTCCTACGAGCATCAGGACAGAAGCTACTGCAGTCAGCAACGACTTTCCATAAGAGTTGAACATATTGATGCGTTTTATTGGTTTGTATTATTATGTATACTGTTTCAAAATGCTGTTTCAAGCATCTGACATACTATACGTGTGTGAGGTTTATTTATAAGCATCGGTCGAGAATTCTTTCGGACGTTTCATAGTCTCCGTGTAGACATTGCCGAATTCGTCGGTGACCTTGATGTCGATGGTGGATGTCGCTGATGATGCTTTCACCTTGAACATGTGATAGTTTTCCGTCGTGATAAATGCCGGCGTTTCAGTAATCGAGGAATTATTGAAACGCTTGGCTGTCAAAGCCGCGATATGAAGCGGGTCATAGCCCTTCACGCGCGTACTTGTGAGCGTCTTGCCGTTCTCCTTGATTTCTATCTGCCATTTCGGATTCCAGTTCCAGATGTTTATAAGCACCTCATTGTCTGAGTTCTTAGGATAGGCGTCAGTATATTTCTCGAACTTAGATTTCAATGCTGCCGGCACTTTAGGGGCATCTTTCTCGACCGTGAACCAGACATTGTTCAGGTCATAAGTACGGAACTGCTCATTCTCATCGCGTCCAGTACCCTTGTAGCGCCATTTCTTGTCCGTGCCTGTAATGTCCCAGACGGAATATCCGCCAGGTGCACCATCGGTGCAGATATGAATGCCCGGTGTAAGATATCCCGACCACCACCATGAAGCGCAGACTGCACCGGCATTGTGCTCATAGATGCCTTCAGACGACTTGTCCACGTTGTAAAGCACGTGGGTGTGTCCGGTTACGAAATCCACCTTGTAGCCCTTGAATTTGGAGATCAATGTACTTGAGTTTGTCAGGTTATAATTGTATATATTCAACAGATTCTCAGCGCCTTTCGCATAAACCGGCGCATGGGAAGTAACTATAACCGGTGTCGTCTTGGAAACATAGGAAAGGTCTTTCGCCAGCCATTTCAGCTGTTCATCAGTAACTTCGGAATAGTATGACCGCTCCGGCTTGGCGGAAGCCGCTCCACCGACATTGGTACAAAGGATATCATCGAGGACGATGTAATGCACGTCGCCGATATTGAATGAATAATAGGTCGGGGCAATGTCTTTCACGTATTCGATCACAGTATTGAAGTCGCCGTCCTTGCACATGTCATGGTCATGGTTTCCGATAGTGTGGAAGAACTGGACTTGCTTCGCGGCATTCTTGAAATAATAATTGACGCTGTTCAGGTATTGCGGAAAGTAGTAATTCCTTGAATACCAATACAGGTCCCAGGTCATGTCACCGAGCGTGATGACATAGGACTTGACATCATCATCCATTATATCCGCCTTGACTTCTTTCATGCAGTTGTCGAACTGGTTCAAATCGTTCGTCCTGTCAGCCAGATGCATGTCGCCGAGGAAATACACACGATATTTTTCCTGATTAACCTTTACGAGGTTGAAATCGTGACGTTCCGCCTTGTCGGCTTTCTCGGTCAATGTCGCATGGAACTGAGGAAGCACGCCTTCGGAGCCCACCTCATAACCCTTTGGAATAGAAATGAATACATAGCCCCATTTCTTCGCGGATTTGAACTGGTAGACGCCGTCCTTGTCCGTTTTCACGACTTCGACGCCGTCCGAAACGACCACGTCCGCCAGACCTTCGCCGTCGCAATGGACCACGCCGTACACGTTATTGCCGCCTGTCGGCTCAATGTCGACCACATCGAAGATTATGTCAATGTTTATGTGTCCGACGATTTTAGTCCGGGAATTCCTGCGGACCAGCATTTCGTAGCGTCCGGTGGTGACTTTCGGGTCCAATGTAAATGTGAAACTGCCTTTGTCTATGGACTTGATCTGATTGTCGAAGCTTTCCGCGGTATTCATCAGCACGATTACGTCGCCCTCCTCAGGTCCATGACTTCCTACGACCTTCAATGTCACGTCTCCGCCTTTTTTCGCGCTTACGGAGTTTTCCAGTATTATACCGGAAACATTGATCGGAGTGCCGTCAGGATTATCAGGAGTCTCTTTGGTGCCGTCACAGCCCGAGAATACCACCATGGACAAGGTGGTTAAGAAAACGACAAGAATTCGTTTTAGCGTTTCGTTTCGAAAGTATTTCATATTCGTTATGTTCGTATTCCGTAGTTAATCGGTTTACATTTCGAAACAAAGGTAGTACAAAAAAAGATTTCCCACAAAAAAAATTAGAGATGGCCAATCCGTAATTATTGGTCATCTCCTCTGGAGCGGAAAACGGGGTTCGAACCCGCGACCTTCGGCTTGGGAAGCCAACACTCTACCAACTGAGCTATTTCCGCAACTCGACCGTAACTCATCCGGTCATCTCTGCAAATATAGTCATTAAAATCCGTTTCGCAAGATTTTTTCTCACGAACTTCAAACCGCCATCAGTTCCTTCCCAAGCAGCCTCAGCGTTTCCTTCAGAGCGGCCCTGCGTTCCGCGCTAGGCTTCTTGATACCATATATGTACTTAAACAACAGATTCTTGCTGATACCTACCCTCTTGGCAACCTGTGAGACATTCAGTTCCGGAAAGTGTGAAAATATTTCCGCTATTTCATTATCCGGGTCCGGTTCCGACCTATCCAAAAAGCTGGATACATGAATATCTTCATCAATAGACGGCCAACGGATATCGTCACCCCACTTTCCGATTTCATAGTTTTCACGTTGAGAAACCGTAGCATTCTTCAGGGTCGGGAAAGCTTCCAAAGGACGGCTATAAACTTCACCATCTTCCGATTCCATAAAAATGCGCTCCGATTTAAACCAGACCCTCTTGATTTTCAGGTCCGAACGCATGTCCGTAACATTATCCATGATATTCCCTCCATTTTTCAAGAATTACCAATCGCAACATACTGACACATTCTACAATCCGACTAAGATCCCGCTTCTTGATTCCGTTATTTGATACCACCTTGACTTCCGGAGTCAATACAATTTTCGCTCGTCCGTCTCCATTTTCAACATGAACATGTTCCGGCAAATGTTCATCTGAATAGAAAAAGAACCGGCAGCCGTTAGAATAAAACAATGTCGGCATATCTCACCTCAAATATAGGGACAAAATTTTATCCCCGCAAGAAAACACAAACATTTTTCACTCAAGGACATAGTCGGTGACGTTGCGGAGGCCGGGGATGCCGAAGTAGGATTCCACTATGTTGCCTTTCAGATATACCTTGCGTTTCAGGTTTTCGGGATTGTCGGCGAGGTTCAGGGCGTCGCGGATGTCCCCTTTCGGAAGACTGACGGAAAGGCACGACTCTTTGTCGGATACCGACGTCCTGCCGGCAATCGCGATATTCGTATCGGAAGAAAACGGCTCGTCGAATGATATGGAAGCGGATGTCATGTCCCCACCGACGATGTAGCCATAAACCCAGACGCCATCCGCCCCGACCTCCGATTTCGCCTGGGTCACGTTATATGCTGTCTTATAGGTGTTGCCGGATGCGTCTCCCGATGAAGTTCCGCCTGACGACAATCCACCGCCGATTACATAATTGTCATACAGCCAAGTCCTGGATGTATCCACGTCTATATGTATCCTGCCTTCGGAAGACGACTGTGCAGGTGACGGCGCGGAGACATTGACAGTCAATACTTGTCTGGCTTTCAATGCCTTGGTAAACAATGTCTTGTCTGTTCCGGCATTGTTCAGGACAAGGGACACTTTGCCGGGGTTGAAGTAGGCAATCCGCTTTTCCGAATATCCGTACATTAGCTTGCCGTCTGAAGATTTCAGGAACAGGACTCCGTCAGGATAGTTTTTGAGGAAATTCGAAGCTACCTTGAGACGGAGCCCAGCATTGACCTGCTCACAAGAGAGATATACATCTGAGATTTTGCCCGACTTTACCACCACGCATTGCTCATCGCCGTAAAGCGGGGCGGAGAAAGCCGGCTTGGTGAATTTCCCGGAGCGCACCGATATGTTATAGGTGCCCGATTTGACCAATAGCTTTTCAGGAGAATCCCCATACCTTCCGTCATATACGGTTTCGCCGCCGGAGCCGGTAATTTTCAGCAGGAACTCGCTGGTATCCGGTATGTTTTCGGTCGCCTTGGTCTGTTCATAGGAGTATTCCGAAAAATGAATGCAAAGAGTTCCTTCTCCTCCTTCAGCATCCAGCTGAACCCGTCGGCATGAGACGGGGATGACAATCATAGACAAACAAATGAGTCCGCAGGCCAGCTCCGCCGCCACATCGGAAAAAATAGTTTTATTCATGATTCTGATAGTATTTGTTTTGGCGGCGAATGTATCGGAATTTCCGAATACTCCATTAAAAAAACATAAAAATCCGTGTGACAAATTTATAACACAAAATAATTTGGATTAATTTTATGATTCTTAACTGAAGTCTGCGAAGTATTCATTAGATTACCGGTTTTTTTCCATCGGTAAAAACCCACGATTTTATACAAAAATTCACGGGGCCGCCGCAATCGCTGCGACTTGCCCCGCTACTTAACCTAAACTTAAACTATGAAAAACTTCGTTGCAAATATAACACTTTTTATTTAATTGTTTTATCTACACGAATTTTAGCATATTTAAGCAGTAATATTTTTTCACCGAAAGAATCGAACAATATCTTGGCTTTCAAATCCATCCCGGTTCCTGTAATCTGCCGGATAACGCCATAGCCGAATCTATTGTGCTCAATACGCTGTCCGACTTTCAGTTCCAACACCGATACCGGAGAGAAATCCGCATCCGGCGTACGTGGAGCGGCAGACACTGGTTTTCTGTCAGGAACCGCAGCCGGCCTCAACGGACGTCCGGTAACAGGAGACACCGGGGCAGCACGTTTTTCAGTAACTACAGCACCGGATGTGCCATATCTGTTGTTGTATGCAGTCTCACGGGGACGTCCACCGCCGGAATTGCCGACATTGAAACGGGAGCCGAAACCGCGGAAACCGCCGGAATCCGGTACTGACACGACCTCATCATCCGATATAGGGTTGTCCACATATCGCCTGTCAATCTCTTTCACGAAGCGGCTCGGAGAATTCTGTTCATGCTTTCCGTTACGCATTCTGGTCGCCGCAAATGACAGATTCACAGCTACTTTCGCCCTAGTAAGAGCTACATAGAACAGCCTTCGTTCCTCCTCTATCTGAACAGGATCGGAGAACATTCCGCCGGAAGGGAAGATATTTTCCTCCATACCTGCCACATATACATAAGGGAACTCCAGACCTTTGGACGAATGCACCGTCATCATCGTAATCTTATTGGAAGCATCCTCATCATCAGACACATCCACAGCACTAAGGAGAGATACGTCCTCCAGGAAATCGCCCAATGTAACCAAAGGCAACTCACTATCCTGTATTGCATCTACATCCTCCACATTTCCTTCCGCCAACAATTCCTCCCTATACTGATTCTGCCTGTCCTCGACAAAACTCTGCACGCTGTTCAGCAATTCCTCAATATTCGCCGCACGGGATTGACTTTCAATGGAATTGTCATTCTTGAATGAAGCATAAAGTCCGGACTGCTTGGAAAGCATGTCCGCTACAGTGAACGCATCTTCTTTCGTCAATGCAGCATTGGCCATGGCCATCATATTCCTGAACGCCATGATCCTGCCTGCGGCACCGGACTTTATGCCGGCCGCCTCCAGAATTGTCGGTTCACAAGCATTGAAAAGCGATAATCCGCACGAGCGGGCAGCATTGACAAGAGCCTCCTCGGATGTTGCGCCGATTCCTCTTGCGGGGGTATTGAGCACGCGGCGGAAGGACTCGTCGTCATTCGGATTGACCGCGAGTTTCAGGTACGCCATCATGTCCTTCACCTCGGCTCTTTCGAAGAAAGAATTGCCGGAGTAGATCTGGTACGGGAGATTCCGCTTGCGCAATGCCTCCTCGAGTGCGCGCGACTGGGAATTCGTTCTGTACAGGATCGCAAAGTCCTGATACTGACAATGATCCTTTTCCATTCGGGCGATGATTGACGAGGCTATGAGGATGGCTTCTTCCTGCTCCGTATATGCCTTGATCAAATGGATCTTGTCCCCTTCCGGTCCCTTGGAAAAGCATGTTTTCGGGATTCTGGAAGAGTTTTTCTCGATTACCGAGTTCGCGGCATCCACGATTACCTGCGTCGACCTGTAGTTCTGCTCCAGACGGAACAGCTTGCAGTCCGGATAATCCTTCCTGAAGTTCAGGATATTCTCGATTCTGGCGCCGCGGAATGCATAAATCGACTGGGAATCATCTCCGACGACACAGATGTTGCGATGGAATTGGCTCAACTTCTTCAGAATCAGATATTGGGCCGAATTGGTATCCTGGTACTCGTCCACGAGAATGTAGTCGAACCGGGATGCGATGTCTTTCAGCGCGGCAGGATTGTCACGGAACAATATGTTCATGTTCAGCAAGATATCGTCGAAATCCATCACGCCTGCCTGCTTGCATTTCGCCGCATAAAGCATATAGATGTTGCAGATTTCAGGCTTCTTCGCATGGGTGTCATTGATGATCGCCTGGGCATCCTTTTTATATACTTCAGGCGTGACGAGGTTGTTTTTCGCCATGGATATGCGGCCGAGCACATCCTTCGGCTTGTAGACCTTGTCGTCAAGTTTCAATTCCTTCAGGCACGACTTTATGGCACTGATGGAATCACTGGTATCATAGATTGTAAATCCGGAAGGATATCCGAGGCATTCTGCATATTCTCTCAAGAAACGGATGAAAACCGAGTGGAACGTCCCCATGTACAGACGACGGGCCTTGCGGTCCCCCACCATTGCGGCAATTCTCTCTTTCATCTCAGCAGCAGCTTTCTTGGTGAATGTCAATGCCAGAATCCTGTCAGGCTCTCCACCGTTTTCCAGGATATAGGCGATCCTGCCCGTAAGAACCCTGGTTTTTCCCGCTCCCGCGCCGGCAACTATGAGTACCGGCCCCTCTGTCTGGCTCACTGCAGCTCTCTGCTGACCATCAAGCCCCTCTAATATAGCACGATTGTTTTCCATAATGGGAGCGAAATTACGAAAATTTTCAGTATATTCGCGCCGGAAATCCGAAATACTATTAAAGGTTACCTATAATGTCAAACAACATCGATTTGAAAGGAGGGCTGAACATTCCTATTTCCGGAACAGCGGCCCAGAAAACCAAGAAGACTGTCGTGCCTGACGTTATCGCTGTGAAACCTACTGATTTCAAGGGGCTTATTCCTAGGCTTCTTGTAAAGGAAGGCGATAAGGTTCTGGCAGGTTCACCTGTCTTGGCGGACAAAAAGAATCCTGACATCCTCTTCACGTCTCCGGTAAGCGGAACCGTGACAGAAATCGTCAGAGGAGAAAAAAGGAAGTTGCTTGAGGTAAGAATCAAGGCTGACGCCCAGCAGGAATTCGTCGATTTCGGCGTACACAAGCCATCAGAAATGGCTGCTGCCGACATCAAGGCGCTTCTGCTTCAGAGCGGTCTTTGGCCTTCTCTTATCCAGAGGCCGTACGGCATCCTCGCGGATCCGGCAATCTCGCCTAAAGCCATCTTCGTATCAGCATTTACAACCGCTCCGCTTGCGGCTGTCCCTGAATTCGCATTCAAGGATGAAATCGCAAACATCCAGACCGGTATCAATGCTCTCGGCAAACTTACGGACGGCGGCGTACATTTCTCGCTTTGCAGCGACAATTACTCCGGCACCCCGCTCCACAAGATCGAGAACGTTATCCAGCATGTGTTCAGCGGAAAACATCCTGCGGGCAATGTAGGAGTACAGATCAGCCATATCTCCCCTATCATGAAGGGTGACACGGTATGGACAGTATCGCTTCTGCTTCTCGCCGCTATCGGAAAACTCTTCAACACAGGCAAGTACAACATGGCCAGAAAGGTTGCCGTAACAGGTCCTAAGGCTATCGAGCCTGCTTATGTAGACGCACTTCCTGGCATCGGCATGAAGGATCTCAAGGAGTTCTATGACAACTCTGCAAAAGACATGAGATTCGTGAGCGGTGATGTTCTCACGGGAACAAATGTCGGAGAAAACGGTTTCCTCGGCTTCTTCGACAACCAGGTGACACTTCTCCACGAAGGCACTGAGAGAGAGGTCCTCGGCTGGGCCAAGCCGTTCAGATTCGGCAAATTCAGCTCAAGCCGCACTTATTTCTCCTGGCTCTGCCCTAAGAAGACATACGACATGGACACCAACACAAACGGCGGTCCTCGTGCATTCGTGATGTCTGACGTATACAAGAAGGTGCTGCCTATGGACATTTTCCCTGTATACCTCATCAAGGCATGTCTTGCAGGTGATATTGACAAGATGGAGCAGTTCGGCATCTACGAAGTACTGCCGGAGGATCTCGCACTCTGCGAGTATGTGGATCCTTCTAAGAACGACATCCAGGCCATGATAGAAAAAGGCATTGACCTTATGATTAAGGAAATGGCATAAACTAACGGAAGTTATGGAAGATTCAAAAAATACAACTCAGCCGGGCCTTTTCGAAAGGGGCGGCAAACTTGGATTCCTTCATTCCAGCGTTGACGCATTCGACACATTCCTTCGTGTGCCGGGAACGGTCACCAGCAAGGGAGCGCATGTCAGAGATGCCGTGGACCTGAAGAGAATCATGATCATCGTTGTAGTCGCGTTGATTCCGGCAGCATTGTTCGGAATGTGGAACGTTGGCTACCAGCATTGTCTCGCAACAGGAGAAACTTGGGGTCTTTTCCAGAATTTCTGGTATGGTTTCCTCAAAGTTCTTCCTCTTTATATTGTAGCATACGTAGTGGGTCTCGGCATCGAGTTCGCTTCTGCCCAGATCCGCAACGAGGAAGTCAACGAGGGTTATCTCGTTTCCGGAATGCTCATTCCTCTTATTGTTCCTGTAGATGTTCCGCTGTGGACACTCGCTATCGCAGTAGCGTTCGCAGTACTCTTCGGCAAGGAGGTTTTCGGCGGTACCGGTATGAACTTCCTGAACCCGGCTCTTCTCTGCCGTGCGTTCTTGTTCTTCGCTTATCCTAGCAAGATGTCAGGATCAAGTGTCTGGGTATCATTGAAAAGCGGTGAAAGCCTCATCGACGGCGCTACCGGTGCCACCCCGCTTTCATTCGCATCTGAAGGCCTCGACGCAATGAACAATGCCGGCGTACAGTACGGCATGTCAGCATGGGACATGTTCGCAGGTCTCGTTCCGGGTTCAGTAGGTGAGACTTCAGTGATTGCCATCCTCATCGGCGCAGTCATCCTGCTCTGGACGGGTGTCGCAAGCTGGAAGATCATGGTTTCATCTGTAGCCGGAGCCCTCTTCGTAGGCTGGCTCGGAAACTTCTTCGGTGCTACCACCGTTCCTGCTTACTATCAGCTTATCATGGGCGGTTTCGCATTCGGTACAGTATTCATGGCAACAGACCCTGTAACGTCTGCACAGACAGAGTGCGGCAAGTGGATCTACGGATTCCTTATCGGTGCTCTCTGCGTGATCGTGAGACTGTTCAACCCTGGATATGCAGAGGGAATGATGCTCGCCATCTTGCTGATGAACACATTTGCACCGCTCATTGACCACTACGTCACCGACGCTGCGATCTCAAGAAGAGCCAAGAAAGTTAAAATCGCATAATATATCAAGGTATGAATACTAACGGAAATATATATACAGTCATCTATACGACAGTTGTCGTAGTGGTTGTAGCTGCGGTTCTTGCGTTCGTCTCTGAGACTCTCAAACCGAAGCAGGATGCCAATGTGAAGGCTGACGCCATCAGCCAGATGCTTACAGCCAGCAAGTTCTATGAAAAGAGCGAGCTCGACGCAATGAGCAATGAGCAGAAGATCGACGCATACAAGGCTGTCGCAAAGTCTTCTGTCATCGTCAATACCGAAGGTCAGGAGTGCGGCACGCTGGATCTCTCCAAGCAGGAGATCTACACGACCAGCCAGCTCAAGGCCCAGGACAAACGTATCAAGGACCTTCTCAAGAATGGTACAGCTGATTTGAAACTGCCTGTTTTCGTTTTCGAAAAAGACGGACAGACTGTCACAGTAATTCCTTGCTACGGAGCAGGTCTTTGGGGACCTATCTGGGGCTACATTGCTCTCAATGAAGATTTCCAGACCATCCGTGGAGCATATTTCGATCACGCGAGCGAGACTCCTGGTCTTGGTGCCAAGATCAAGGACGATCCTTCTTTCAGGGCAGAATTCGAAGGCAAAAAGATTGACTTCGAAGATGAGGAGGCATTCCGCGTAGTCAAAGGCGGCGCTCCTGCAGGCAAGGAGAATGCGGTAGACGCCATTTCCGGCGCTTCCATCACCAGCCATGCACTGGGAGTTTCCATCAACAATTGGCTTCAGGCTTACAAGCCGTTCCTCAAAGCTGCTGCCAAGGCAGTTCAGCCATCAGAGGTGGAGAATGCAGCTGATTCCCTCTGTGTTTCAGCAGATTCACTTGCAATCGCCAAATAATGAGGAGGAAATAAAATGAATGCAAAACTTAAAGAAACAATATTGAATCCGATTCTCAAGGGCAATCCTATCACTGTCCTCGTGCTCGGTATCTGTTCCTCATTGGCTGTAACCGTACAGATGAAGGGAGCCTTCGTTATGGGTCTTTCTGTAATCGTCGTTACAGCACTTTCGAACTTCATCGTGTCTCTGATGAGGAATTCTATTCCTAACAGAGTCCGCATCATCGTACAGCTCGTAGTCGTGTCGCTGATGGTAATCCTCGTGGACCAGTTCCTCAAGGCATACGCATACAGCATTGAGACTCAACTTTCAGTGTATGTAGGACTTATCATCACCAACTGTATCGTCATGGGCCGTATTGAGGCTTTCGGTCTCGGCAACAAACCGATTCCTTCACTTCTCGACGGTCTTGCAAACGGAGCCGGATATGCTATGATCCTTCTTATCGTGGCTTTCTTCCGCGAACTGTTCGGTTCAGGAACCCTCTTCGGATTCCAGGTAATCCCGCAGTGCTTCTACGACGCAGGTTACATGAACAACGGACTTGTGATTCTTCCTCCTGTAGCACTCATCCTGCTCGGATGTATCGTATGGGTACAGAGAAGCATCCAGAAAGATCTTCAGGAGAAATAACAACTAACACGCAAGTAATATGGAATATATAAGCTTATTCGTAAAGTCAATTTTCGTTGACAATATGATTTTTGCATACTTCCTCGGTATGTGTTCATACCTGGCAGTATCTAAAAATGTGAAGACAGCTTCCGGACTTGGTGCGGCTGTTATCTTTGTGCTCTTGGTCACATTGCCTATCAACTACCTTCTGAACACATACGTGCTCGGCCCTGGAGCTTTGAGCTGGATCAAGTGCTGCCCAAGCCTCGCAACTGTTGACCTCAGCTTCCTGAGTTTCATCACATTCATCGCGGTCATTGCAGCCATCGTGCAGCTCGTCGAGATGATTGTCGAGAAATTCGCACCGACTCTCTACTCCGAGCTCGGTATCTTCCTGCCGCTTATAGCTGTGAACTGCGCTATCCTCGGCGGTGCGCTCTTCATGCAGCAGAAAGATTTCGTCAATGTCGGTGAAGCTACCGTATACGCTCTCGGTTCAGGTATCGGCTGGTTCCTCGCTATCGTGACACTCGCTGCCATCAGAGAGAAGATGTCATACTCGAATGTACCTGCACCTCTCAAGGGTATCGGTATCACATTCATCACCGTAGGTCTCATGGCCATGGCGTTTATGACATTCATGGGTATTTCACTTTAATAGGAGACTTGAAAGATGAATGAAATTACTCTTACAATTATAGCCTCTGCAGCAACCATTACCTTGGTTACGCTGATTTTGGTAGTTCTGCTGCTGTGGGTTAAGACAAAACTGACCCCAAGCGGTACAGTTAAGATTGACATCAACGGAGGAAACAAGGTCCTCGAAGTAGCTCCTGGCAATTCACTTATGGGTGCCCTTGCAGAGGAGAAGATTTTCCTGCCTTCTGCCTGCGGCGGTAAAGCAAACTGCGGACAGTGCAAGGTCAGAGTTCTTGAGGGCGGCGGCAATATCCTGCCTACCGAAACCGGTTTCTTCAACAGGAAGCAGATTAAGGACAACTGGAGACTCGGTTGTCAGGTCAAAGTCAAGGAAGACCTCAAGATCGAGGTTCCTGAGTCAGTACTCAGCGTGAAGAAGGTAGAGTGCGAGGTCATCTCTAACCACAACGTGGCTACCTTCATCAAGGAATTCACAGTCAAACTTCCTGAAGGTGTGCATCTTGATTTCAAATCAGGTGAGTACATCCAGATTGATATTCCTCAGGGAACATTCAATTTCAGCGATATTGACGTAGATCCTGAGTACAAGGCCGACTGGGAGCACTTCAAGTTCTTCGATCTCAAGTGCGTAAACCCGGAGCCGACAATGAGGGCATACTCTATGGCCTCTTATCCTGCTGAGGGCGATATCATCAAGCTTAATGTACGTATCGCTACTCCTCCTTTCGACAGGTCAGCGCCTAAGGGAAGCAACAAGCTTCTGCCTGTAAACCCTGGTATCGGTTCTTCATATATCTACACCCGTCACCCTGGTGACAAGGTTATGATTTCCGGTCCGTTCGGTGACTTCCTTCTTCCTAAGGATGATCCGGATTCACAGGAATACATCTTCGTCGGCGGGATCTTCGCCTTCTCGTCCTTCTTCTCAAACCATCCCATTTCCTTCAGTCCTCGATTCTCATGTTCATCTTTTGAAACGCAGATCGCAGATGCACGGCATCTGCGTTCCCTCAAGACGTGATTCCGCCCCGCTTATTCCCACTCGATGGTGGCGCAGGGCTTCGGGCTCAGCTCATAGCACACGCGGCAGACGCCGGGCACCTCGGCGAGGATGCCGCGGGCGCGCATCGCGCGGCTCGCGGACGCGGGGTCGTTCGTCGAGGCGTTCCGCGAGGTGAGCTATTCGGACCATCTCGCCTTCCACGACGCAACGGGCTCCTACAAGGCGAAGATCGACGCGGTGATCGCCAAGAGCGGTGAGACGGAGTCGGTCGTGATGGGCGCGGCGGCGCTCGACGGCATCCCCGTGATGCTTGGCGTGATGGACTTCTCGTTCATGGGCGGTTCGCTCGGAACGGGCACGGGCGAACGCATCGCCCGCGCGTGCGAGCAGGCGATCACCGAACGGCGTCCGCTCATCATCTGCTCCGCCTCCGGCGGTGCGCGCATGCACGAGGGCATCCTTTCGCTCATGCAGATGGCGAAGACCAGCGCAGCCATCGAGACCTTCAGCGAGCACGGCGGACTCTACATCAGCTTCCTGACCCATCCGACCACGGGCGGTGTCACGGCGAGCTTTGCGACCCTCGGCGACATCACCCTTGCGGAGCCGGGCGCACTGATCGGCTTTGCCGGACCACGTGTCATCGAGCAGACCATCAACCGCAAGCTCCCGAAGGGCTTCCAGCGCGCCGAGTATCTCGAGAACCACGGCTTCGTGGATCGCATCGTGAAGCGCAGTGAGATGCGTGACGTACTGACCGACCTCCTGAAGCTG
>OQVS01000383.1_pt1 | contig 29964 bp, 27 predicted proteins | sample 1691601 | NCBI WGS metagenome assembly OQVS01 (sample SAMN03418268, study PRJEB22391) | human gut metagenome | biome: human-gut; feature: organic feature; material: feces | host: Homo sapiens | place: Tanzania | collected 2013-01 | reverse complement strand
GTTTTTACGGCTTGAGAATCACCTCAGAGTGTTGCACTTCTATTTGGAAATCGCGACGTTTACGTCCTGTAGAAGGAAATATCAAACTATTTTACCGCGAAAAAGACGAAAGAAAACATCACACGCGCGTGAAAAGGAAGGCGACATAATCATCATTACAAACCTTATATTAATAATTCGCTTATGAAAATGTTAAAGACAAATGCTATGATTGGCGTGGCTACGGCTGCCCTCTCGTTCAGCCCTTTGGCAGGCATGGCAACAGGCGTGGAAACACCCACAGCAGCAGTCATGCCGCAGCAGCAGACAAAAAGTATGCACGTGAGGGGCATTGTGCGCGATGCCTCCGGTGAACCGCTCATCGGAGTGAGCGTAGTTCCGTCGGACGACCAGCGACAGGGAGTTATCACCAACATGGACGGAAAGTACGACATCAACGTGAAGGCGGGCACCACGCTCCGTTTCTCATACGTGGGCTACAAGACGCAGAACCTGAAGGTGCAGCCTGGCGGCAATTTCGACATACAGCTCGTGGAGGACAACGACATGATGGACGAAGTGGTGGTAGTGGGCTACGGAACGATGAAGAAGAGCGACCTGACCGGTTCGACCACTTCGCTGCGCAGCGATGCCATTACATCAGTAATAGCAGCCAACCCGATAGAGGCATTGCAGGGAAAATCCACCGGTGTGGCCGTGTTCACCAACAACCAACCGGGCGAGGCACCGACGCTGCGCATACGTGGTTCGGCTTCGATCACGGCAGGCACCGACCCGCTGTACGTAGTGGACGGATTCGCGCTGACCGACGGAAACATGAACGACATCAACCCTGCCGACATAGAATCGATGGAGGTGCTGAAGGATGCTTCGGCAACGGCAATCTACGGTTCGCGCGGTGCCAACGGTGTTGTGATGATTACCACGAAGAAGGGAGCACAGGGACGCCGCAACATATCGGTGCATGCCAATATGGGTGTGCAGATGCGCTCGCGGCTGATCGACACCATCACCGGACAGGAGTTCATTGAATATATAAGGAAGGCAAATATGGCGCAGGGCGGTTCAGACCCGTTCCCCAACGGATACAACGGCCCGTTCTACGACTGGCAGAGAGGCGTGATAAACAAGACCGCCATCACGCAGGACTACGGACTGACGCTCGACGGAATGGCGGGCGACACGCGATACATGTTCTCGGCAGGCTACTACAACCAGGACGGACTGCTCGACCCGCAGGGATTCGAGAAATTCTCGCTCCACAACAACCTTGAACACAAGTTCAACCAGTGGTTCACCATCGGTTCGAACATGCAGCTGACGAGTTCGCGCCAGAACATCATGACCGACCCGATCGTGCCGGACATCTTCCGTTACGGATGGCCCACAGACCAGCCGAAGAACGAGGACGGATCGTGGAACGTGATACAGCACGGAGAGGTGTTCCAGCCGTTCGCCGACATGGACGCCACGACAAACACCATAAAGAACCTGCGATTCATCGGAAACTTCTTCGCACAGGTGAACTTCACCAAGCATCTGAACTACCGTCTGAGCATAGGCTACGACACGAAGAACTCGAACCAGTACACCTTCATCACATCGCAGAGCTCGAAAGGACTGCAGGCCGGCGCCACCACAGGTACTGGTTCGCACAAGTGGGCACGCCAGGAGTCGCGCCTGATGGACAACATCCTGACCTACAGCAATGAATGGGGCGACCACAGAATGTCGCTGACAGGAGTGTATTCATGGCAGGACTACAAGTATAAGTATTCGTCAATGTCGGGCAACTTCTCCAATGATGCCCTTGGTGCACACAACTTCTCGAGCGTGGACCCGACATCGCTCAAAGTGGCGAGCGACATATACAGCAACAAGCTCATCTCATGGACGGCACGCGGCACATACGCCTACAAAGACCGCTATATGCTCACGGCAACAATACGTTTCGACGGTTCGTCGAGATTCGGAAAAGACAATAAGTGGGGTACATTCCCGTCGGTGGGACTTGCATGGCGCGCTTCGGAAGAAGATTTCATGAAGGACAACAAGGTGATAACCGACCTGAAGATACGCACCAGCTACGGTGTGACCGGCAACCAGGAAATCGGCGACTACAAGTCGCTGGCACAGCTCACCAGCAAGCCTGGTGATTCGGGATACACCGACGGCAAGGATGCCATCACGGGATTCTATGAGACCGTGGGCAACTCCAAGCTCAAGTGGGAGAGCACAAAGCAGTTTGACGCAGGTTTCGACCTCTCGCTCTTCAACCGTGTATACTTGAACTTCGACTACTACAACCGCCAGACAAATGACCTGCTCTACAACGTGCCGATACCGTCGACATCGGGATTCACGAACGTGCTGAGCAACGTGGGCAAGGTGAGCAACTACGGTATAGAGTTCTCTGCAAGTGCCGACGTGTATAAGAGCAAGGATTGGAAGGTGACCGTGGGAGGAAACTTCACTTACAACCGGAACAAGATCAAGAAACTGTACGACGGAGCAGACCGCGTGACCGTATACGACGGAACAGCCGGAACGGGAATAGCCCGTGTGCTGGAGGTGGGACAGCCTGTAAACGGCGTTTACACATACCACTCGATAGGAATCATACGCACACAGGAACAGCTCGACGCATATCTCGAGAAGATGCCGGGACTGCAGGGACTCGTGAACATAGGTTCGGAGATGTATGAAGACCGCAACGGCGACGGAAAACTTTCGGTGGACGACACAAAATGCATCGGAAGCATAGAGCCGCGATACTTCTACGGTCTCAACCTGGGCGTGCAGTGGAAGGAACTGAAGCTGCAGGTATACGGACAGGGAGCATGGAAGTATGCATCAATGTCGGGATCGGAAAACCACAATAACAAGAACACGAAATGGGTGGTTTCCTTCCAGGACACCAGCAACTACGCGCTGTGGGTGGACAACAACATCAAGAATCAGCTCGGTGTGCCGTCGAAGGATGCATACCACGATATGTTCGACCCCGTGACGAACCCCAACGGAAAGAACCCGGGCATCGGCGCAAAGGGAGTGGTGCTCTCCGACCGCACGAACGCCGATTGGGCTTACTTCATCCTGAAGAACATACAGCTGAGCTACGACTTCAGCAAGCTCATCAAGACTGACTATATAAAGAGTCTCGTGTTCAACGTGAACCTGCAGAACTTCTTCACATCGGCAAACCACACCGGATACAACCCCGAGAACGGCGACCTGTCGAACCCGTACGGAAAGACAGTGATGTTTGGAGTAAATATCAAGTTCTAACCATTTAAAAAAAGAAACGAAATGAAAGCAATGAAATATTTGATGGCAGGTATTGCTGTGGCATCCGTGGCAGTGGCCGGCATGTCGCTGACGAGCTGCAGCGACCTCGACGAGAATCCGTATACATTCATTGACCCGAACTCTTACTACAAGAACGAGGGAGAGGTGAATGCAGCCCTTACGGGAGTGTACAACCGCTTCCGCCGCATCTATTCGGGCAACAACTCTCTCTACGTGGCACACGTGGAGATTCTGACAGAGCAGGGATGGCCTACATACAACAAGGAAAACATGCAGCAGCTCTCGCAGTGGCCGTTCGCAAACGACGCATCCGTGGGAGGAGTGATGAAGGTGTGGGCGATGGCTTACGACTGCATCAACAGGGCAAACGTGGTGCTGAACCGCGTGGACGCAGTGTCGATGAGCGATGCATCCAAGCAACGCATCAAGGGACAGGCGCTCTTCCTGCGCGGCTACACATACTTCCATCTGCTGAGGCTCTACGGAGGTGTGCCGTTGACAACTACGTATACTAACGGAGTGGAGGGACTCGACATCCCACGCTCGTCGCTGGAGGACACATACCAGCGCGTGATTGACGACCTGAAAGCCGCTGCCGACATGCTGCCTCCACGCGGAAGCGAAGCCTACGACGTGTGGCGCGTGTCGCAGGGCGCGGCTTACGCAGCACTCGGCGAGGTGTATCTCTATCGCGCAACGATGAACAACAACAATGTGGACGACCTCAAGCTTGCGAAGGAGTACAGCTGGAAAGTGATAGATTCGCACGTCTACGACCTGATGCCAAACTTCACCGACAACTTCTATTGGTTCAATGCCAATGCCAAGAACTGCAAGGAGTCGGTGTTCGAGCTGCAGTTCGCTGCAAAGGACGGGCAGACAAACAATATGCACCACCGATTCGGACTGGGACGTACGAACAGAGCCTATATGGGAGCATACCAGTATGCACGCTTCGGAGTGTCGGGATATCTGTATCGTGAGATGCTGAACAACGGCGACAAGCGTGCCGAAGCATGTCTCACTTACTTTGAAGGACTCTGCGGCGACGACAGCAAGGTGCAGACGGTGCAGCCTTGCCGCTATAACCCAGAAACACTCAGCTGGGAGCCGAAGGCATGGAACGACCGTCCGGCAGAGCACCGCGCGGTGTTCAACTGCAAGTACTTCGACAACCGTACTGACGGTTCGTTGAATATGCCGAACGCCAACTTCCCGATTATCCGCTACTCGGAGGTGCTCCTGAACTATGCTGAGGCTGCCAACCTGCTGAATGCAGGCGACGGTATGGAGCAGCTGAAGGAGGTGCGCAAGCGTGCAGGACTGACTCCGCAGCCGGCAGCTACCACACAGCAGGAAATCGACGACGAGATACTGAACCAGCGCCGCTACGAGTTCGTGGGCGAGGCAAAGATATTCTTCGATGAGCTGCGCAAGGATAAACTCGGCTACTATGCAGAGGAAAAGTGCCATCAGGCAAAGCTCGACAAAATAACGTATATGGACGGCGAACTCGTGTTCAAGCCTACGAAGAGCTATCTGTTCAAGATTCCTAAGGGAGACCTTGACAGCAACAAGGCTTTGCACGATGCACAGAACCCGGACAACGCGTCGGCACCGCTGAAATATAATGATTAGGACAGGATTGCGGTCAACATATAATCATGGTTAATATATAATCATGGTAAAAGCATAATCATGGTTAATATATAATCATGATTAATATGCAGAACTGTGGTGCGGCCAGAATAGTTTGATAAAAGCTGCGATTGCATAGGATAAATGTGATTGCATGGCATAAAAAAGAAAGGGAGGAGTTCTGAAAGTTTGTAATGGCTTTCGGAACTCCTCCCTTTTCTCGTTGTTTATTTCTTCATCAGCCTTATACAATATGTTGTCTGGTGATGTATCCGTTTTATACAGCACGCCGTCTTATGCAATGTTTTCTTTCTTCCATCTTGTGGGCGACATACTCTCGTGGAAGGAGAAAACCTTAGAGAAATAGGAAGCCGATGAGAATCCGACGCTGTATGCAATCTCCTCCATCTTCCATTCCGGACAGGATGTCATGAGGCGCTTTGCCTCATCTATCCTCATCTTGGATATCCACGAACTGAAGTTCATGCCGTAGCGCTCATTGATGTAGAACGACAGGTAATTCTTGTTCGTACCGATGCTGGCGGCAAGGTCTTCGAGCGTGAACTGTTCCGACAGATAGCTGCGCGTGTCGAGCCATACGTCAATTCTCTTGGCGAGAGTGTTCTTCTGCTGAGTGTTCACCTCCTCCTCTTTTTTCTCATTTTCGCCGATGTAGGCATATTCGGTGTCGGCCTTGGCGAGGTCGGCATAGCGCTTGTGGAAGTTGATGAAACTCACCGCGATGTATATGTTCAGCGATATCACGTAGAACTGGTATAGCCAGTTGAAATACACGTTGCCGAACATCGACATGATGGCAACAAGCCACGATATGACGCACAACACCACGCTTCGCGCTATCCACCGCGCAAAGCGATGCATATCGTCGGAGAAATAGTTTGCAAGCTGCTGCTTGTAGTGGTTGTACAGCTTGTAGAACCTGACCGTGAAGCACGCGATGTATGTCGTGAGCATAATGAGAGCAAGCGAGATGATGTACGGGCGGTATTGCTGCATACTGGCGGAAAGCGATGAAATGGCTATCAGCGAAGTCACTGCCCAGCATATCAGGTCTATCTTTATCCTTTTGCCTTGCACATACTCCTTGTTGAGCAGCACGCAGAAACCATTGCATACCAACATATATTCGAGGTAGAACAGAACGATGTCGGTCATACCTATATAATAGTTGAACTCCTCCCAGTTCTTATTGGTGAACAAACACCACAGGAAGAGGTTCAGCGCCATTGATGCGAATGCGCCTGTCAGCATCCATTTAGCGATGCGATATGGCCTGTATATAGTGCTTTTTTCTGTTTTCATCAGTGCTAACAGTACCGAGATGGTGAGGTAGACAGTCCCTGCGCACTGTATGAGTTCTGCGAAATATGTTTCCAAGTTGCTCATATTGTTCATATTATAAAAGGTAAAGCAATGTTATGATGCATTTCGTAATGCAAATGCAAAGATAAACAAAAAATATAACAACAAAGCAACATTTGTAAAATTATACCATTTTTTTACAAGTCGCTTTTTGTTGCCATTTTTATGATTTTTACAGCCTTCCCCTTTCTGTTTCCATATCTTTGCACCACAACTCGCAAAAAGGAGCAACACATTAAATCAATATATTTCAACTTTATATGTTATTCTGCGGATGTTTGTCGTGAGATGAGCATCCGCAGAATTTTTATCGTGATGCCGGGCTGCAGCCTCCCGTTCGTGTCAGCCGGCAGCGTTGGCTTGCACATTTTATTTTATGCAAACACTTGTTTATTCGCGTAATTTCAGTAATTTTGCACATTATGAGAATATATTTCTACCATACCGAGGATACGCAATATATCTACGAGGAATGGAAGAAGGGGCGCTTCCCCGGACATTTCCTCTACGGTGCCACGCATCTGCCCGACCACGGGATTGAGATGGTGATGCACCGTCATCGCGATTTCGGCAGCCGGCTCAGGGCTGCCGTGGATGTGCTGTGGCAGGTGCTTGCCAGCTACCGCAGGATTGACGCCGTGTATGCCACCCACTACAAATTCCTGGAGCTCGTGATATTCCTCCGTGCCCTTGGCCTGTTCCGCAAACCGATAATCATCTGGCACCACCAGCCCATCATAACGCCCGGAAAACGCTGGCGCGAATGGCTTGGCAGGCTGTTCTATCGGGGCATCGACGATATGTTCTTCTTCTCGCAGAAACTGTATGATGACTCCTTGAAGACAAAGAAAGCAAGGCCGGACAGGATGCACGTGGGGCATTGGGGAGCCGACCTCGACTTCTACGACCGCGTGATGAAGAACCATCCCGTTGGGCGGCACGCCGGATTCATATCCACCGGCAGGGAGCGGCGCGACATGCCTACGCTGGTGGCGGCATTCAACGAAACGGGTGCTCCGCTCGACATCTATCTGAACAAGAGCAACTGCGGCATCGACTATGCCGGGATGTTCAGCAGGATGAAGGTTGCCGACAACGTGAGGGTGCATTTCATCTCCGGCTATCAGCAGGCTAATCTGAGCGGATTGGTATACGCGGCACAGTGTGTGGTGATATGCTGCATGGAGACGAAGTATACCGTGGGGCTTACCACGGTGGTTGAGGCTCTCGCCCTGGGGCTGCCCGTCATCTGCAGCCGCAACCCCCAGATTCCCGTTGACTTCGACAGGGAGGGCTGCGGAATATCCGTGGCATACTACGACCGTGAGGGCTGGGCTGAAGCCGTGCGCTACATCACGGAGCATCCCGATGAGGCACGGCGCATGGGGCAGCGTGCGCGCAGGCTTGCCGAGGAGATGTACAACGACAGGCGTTGCGCCGCGGAAGTGGCTGAAGTGATAAAATCAAGGATTGGGAAATGAGAAAGAATAACAGGAAGGTGTTCCACCTTATATCGCATTTCGACCTTGGCGGTGCGGAGCGCATAGCGGCAAACATAGCCGAATCCCCCAGTGAGGGGTATGAATACCATATTGTGGAGATTCTACGGGGCAGGTCGGCGTTCACGGGGAGCTTCCTCTCCGAACTGCGCGGCGCCGGTGTGCATTGCCACCGTTCGCTGATGCCCGATTTCCGTTTCCATTTTATGGCAGAGCGTATTGCGGCGCTGTTGTTCCCGTTGCGTTTCCTGCTGCTGTGGCTCCGGTTCCGTCCCGACGTGGTTCATTCCCACACCGAGACGCCGGACATGTGCCTTTGGGCATTCTTCCGTGTATTCCCCTGGCTGCAAAGGCGCTGCCGTATAGTGCGTACAATCCATAACACCTGCCTTTGGACCGGGCAGAAGCGCTTCGGCAGCCGTGTGGAGTGCTTCTACCAGCGCAACGGGGCGAACGTGGCAATTTCCCGTTCCGTAATGGAGAGCTATGCCGCAGAATACGGCGAGACGGTGCCTGTGGTGTGCAACGGCGTGCAGGCGGTGGCGCAGGAGCGCTATCCGCATCTCGCCGAGGGCAGGACGAACGTGGTGTTTGCCGGGCGCTTCGACGAACAGAAGGGCATTTCCCACCTTATATATATAATAGAGGCGCTGCAGCCGATGGGGCAGTATCATTTCCACGTGTTCGGCAGTGGAAAGCTGCAGCCGCTCGTCTGTGGGCGGCTTGCGCATCTGTCCGGCGTGTCGGTGCGTCCGCCGCTGTTCGGCATCTCGCGCTATCTCGCCTCGTTCGACTATATGCTGATGCCCTCGGAGTTTGAGGGCCTGGGGCTGATGTCGGTCGAGGCTTCGCTCGCCGGACTGCCCGTGGTGTGCAGCGACTGCCGCGGACTCGACGAGACAGTGCCGCCCGGATGGCCGCTCGTGGCGCACGGAAACAGCCACGAGGATTATATGCGCATTTTCCGCACGCTCATCCCCCATGCCGACAGGGGCGCACTTGCCGCCGAGGCGCGCGCTTTCGTGAGCGCGCGCTTCACGGTGGAGAGGATGCAGGCAGGCTACGAACGATTTTATGAACTCAAAATGCAGCATTGACTCATGTACACGATAATAGACAAATTCAGAGATACCCTGTTCCGGACCACTACCAGGCATGACCTTTCGGCATGGGACAAGCAGCCCGAAACGCAGCTCCCCATATATGGAGTATACCATATCTACTGTGATAAAGACTGGCAGCGGATGGCGGAGATGCAGATCCGCCATCTGAAGGAGAGCGGACTCTTTGCCGCCACGACCCGGTTCTGCGTGAGCATCATAGCGCGCCACGATGCGGACATCAGGGAACTGAGGCGTATCGTGGGCGATGACGATAAGCTGGAAATCATTGCCGACGGCCGCGATCCGCTGAAGTTCGAATATCCGGCCCTGCAGTTCATCAGGAAGAAATGTATGGAGGAAGACTGTCTGGTGTATTATTTCCACACGAAGGGCATAACCTATCAGAACCTGAGCACCACTGACCGCAAGTTCAACAACTTCAAGCGCAACATAGAGTCGTGGCGGCTGATGATGGAGTATTTCCTGTTTGACAAGTGGAAGATTGCCGTAAACCTGCTGTCGGGCAGCAGGCTTGCCGCCGCCGACGGGCCTCAGTATGCGCCAGCCTGCGGTGAACGCTTCGATGTTTACGGCTGCTACCGCTTTCCGCCGCCACCGATGCAGTATTATCTTTATGCCGGAAACTTCTGGTGGGCAAGGGGGCTGTATGTGCGCACACTGCCCGAATTCGACGAGAGCCGCTTTTCCGCCGACCGCTTCTTTGCCGAGGAATGGCTGTTCCGTGGCAATCCGAAGAGCTTTTCTGCCTTCGACACCCTTGCCGACATCTATTGCGTGGATATGGAACCGTGTCTGTATCGCAGCGACATGAAGCCGACGCTGTGGGCAAAAGTGAGATTCACGCTGCGCTACAATTTCGTGAAGCTCTGTCGCCACGGCTTCGGCTACGACTATAAGGCGGCATGCCAGAAGCGTTACCAGAAGATAAAATCAAGATAATCCCCTATCTTTATTTCATTAATATGCCGTTTACGAGTCATAACCATGCCGTTTACGTGTCATAACCATGGCGTTTCTATTTCTTTCTTCTTGCAAACCTGATGCACTCGTTGAGAATTTCGGCGTTTGCAGCCTTCATTATCGCGAAATAGAGAGTGGCGGCTATGGCTATGCGCAGGGGGAAGAGAATCCAGACGGACGTTATTGCCGATGTGATGAAATACGTGGCTGCCATTACCGCCGCCGCCGCGAGCATGAAGGGCATGGTGTCGGCAAGCACGTCGCGCAGCCGCAGGCCGATGATGCGGTGGGCCTGCCACTGCCACACGCCGAGCCAGAGAACGGAGAACACGGTGTATGCCACTACCATGAAGAATATGCCGTGGCTGCACGACAGTAGCACGAGGGCTATCTGCAACACAATCTGCACTATGTTGCACCACATGTATATGTCCGACCTCCCGCTGCTTATCGCCAGCTGCTGGTACATCGTGTTGAAGGCGAAGAAGGCGCCGCCCACGCAGAGCACCTGCAGCATGGGGATGCACTCGGCCCATTTCTCGCCGATGGTGAGCAGGATGAACTCCTGCGAAACGAGCGACAGCCCGAAGAGGGCAGGGAAGGAGAAGAACGCCGTGAAGCGCATCAGCTTGCGGAACACGCGCTTCTCGCGCTCGTTGTCGTCGGTAATCTGCGCCAGCACCGGCTGTGCCACCTGTTCTATCGTTCCCGTGATGGTGCTGTATGCCATCGTGTTCCATTTGTTCGCCTGCGTGAAGTTGCCCACGGCCGCCATCGGGAACTTGTGTCCGATGATGAAGGTGAGCACGTTGCTGTTGACGGTGTTCACAATCGAAGTGATGAGAATCTTCACGCTGAAGGAGAACATCTTCCGTATCGGCGAGAAATCGATGTGCAGCGAGGGGTGCCATTTGTCGTAGGTGTAATAGTATCGGCAAATGTTCTGTATGAGCACGAATAGGATAGACTGCCACGCCAGGCTCCAGTATGCCATGCCGTTGCAGGCGAGCGTGATGCCGCACAGGCCGGAAAGCACGAGCGACACGAATCCCGTGACGGTGCGTTCCTTTGCCATGATGTTCTTGAACATGTATGCGTTGTGGGCTATGCCGAATGCGGAGATGAAGAAGCCGAGAAACACGAAGCGTGACAACCGAGTGAGCTCCGGCGTGTGGAAAAACCATGCTATGAGCGGAGCGCAGAAGAAGAGCACCGCATATATTGCGGCGCTTACGGTGACGTTGAACCAGAACACGGCGTTGTAGTCGTTCGCCGTGGGTTGCTTGATGTTTGTCAGCCCCTGCGTGAACCCGCTGCTCTGCAGGTTCCCGGCAATGAGCGAGAATATCGTGAGCACCCCAACAATGCCATAGTCGCCGGGCGAGAGCTGCTTGGCGAGCACGATGCCGAACACGAGGTTCAGCAGCTGCATCGTTCCGCTGTTGAGCGCGCCCCAGAACAGCCCCTTCGCCGTCTTTTCCTTCAGTGATTCCATCTTCTTTGCTTAAACTTTTGTGCAAATTTACAATTATCGCGCCAAGAGCCGAAATAAAAACATGTTTTCTTTTTGTGCAAGCCGCAAATTGCATTACCTTTGTCTTCAGATATGGACATAAAGCACATAAAGAAGGAGTGGAACGCCACGATACTCGACATATTGAAGGCGTTCATGCAGATCTGCAGGGAGAACGGACTCGAGTTCTATTGCTGTGCGGGCACGGCGATAGGGGCGGTGCGCCACCATGGTATAATACCCTGGGACGACGACATCGACGTGATCATGCCGCGCCCCGACTACGACCGCCTGCTCCAGCTCGCCAAGACGAAGGACTTCGGCAGATACGAAATCATAACGCCCTACGACGACGATACCTATCCGCTTTATTTCTCGAAGATTGCCGACAAGAACACCACGCTCGTGGAGGACAGGCAGATACCGTGTGTCATAGGGCTGTATGTGGACATCTTTCCGCTCGACGCCACCGACGATGACGTGCAGAAGGCATGGCGGCTGAAGGACAAGTATACGAAAATCATAAACCGGCTGAACGCCGTGTCGACGCACAACACCTTCGGCGAATATCTCTCGCTGCTCACGAAGAGGAAAGAGTGGGGGAGGTTCGTTATAAAGACCGTGGCATACTTCTTCCGCCCGGCAGTGCGTCGCCGTCTCATACGCCAGATGGACAGGATGAGCCATCTCTATGACTACGGGAAGGCGAAGAACGTGCAGGTGTACACCGGCTCCTACGGCCACCGCGAGGTGTTCCCCAAGGAGTGGCTCGGCAAGGGCAGGATGTTCCCGTTCGAGGATACGCAGGTGCCGCTGCCCGAGAAATACGATGAATACCTGCGCCATTTCTTCAACGACTATATGCAGTTCCCGCCCGAGGAACAGCGCATAGAGAAGCACAACCGCGCCTATCTGAACATACACCGCAAGGAGACGCGCGAAGAGATAAGAAAGAATGTTGACTTTAAAATATAAACCGATACTATTATGAATTACGCCCTTGTTATAGCCGGAGGCTCCGGCAACAGAATGGGACAGGACATCCCGAAACAGTTCATGCACGTGGACAACTGTCCGATAATCATACACACGCTGCTCGCATTCCAGCGCCACCCCGACATCGACGGCATCGCCGTGGTGTGTCTCGACGGATGGCAGACCGTGCTGCAGTCGTATGCCAACCAGTTCTCTGTGACCAAGCTGAAATGGATATTCAACGGAGGCGGCAACGGACAGGAATCGATACACAACGGAATATACGGGCTGAAGGATGCCGGCATACAGGACGACGACCTCGTGCTGGTGCACGATGCCGTGCGCCCGCTGCTCTCGCAGGACATCATCTCGTCGAACATCGCCATCTGCAAGAAGTACGGCTATGCCATAACGGGCATAAAATGCCGCGAGGCGATACTGGAGAGCGACGACGGATTCAGCACCGACACGAGCATTCCGCGCGACAAGCTCATACGCACGCAGACACCGCAGACCTTCCGCCTGCACAACCTCATTGCCGCGCACGAGGAGGCGAAGCAGAGGGGAATAACGAACTCCGTGGCATCGTGCACGCTGATGGCAGAGCTGGGCGGCAGAGAGATGCACATCGTGCCGGGGTCGGAGAAGAACATCAAGGTGACCACAGTGGAAGACCTTGAGATACTGAAGGCACTGATGCACATAGAGAAGGAGGCGTGGTTGAAATAAACGGTGCCCGGCAGCGGCTACAGGGCCATACGCCGGAGCCATTGCATAATCCATACAAACTGGCAGCAATACCGGATACAGACATGAACAATTATTCTGAAGACATACTGAAGGCTGGCATCGAGCCACTGCCGTGGCACAGACTCGATGGCAAGAACATACTGATAACTGGAGCCACGGGGCTTATCGGCGGCTGTCTGGTGGAGATTCTGATGCGCCGCCCACATACATATCATATATATGCGGCAGGCAGGAACGAGGCGAGGGCAATGCGACGCTTCGCCGAGTTTGCCGGCGACGGCACGTTCCATTTCCTGAAGTGTGACGTGTGCGAGCCGTTGTGCGGCGATGTGCAGTTCCATTATGTCGTGCATTCGGCGAGCAACGCCAGTCCGGTGTTCTTCAAGAACAGCCCGGTGGAGGTGATAAAGGCAAACGTATATGGCGTGGCAAACCTGATGGAATACGGCATGGCGCACGGTATGGAGCGATTCATGTATGTCTCCACAGGCGAGATATACGGCGATGGCAACCGCACGTTCGCCGAGCACGACAGCGGATACGTTGACTGTGCCACGGTGCGTGCCTGCTACCCCTCGTCGAAGCGTGCCGCCGAGACGCTCGCGGTTTCCTATGCCGACGAATACGACATGGATGTCGTCATCGCACGCCCGTGCCATACCTACGGACCGCATTTCACGGAGAGCGACAACCGTGTCTTCTGCCAGTTCATACGCAATGTGCTGGCGGGCGAGGACATCGTGATGAAGAGCGACGGATTGCAGATGCGCTCGTGGTGCTATGTGGTGGATTGTGCGCGTGCGCTGCTGTATATCCTGCTCAAGGGCAGCAGCGGCGAGGCGTACAACGTGGCAGACCCTTCGTCCGTGTTCACCATCCGCGACCTTGCCTCCGCCATCGCCCGGCCGGCTTGCCGCAAGGTGGTGTTCAGCAATCCTACGGATGCCGAGGCAAAGGCGTTCACGGCGATAGGCCATGCAGTGTTCGCTGTAGACAAGCTGCAGGCCCTGGGATGGAAGGTGGAGGGCTGCTGGCAGGACAAACTCGCCGCAACGATACTTGAGGAGAAAAACTAAATAACCCCACTCTCATCACTGAGAATGGGGCTGACCACTGATTCTAAATAATAACTATCAAAAAAACTCTGTCCTTGCTTTATTCCTGCATTGGCTTTTGTGGACATTTGCCGGCGCCTGGGCGCTTGTGCATCATGCGGCGTTTGCCGTTGTGCCTCTGCTGCAGGCGCTGCATCATTTTCTTTTCGTTGTTGTACATCTGCTCAATCTGCTTCTGGGTCATGAACTTGCTGAACTCCTTGTAGTATTTGTTGCGGATGTCGAGAATCTTCTGGCTGCGCTCGAAGCGCTGCTTCATGTTCTGTGCAGCCTGCTCTTCGTTCTCGCTGCAGCGCTGGCGTTTGCCGTTGCATCTGCCCTCAGCCCACAGTTCCTTCTTGTAGCGCGTGTAGGTGGAGATGAACTTCGTGCGTGTTTTGTCGTCGAGAGCCAGTTCGTTGGCAATGTAGTTTGCCGTCTTGTCGATGAATTTCGCGTGCGATTCGCATTTGGTGTCGTTCGCTTTCTGTGCCATTGCCGTAACGGTGCATACAAGCATCAGCACCGCGAGCAATATCGGCTTGATTGTCTTCATATTCTTGTTCCTTTCTTTTTTAGTTAAACACTTGCAGGTATACCTTAATATATAATAGAATTCTCTGTTGAAAAAAACGTGTCCGGTTGTTTTTACCCCCCCCATGTCCGGTTGTGCTTTTATCCACGGGCGGTTGTTGATAATCCGCGTCGCCGGTTGTTAATAATCCACGTCGCCGGGCTGGCACATGAACACGTCATTGTTGTATGTGTCGAGCATATAGCTTTGGGTGCTGTAGCTTAGGTTGTCGAAGGCGCGTTCCACATCCTCGTATGATGTAGCGCTTTCGCTGCGCAGCATGGTGTCGTAGCTCACGATGAACAGCAGTGCTACTGCTGCCGCTGCCACAAGCGAGCGGAACGCGGCATGCAGCTGCACAGTCTTGCTGCTGTGTGTGTCGCCGTGCGGAGCCGTCTTCACCTCGCAGAGCACTCTGCTTTCCATATCCTGCATGAAGCCTTCGGGCATTCTGTAGGGCATCCGTTTGCCAATGTTTTCAAATTCAAAGTTCTTCTTCATATCGTTTCAGTCGTTTGATTCCATGTATTTCACAATCTTTTCCTTTGCCAGATGATAGTTCACTTTCGCCGTGGTTGCCGTTCCTCCGGCAATTTCGCCTATCTGCGAATAGCTCATGTCGTCATAGTAGCGCAGGTTGAATGCCAGCTGTTGCTTCGGCGGCAGCGATAGGATTGCTTTTTGCAGCTTCACCGCCTCCAGGTCGGAGTAGTCGGTGTATTGGTCGGCTGTCATGCGGTTGGCAGCCAGCGCCGCTGTGTTCCCGTCGATACTGTCGGTCAGCATTCGTGGTTTCTTCTCTTTTTCCAGGATTCTCATCGCCTCGTTCGTGGCAATGCGGTATATCCATGCCGTGAGGGCGTTTGGGTCTTTCAGACTGCTGAACGAGCGGAACACCTTCACGAGTGTTTCCTGTTCGGCGTCCTGTGTGTCGTCGTGCGAAACAAGCAGTCGGCGTATGTGCCAGTATATGGGTTCGCCGAACTTGGCAACAATCAGCCGGAACCCCTTTTCGGTGTCCTCCTGCATTGTTTTGTATATGTGGTTGTCGTCTGCTGTCATATCTTTATTTCCGGCTGTTGTTTGATAATAAGACACGGAATAAGCGGAAAGGTTAAATGCCGGGCGGCATTTTTGTTTTTCTCGTATTGGATAAGGTAGTGTATGGGGTGCTGAAATACCGTCACCATTAGCTTCGGCGGCACGGTCTTGGGCGTGCAGATACCGTTTAATGGCGAAAAAAGATGTGTCGTTTGTATTCCTTGTGTTATAGCCCTGATGCCTGGTGCAACATCTCCATATTGTCGTCCCATAGCTCCTTCAGACTGTCTTCGTCGCCTTCTTCTGCAAAATCTGTTATGGCGAGCACGCAGTCGTTCGTAATCTCGCCCACCTCGATGCGCATCTCGCAGTAGGCATCCGGATCTTCGTCTTCGTCCCACTTGAATCGGATCAGCTTGTCTTTCTGCTCCTTCACGATGGTTGCTGTTCTCTCATCCTTGTTTTGCCATGAGGTTCCCCAGGTGAACTTCAATTTGTTTCCGTTGCGTGTCACCTCGTCGGCAATCCAGCGTTCCAGTCCGGTTGCTTCGCTTATCAGCGGCCATATTATGTTTGGCGAACTCGAGTTCAGTTCGTATTCAAGGAATATGCGCTTCTTGCTTACATTCATTTTTTTTCCTTTTAAATGCCTGCATTTTGGGTGCAAACACGTATTTCGTTGGCAAAAATACAAAAAAATAGCATTATAATGAGATTTTTCTTCAAAAAGTTTTGGTATTTAAATAAAATACACTACCTTTGCACTCGCTAAAACGAAATGATGGCGGGATAGCTCAGCTGGTTAGAGCGCATGATTCATAATCATGAGGTCCCCAGTTCAATCCTGGGTCCCGCTACAAAAAAGGATAGGTCTTCGGACTTATCCTTTTTTTTGTGCGGTTTTTTTCCTGACTTCGTCATTGCGTAGTCCCCAAAATTTGTAGGGGTGTTGTAGGAGTTGTAGGTGTTGGTAGGGGTGTTGTAGGAGTTGTAGGTGTTGGTAAGGGTGGTAGGGTAGGGAATCAGAGATTTCTCTCTGATTCCGATGATATTTTTATTGTTTTATTATTGCAGTCTTGTTCATGTGGTCTTATTTCATTTCCAGTTTCATTCCGATGTCTGATACGCCGGGCAGGATTTCGCGCTTCATGTTGTGGCGGATTATCATATGGATGGAGTCGCCTTTATGGAGCTGGAGTTCGCGCAGTGGAAACTGATACTGGTATGTGCTTATGCCATTGCCGAGAAAGTTGCCGCGCTCGTCGGTGATGGGACACTTGATGGTGTCGGTCAGCGTTTTGTGCTGCTGCACAATGTGTTGCTCTATGATGAGGCTGATGCTCGTGAAAGGGAATGACGTTGTCATCCGCAGTCCTACGCTTTCGGCATACGTGCCTGGTGAGGCTGCGGGGGGGATGTTGAATGTCAGGGTGTCGTTCTTTTCCCATCCCGATAGCGGCGTGTGGGCGTAAGAATCAAATACAGTGCCGGTGGAGCATGAGGCAACTGCTGTTGCCACCATGCCCACGAGCACTGCTGCTATATTATATAAGGTGTACCTTCTTTGCATTTCTCACTTTTTAGGCATCCTTGTTGTCGTTCTTGTTTTCGGACGTGTTGCCCTGTCTGCCGTCAGGCTTGTTGCTTTGTCTACCGTCAGGTCTGTTTTCAGGTTTGTTTTCCTGTCTGCCGTCAGACTTGTTTCCTTGCTTGTTGTCTGGTCTGGCGTTTTGTCTTCCCTGTCTGTTCTCGGGTTTTCTTCTGTTTTCGCCATTGCCAGTGTTCTCGTTGTTTCTGTTCTCGTTGTTTCTGTTTTCGCCGTTGCCCTGTTCTGGATTCTTGTTCTGGTTCTTTCTCGGGTTGTTGCGCTGTTGTGGCTTCTGCTGTCGCTGCTTGGGTTTTTCGGCTTGCTGCTGTTTGCCTTCTGCCGGGCGTGCGGGCTTTTCGGTTTGTTGCGGCTTGTTCTCGGTCTGCCGTGCTGCTTTCTCGCCTTGTGGCTTCTGTTGGCGCGGCTTGTTTTTCTTCTTTTTCTTTGTCTTGTCGAATCGCGTCAGACTTTCTCCTGCAAGAAGGTCAATCTGCTTATTCGTGTCCTTCGGCGCTTCTCCTCCGCTGAGCGAGTCGGGCTTTTCGCCGCGCTTGTTCATCTCTATTATCTCAAGAGCCCTGGCTCCGGTGATGGTTTCGAGGTTTGAGGCAAGGCGCTTGTCGGTGGAGTATGTTACGAGTCCCGCCAGTATGTCGGTCTTGAACATATAGTAGTCGCCGTCAATGGTCTGCAACACCATCTCTCGGCTCGGCAACCGTCGGCTTGCCTCGATGTAGTTGTCCACCTCGTAGTTGAGGCAGCATTTCAGCTTTGCGCACATTCCGGCGAGTTTCTGCGGATTGAGCGATATGTCCTGATAGCGTGCGGCTCCGGTGCTTACTGACACGAAGTTCTTCATCCATGTGGCGCAGCACAGTTCTCTGCCGCATGGTCCGGTTCCTCCTATTCGTCCTGCCTCCTGCCTTGCTCCAATCTGTTTCATCTCGATGCGCACGTGGAATGTGTCGGCAAGCACCTTGATGAGCTGTCTGAAGTCCACGCGCTCGTCGGCGATATAGTAGAATATCGCTTTGTTTCCGTCGCCCTGGTATTCCACGTCTCCGATTTTCATCTGCAGGTTCAGGTCTTTGGCTATTTGGCGGCTCTGTATCATAGTGCCGTGTTCGCGGCTTTTAGCCTCGCGCCATTTGTCCATGTCCACCTGTTTTGCTATTCGGTATATGCGCTTGATGTCGTCCATCGACTTCAGGTTTGCTTTCTTTATCTGCAGCTTCACGAGTTTTCCGGTCAGTGTCACTACTCCGATGTCGTGTCCCGGACTTGCCTCCACAGCCACGATGTCGCCTTTCTTGAGGTCCAGTCCGTTCACGTTGTGGTAGTATCCCTTTCGTGTGTTCTTGAACTGCACTTCCACCAGGTCTGTGTTTTCGGCGTTTCCCGGCACGTCGGCGAGCCAATCGTATGTATTCAGCTGGCGGTCTTGCCTTCCGCATGCCCTGTGGCATAGTCCTCGGGCGCATCCGTCGCCAACCTTGAATTTCATATCTTTAAATTCCATTTCGTTTTTTCTCTTGTGAATATATATATATGATGTGATAAATATAGTTGTAATTGTATGTGTGTGTGCAGCTGCTCTTATTTCTGAATGAGCAGCACAATCGTCTTCAGACAGATGTCGAAGAACATGATTTTGGGGTTGGCATTCTGGCTTACGTCGCGTATGCCGCGGTCGAACAGCTCCGTCAGCTCCACCACGTTTGCCTCGTTTATGAACCGTGCGAAGTTCTTCGAGAATTCCTCTTCCTCCATCGTCATATAGTTGAGTTCCGGATTCTGGAAGTTGTACACGAAGTTCTCCCTTATCAGATGTATGAAGTATTTCAGCATTCTCTTCTGTTTCTCCCTTCCGTAGGAAGCCGCAGCGTCGCTCCATTTCTTCAGATCCTTTATCTTGCGCATGTATGCAAGCCGCATTAGCATCATGAACATGTCGAGGAACAGCCGGTTTTCGTTTCCCGTGTCAAGTTCCTTCAGCGCAGCAAGCCAATTGCCGTTTGCCACTCTTGCCAGCCGGTGCGCCACTTCGGGTGCGATGTACCGTTTCTCCACGAGTGCCTTTTCTATCGCCTCCGTGTCGATTCTCTTTATATAGAACCGCTGCGTGCGGCTGCGCACTGTTTCGAGCAGCTTTTCCGGTTCCTCGCTCACCATAATGAACACCGTCATCTCTGGCGGTTCCTCTATCATCTTGAGCAACTTGTTGGCGCATTCGCCGTTCATTCTTTCCGGCATCCAGATTATGCACACTTTGTAGCCGCCCTGGCTCGACTTCATGCTCAGTTTCCGTATCAGCGAGTCGCTTTCGCCCACTCCCGTTATCGCCTGTTGGTTTTCAGCCCCCATTGCCGCGAGCCATTGGTCGATGGAGAAATATGCCCCCTGCATCACCATCTGGTTCCATTCCTTTGCAAAGTCGTCGCTGTTCATCTTGTGTTCGCTTCCCGTTCCGGCAGGTTTTATCACGGGGTAGGAGAAGATCAGGTCGGGGTGCGCCCATTTCGCGAGCATAGCCTCGGCGCTGCGCATGCGTTCGCCGGTCAGCTGTGGCAGCGTTTTTGCCGCGGCAGCCTGCAGGGGGTCGCTCTCGTCCCTGTCGCCGAGCAGGAATGATGCCAGCGCCATTGCCAGCGCCATCTTTCCGCTGCCCAGCGGTCCGCACAGCAGCATGGCGTGGGGCACGCGTCGCTCTGCCACGAGCTGCAGCATTTGCCTCTTGGCGTCTTCCTGTCCTATAACTTCGCTGAATCTCATTTCTTTCTTTTTTGCAAACTTATTAAAAAATATTGGTTTTTCTTTTCATTATCCGAAAAAACCGACGTGCTTTATGCTTTTGGGGCAGAAATAATGTCAAAAATATATGGATTTGACGCAAAAAAGAGGTTTATTCTTCCTGTGCGATGATTTTCCGTGCGATTTCCAGTTCGTCTTCCCACACGAGCACATCCACACTCGTGAAGTTGCCCACGATTCCTCCGTAGATGTTGGAGAAATTCTCGTTGTGCAGAACGGAGTCGATGCCTTCCGATTTCAGCCGCTCTTGTATGAGGTGCGCCTCGAAACTCGTGTCGCAGCTCTTCAGTATTACCGTCTTTCCCATATCCTGTATCTTTTTTAGTTCCTTCAGTATTTTTCTTCGGCTGCAAATATACAAAAAAATCCCGGTTCCGTTCAATATATCCCGATATTTGTGCCGTTGCGTGGGGATAAACGTATGGCAACCGGGTTAAACCATTGCTTTCTGTTTTTTTTCTTTAATTGTTCTGCCTATCGTTTCGTTATTCCGATTATAAGCACTACCTTTGCTCAGAACTATTTAAATACTAACCAAAATAAAACATCATCCAATATGGAACAGAATCAGACGGGTAGCAAGTCCTACCTGATTTCTATCGTTATGGTGGCGGTGCTGGGCGGACTGCTCTTCGGCTACGACACTGCCGTAATCTCTGGAGCCGAAAAGGGTCTTCAGGCTTTCTTCAGGGGGGCAACGGACTTCGCCTACACCGACTACTGGCACGGCTTCACCAGTTCGAGCGCACTGATAGGCTGCATCATCGGTTCGGCTCTGTCGGGCTTCTTTGCCAGCAGGTTCGGGCGCAAGCGTTCGCTCATTTTCGCCGGCGTGTGTTTCTTCCTTTCGGCGTGGGGCTCTATGGAGCCGGAGACGTATGTGCTGCCGCAGGGACAGCCCAGCTGGACGCTCCTCGTGGTGTTCAACTTCTACCGTGTGCTTGGCGGAATCGGCGTCGGTATGGCGTCGGCAATCTGTCCGATGTATATCGGCGAGGTGGCGCCGAGCAATGTGCGCGGAATGCTCGTCAGCTGGAATCAGTTTGCCATCATCTTCGGCCAGCTGGTAGTGTATTTCGTCAATTTCATCATCCTTGGCTCCCATGCCAATCCGCTGTACGACGCCGTGGGCAACATCGCCAACTGGGCTGACTGCCAGTGGACGGTGGAGACGGGCTGGAGATACATGTTCGGCAGCGAGTGCGTGCCGGCAGGATTGTTCACGCTTCTCATCTGCTTCGTGCCCGAGACGCCGCGCTATCTCGTGATGGTGGGACAGGACGACAAGGCGCGCCATATCCTTGCGCGCATCAACGGCTCCCATGCCGCAGATGCCATAATCCGCGACATCAGGAACACGATAACCGTGAAGACCGAGAAACTCTTCTCCTACGGTTTCCTCTGCATCTTCGTCGGCGTGATGCTCAGCGTGTTCCAGCAGGCAGTGGGTATCAATGCCGTGCTCTACTACGCTCCGCGCATTTTCCAGGATATGGGAATGCAGAACCCGATGGTGCAGACCGTGATAATGGGCGTAGTGAACATCTCCTTCACTCTCGTTGCCGTGTTCACCGTGGAGAAGCTCGGCAGGAAACCTCTCCTCGTGTGGGGCTCGATAGGCATGGCTGCCGGTGCATTCGGCGTGGCGCTGACGTTCGGCAATGCGTCGCTCGGCACACTGACTATGCTCAGCATCATGGTCTACAGCGCAAGCTTTATGTTCTCGTGGGGCCCCATAGCCTGGGTGCTCATAGCCGAACTGTTCCCCAACACTATCCGCGGAGCGGCAGTGGCAATAGCCGTGGCGTTCCAGTGGATATTCAATTTCATCGTGAGTTCAACGTTCGTGCCGATGTTCAACATGCACCTCACCGAGGGCGACGACTTCGGCCACTGGTTTACATACGGTCTCTATGGCATCATCTGCATCCTTGCAGCCCTGTTCGTGCTGAAGCTCGTGCCGGAGACAAAGGGCAAGAGCCTTGAGGATATGTCGAAACTCTGGAGGAAAGAATAGTCAGACACACACATGATTTTCGCTTGGGCTTGCCGGCCCTGCACGGTCACCATTTATATATATGGTGACCGATTTTTTTTAACATAATGCAACACTTGAATGTTAAAACCGTGAGCTGTCAACGCTCTGAGAATCGAATATTTTGGAGCTTTAGAAAAATTGTCCGCAAAAAACGAAATTTTCAGTCGTCTGTGCAATGTGTTGTTTTTCAGAGGGTTGTGCTTTTTGGTGATTTGATAAGCCACGAGAAAAGCGGCGATTCCTATCGAACGCTTTAACCGTTCAATATGAACGGCTGAAGAGTTTGTGATGAAAAACACCTGGTGCATATCGTTTTCGAGGCGATTTTCGGGTGATTCTGTCAATGTAAGCATTACATTCCGCAAAATCGTCAGTAGGGAAAACTGTTGCCAGAGCAGCCAAGCGTATGCAACGGACGATAACAGTACATAACAATGTAAAGAATTTTGTTTTCCGCGTGTTAAAATATTCGGGAGTGAATATGAATATCTGTTAAATACAGACCCCTTCTTTTTGAGTTCTTCCGTTAAGTCCATACGTCCAGTACGATGAGCGTAAGTGCATTTAACGGAAGAACTGTCCTTTGCGTAAGTGCAGCATTCCACGTCTATTTATTTGTTCATTTCCCTTGTGGCGTCGATCTTGAGGAAAATGAAGAGCAGGAAGGTGAAGCCCCAGAGCGACGAACCGCCGTAGCTGAAGAACGGCAGGGGGATGCCTATAACGGGAGTCAGCCCGAGCACCATGCCCACATTGATGAACACATGGAACAGGAAGATGCTCAGCACGCAATAGCCGTAGACCCTGCCGAAGCGGAACGGTTGCCGCTCGGCCAGCTTTATCAGCCTGAGGATAAGCGCAAGGAACAGCAGAAGCACTCCTGCCGAACCCAGGAAGCCCTCCTCTTCGCCCACGGTGCAGAAGATGAAGTCGGTGTCCTGCTCCGGCACGAATTTCAGCTTGGTCTGCGTGCCGTTCAGGAATCCCTTGCCGCGCAGGCCGCCCGAGCCGATGGCTATCTCGCTCTGGTGAACATTGTAGCCGGCACCCTTCAGGTCTTCGTCCAGTCCCAGCAGTACGTTGATGCGCACTCGCTGGTGGGGCTGCATCACATCGTTGAGCACATAGCTCGCCGAATAGAAGAATGCCACCGAACCGACGGTGAACATGAGGATGAGGAAATATGTACGCATGCGGGTGTAGAGCGCCTGATAGAGCAGGAAGCCCACGAGTACTACCGTTGTCATTGCCTGCACGTATATGATGTTGAACGGGATTACGAACTCTGCCACGAGTATCGCCAGCACCGTGGCAAGCAGCGAATAGCCGGCTATCTGGTTGCTCTGCCGCTTGTTCTTGCAGTATATGCGCACCATGCCAGCCGTGAATATCTGCACGAGCAGCAGCACCACGAAGGGGCCGACGGGCGTGGCGGTGGGGTAGATGAGGGTTTCGCCGAAGCGTATGCCCACCACGAAATACACCACCATGGCGACACCCGTGAACAGGATGCTGCCCGGCATGCCCTCGCGGTAGAACATGAGGAAGAAGGAGAGGTAGACAAGGGCCGAACCGGTTTCCTTCTGCGCCACGATGAACAGCATTGGCAGCAGCACCACGGCGCAGGCGGCGGCAAAGTCTTTCCACCGGTGTATGTCGAAACCGTAGGTGCTCATCAGTTTGGACACGGCAAGAGCCGTTGCAAACTTGGCGAACTCGGCCGGCTGAAGCCGCAGCGGACCGAGCACGAGCCATGAGCGTGAGCCCTTGATCTGGTGGGGGTTGAAGATGGTGGCGAAGAGCAGGAGCAGCAGCGCGGCGTATATCACGTAGGAGAACGTGTCGTAGAACTTGCTGTCGAGCATCAGCAGCACGAATCCCAGGGCTATCGATGTGGCTATCCACACGATTTGCATGCCGGAACGCGCGCTGAGGTTGAATATGTCGTTGTCGCCGTAGGTGTAGCTGGCGCCGCACACGCTGACCCATCCGAAGACGAGCAGCGCGAGGTATATGCCGACTGTCCACCAGTCGAGGGAGCGTATTACGCTCGGTTGTTTATCTGTCACTTGATCCATAGGATATATGTCTGTGCTGGAATTCCGCTGCCATCTTCTCGGAAGAGGGCGACAGTTTCCTGTTAATATACTGTTCCATCATCAGTCCGCCGATGGGCACACCGTAGTCGGCGCCCCATCCTCCGTTCTCCACGTATACGGCGATGGCTATCTTGGGATTGTTCATCGGGGCGAAGCCCATGAACACGGAGTGGTCGTGGCCTCGGTTCTGTGCCGTTCCCGTCTTGCCGCAGGCTTCGAAATTGAAGCGCGATAGCATCTTGCAGGTGCCGTCCATTGCCGACTTGCGCATTCCTGCCACGATGTAGTCGTAGGAGCGGCGGTTTGCCTTCGTGTAGTGGCGCTCGCGGAATTCGGGCTTCAGGTATTCGCCCTTCACGTTCTTCACCACGTGCGGCGTGTAGAAGTAGCCGCGGTTGGCGATTGTGGCGCCGAGGTTGGCAATCTGCAGCGGAGTGAGGTTCACCTCGCCCTGGCCGATGGAGATACTGATTACCGTGAGTCCGTTCCATGAGCCTTTGTAGGCTTTGTCGTAGAACTGTGCGTTGGGGATTAGTCCGCGCTTCTCGCCCGGCAGGTCTATGCCGAGCTTATAGCCGAAGCCCATGCTCACCATATAGTCGCGCCAGGTATTCATGGCGTCCTGCACGGTCTTGTATTTGCGGCGGTTGCCGATCATATAGTAGAGCCCCCAGCAGAAGAATCCGTTGCACGATGTGCCTATCGCCGGTACGATGCTCAGCGGCGAGGCGTGGCCGTGGCAGCCCACGTGCAGTCCTCTATAAGAGAATCCGCGATGGCAGGGGAACGCCGTTGAGGGGGTGATGATTCCTTCGGAAAGGAAGGTGAGTCCCTGGGAGGTCTTGAAGGTGGAGCCCGGCGGATACTGTCCCATGATGGAGCGGTTGAGCAGCGGGCGGTGCGGGTCGCGCATCAGGTAGCGGTGCATCTTTCCGCGCAGCCGGCCTGTCATGAGGCGGGGGTCATAGCTCGGTGTCGATACCATGCACAGCACTTCGCCCGTGGACGGTTCTATCGCCACGATGCTGCCTATCTTGCCCTGCATCAGCCGTTCGCCAAGGGCCTGTAGGTTCAGGTCGATGCCCAGGGTGAGGTCTTTGCCGGCGATGGGGCGCGTGTCGAGCTTGCCGTTCTGGTAGCTGCCCTGTATGCGTCCGTGGGCGTCGCGCAGCAGTATGTGTACGCCCTTGCTGCCGCGCAGCTCCTTCTCGTAGTATTTCTCTATGCCCAGCTTGCCGATGTAGTCGCCCGGCTGGTAGTAGCTGTCATCCTCGATGTCGGCATCGTTCACTTCGCCCACATCGCCCAGCACGTGGGCGGCGTAGGGGTAGATATACTGGCGTATGCTGCGCTTCTGGATGTAGAATCCAGGGAAGCGGTAGATTTTCTCCTGGAACACGCTGAATTCGTCGGTCGTGAGCTGGCTCATGAAGAGCTGCTGCGTGAATCGCGAATAGCCGGGGTTCTTCGAGCGGTCCTTTATGTCGTTCATCCTTTTGATGAAATATTCCTTCGTTATGCCCAAGGTCTGGCAGAAGGTGGCTGTGTCGAGGCGGCCGCTCTCTTCGTTCATCACCACCATGATGTCGTAGGCATGCTGGTTGAACACAAGCAGTTTGCCGTGGCGGTCGGTGATGGCACCGCGCGCCGGAAACTCTATCTTCTTCAGGAAGGCGTTGCTGTCGGCGTTCTTCTTGTAGTCCTCGCTCATTATCTGGAGCACAAAAAGCCTTATCAGGTAGACGATGATTATCGCCACCGCTGTTCCGCCTATCACGTAGCGCCGGTTTTCAAGTCCGAAGTCCTTACTCATTTCTTCTCTGTCTTTATGTGCTTAGTCCCGGCTCACGTTGGCAAGCACGAGGATGAAAACCATAGTGATTACGGTGCTGCCGGCGATGTTTAAAATCCACTGCAGCCAGTTGAAAAAGTTGAATGTCTCGAGTGTGAAGAACACAAGGCAGAAGGCGAACACACAGATGAACGCGTAGCCCATGTATTTGCCGGGACCGAGGGTGCGGAACGAAGGGCGCACGTCGTCCTGGTTGTCGTGGGCGATGAACATCTGCAGCACGTAGGGCTGCAGCAGCGCCATGAACGTGAGCGACGCGGCGGCAAGTCCGGGCGTGTTGGCAAACACGTCGACGCACAGTCCGAGCGCGAATGCCCACAGCAGGGTAGCCCATTTGGGACTGTATCTGCTGAAGCGCAGCACGAAATACACATAGAGCAGCGGTATGGCGCAGCCGAGCAGATGGATGTGGTTCAGCACGAGCACCTGTGCCATGACCAGCGAGGCGAACAGCAGCAGGCGCTTGATTATGTCGATACTCATTTCTCTCTCTCTTTCTATATTGTTTGTTTTCTTTGTCGTCTAACTCTTATTTCTTGCCGTCGTTGCGGGGGCTCAGCGAGTCTTGGGCGGCTTTCAGCAGCAGTGCCTTGTCTTTCAGCGTGGCGTTGTCGATCACGCACACATGGCGCAGATTGCCGAAGTCGGTGGCAAGGCGCAGCTGCACGCGGTATGACAGTCCGTCGGCGGAGTTGAACACGTGGAGTATCTTCCCGACGCTGATTCCGGCAGGGAAGATCGACGAATAGCCGTTGGTGATTATCTCGTCGCCGATGGCAAATTTGGCATGGCGCGGCACGTCGTCAACGTAGGCTATGTCGGCAGGCTGCCTCTTCCAGTGCAGAAAGCCGAAGTAGCCGCGCTTGCGTATGCTTACGCTGATGTTCGAGTTCACGTTTATCACGGGGATTACGATGGCATAATGGTCGGACGCCATATACACCACGCCCACGACACCCGTGCCGCAGGCCACTCCCATATCTTCGTGCACGCCGTCTGCCTTTCCCTTGTCGATGGTTATCAGGTTGTCTTCCTTGTCGGTGGAGTTGGCTATCACCTTTGCCGGTATGAGCCTGAAGCCGGCAAGGGCCTGCTTCTGGCATTGTGCCAGACCAAGCGAGTCGCCGCTGTTGTCGGCGATGTATTGCTCCAGGGCGTGCACGCGCTGCTCGAGCATCAGGTTGCGCTCGCTCAGCTGCTTGTTGCTCCGCGACATGTTGAAGAAGGTCGTCACGGCGGAGTTGTATTCGTATATCTTTCCCACCACGGCATTCGCCGACGAGAAATATACGCTGCCCTGGAAGCTGTTGAAACGGAACAGCAGTACAAGGCTCACCACCTCAAGCAATATGAAGACGAACCAGTGGTTGTTTTTTGCCAGAAAGGCCAATAGATTGCGCATTAGCTTTTATGAAAAACTGATTGAATGGGGCTTGAATGCCGAAGCACCGTCCCCCAGCCGCATATATTATGGTATGTACGGGGGAACGATGCTTCTGTATTTAATGAAATGTATTGTTTTATAGTCTCATTGTGCCGCACCGGCAAAATTATCTCATGAGGAACGAGAAGCGGTCCACGTTCTTCAGCGCAATGCCGGCACCCTTTGCCACACTGTGCAACGGGTCTTCGGCAATATGGAACTGGATGTTTATCTTGTCTGTCAGACGCTTGTCCAAACCACGGAGCAGCGCACCGCCACCTGTCAGATATATGCCGTTCTTCACGATGTCGGCGTATAGCTCCGGCGGAGTGTTCTCCAGAGCCGAGAGCACGGCGTTCTCTATCTTGGCGATAGTCTTGTCGATGCAGTGGGCAATCTCCTGATAGCATACCGGCACCTCCATGGGCAGTGCCGTGATGCGGTTCGGACCGTGAACCACGTAGTCCTCCGGTGCCTCGTCGCCGAGGTCGGTCAGTGCCGAACCCACGTGTATCTTGATGCGCTCAGCCATACGCTCGCTCACCTTCACGTTGTGCTGGCGGCTCATATAGTCCTGTATGTCGGCAGTGAGGTCGTCGCCGGCAGTGCGGATGGAGTTGTTCGAAACGATGCCACCTAGCGAAATCACGGCAATCTCCGTGCTTCCGCCGCCGATGTCCACAATCATGTTGCCCTCCGGAGCCTCCACGTCGATGCCGATACCGATGGCGGCAGCCATAGGCTCGAAAATCAGATACACATCGCGACCGTCGGCATGCTCGGCGGAGTCGCGCACGGCGCGAAGCTCAACCTCGGTGGAACCCGAAGGCACGCCGATAACCATGCGTAGCGACGGCGAGAACAGGCGGCTGCCCGTGTGTACCATCTTTATCAGACCGCGCATCATCTGCTCGCAGGCGGTGAAGTCGGCAATCACTCCGTCGCGCAATGGGCGGATAGTGCGTATGTTGTCATGAGTTTTCTCATACATCATCTTGGCCTTCTCGCCCACGGCAATCATCTTGTCCGTGCGGCGGTCGAGGGCCACGACCGAAGGCTCGTCAACCACAATCTTGTCATCGCTGATGATGATTGTGTTCGCCGTTCCAAGGTCCATTGCTATTTCCTGTATAAACGAAAAGAATCCCATTATTCTTAATTCCTTTAACCTTATTAATATATATGTTTAAATAATATATCCACCGGATTGGTGAATATTTTTATTTCTCAAACCACGCGTGGATGGCTGTGTCGTAATGGCTGCTCACTCCGAATGCCCTTGTGGCAAACATCTTGCGATCTTCGATGTCGGTTGCCGCACCTTTCTTGTTCAGAATGTCAAGCAGAACACCATACTCGGCTTTGCTCGGAACGATTACCACATCCTTGAAATTCTTTGCTCCTGCGCGGATAAGTGAAATTCCGCCTATGTCGATTTTCTCGATGATGTCGGCATCTGAAGCTCCGCTTGCCACGGTGTCTTCGAATGGATACAAGTCTACGATGACCAAGTCAATCTCTGGTATCTCATACTGAGCCATCTGCTCGCGGTCGCCATCGTTGTCGCGGCGTGCCAGAATGCCACCGAACACTTTCGGATGAAGAGTTTTGACGCGTCCGCCGAGGATTGAAGGGTATGTCGTCACGTCTTCCACCGCCTGGCAGTCATAACCCAATGATTCGATAAACTTCTGTGTACCTCCTGTAGAGAGGAACTTCACTCCTTCAGCGTTCAGCTTGGCGAGCAATTCATCCAGTCCGTCTTTATGGAAGACTGACACCAATGCTGTCTTGATCTTTTTTGTTCCAGCCATTTTGTCTCTTTATATGTCTTGTTAAAAATGTATTTGGGTGCAAAGTTACAAAATAGCTTCATATTTTCAACTATTGTAACGTAAAAATTCAATCATTTAATCTTTTTTGTTGATATGCACCAACTTCCGTTGCGGTTTTCCTTACATAACATTCTGTTCCTTCTATAACATTCAGCGCCCCTATAACATCTGGACCTTCTTTAATATATGACCCATTGTCGGAATTTATTTAAGCCAAATCGGCATTAGGGCTTGTTTGGATTTTGCTTTTTTAGGAAAATGGGTTTTGTCTGGCTTTTAATGAGTAATAGCGAGCTGTTGCGAATTAAAAACAAAAGAAGCCTTATAGCAGGCAAAAGACTGCAAGTATTACCTGTTGGCGGAATTAATTTAGTGCATACTTAATTTTGCCAATGGGCTTGTTGTTAATGAAGTTTACGTATTGCAGAATGGTAAGTGCACTAATTTTGCCAATGATT
>OQVS01000382.1_pt1 | contig 29970 bp, 16 predicted proteins | sample 1691601 | NCBI WGS metagenome assembly OQVS01 (sample SAMN03418268, study PRJEB22391) | human gut metagenome | biome: human-gut; feature: organic feature; material: feces | host: Homo sapiens | place: Tanzania | collected 2013-01 | reverse complement strand
TCACAAACTCTTCAGTCATTCATATTGAACGATCAAAGCGTTCATTATGAATGACTGTTTTTTTGCTACGCTTTAAACTGGTCCAAAGTACAACCTGTTGAAAAACAATGTGTTGCGCGGATGAGGTAAAAATCCGATTTTTGCGCACAATTTTTCTTAAGCTCAAAAATATTCGATTCTCAGAGCGTCTGCGTCTCACCGATTTAACATTTGAATGTTTCTTTATGTTAAATAACAGGTGTATCGCTACTTTTTGTACACAACCTCTCATTTGTTGTCATTTTGTTTTTACTTTCTGAGTGAAGAAAAAGTTTTCAAAAAATAATCACCAAAAGTTTTCATTTTTAGAATAATGCTTTTATCTTTGCAAAAAAATAGAGACCTTGTTATGGGCATTCGCGGAAGTGCCTTAAGTTTTAAAAATGTTGAACCAGCATAAAAAACACAGAAAAATGAAATTCCGATTGAAACTGTCATTGATGATGACCATAGCTGTCGGCATAACATCGCTACCGGCATTGGGACAGACCTTGGGCGTGAAGGCAAATGCATTGTCATTGTCTCACGCAGCACTGGGAGTGGGAGCCGAGATGGAACTTGGCTACAGATGGAGTGCCGAGCTGTATGGAGCAGTGAGCCTATGGAAACGCTCCGACGATAAAGTGAGGAAGTATTGGGCTGTGCAGCCCGAGTTGCGCTATTGGCCGTGCCAGGCAATGGCAGGGCATTTCGTTGGTGTGCATCTCAATGCCGCCCAGTATAACGTCGGCGGCGTGGAGCTGATGCCCGGAATGCTCAAGACCGTGAAGGACCACCGCTATGAGGGATGGCTTGCGGGTGCCGGAGTGACCTACGGCTATCAGTGGGTCGTGGCGCGCCACTGGAACGTGGAGTTGTCGGCGAGTGCCGGCTACGAGTATCTGCATTACAGGAAATACGCTTCGCCCGGGCGCTGTGCGCCGCAGAGCGGAGAGAGAGGTCACGGCTATTGGGGCCCCACGAAACTTTCGGCAAGTTTAATCTATATATTCTGAACAGCACATGAAAAAGACTACAGTATTCTCAGTAATCCTATCCCTTGTACTGATGTCGGCATTCGCGTGCCTCCCGGCGGAGGCAGCGGCAGTAATGCAGCAGGCAACGGAAACCAGAGACAGCAGCATAATGGTGACGTCGGCACGTGTCATACCGCATGAGCGGAGCATGATAGTGTCGATGAGTGTTCGTGTGAACCGCCACATACGGTCGACAGAGTCGTTGGAACTCCGCCCCATACTGACCGACGGCGGCAGCAACCGTGTGGAGCTGCCCTCCATATTCATCAACGGAAGGGCGCAGAACATCATCTTCCATCGCAATCGCAGCAATGCGCGCCGCGACTGCTATGCCGTGCGCCGCACGAATGGCGTGGAGCAGACAGTGGACTATCTGCGCGAGGTGGGCTATCAACCGTGGATGCGCAGTGCCACGCTGATGTTCGAAGAAGTGCCCTGCGGATGCGGCATCCCCGTGGCATACGCTTCGTATGCCGTAGCCACCTGTCGCAGCGATGCCACGCCTCGCCTCGCCTTTCTCATTCCGGCGGTAGAGGATGTGAAGGTGCGCCAGGAATCGGGCAGAGCCTATCTGTCGTTCCCCGTGAACAAGACCGAAATACAGGAGAACTACCGTGGCAACGCCGCCGAGCTGAAGAAGATTATGGCGGCAATCGACCTGGTGAAGAACGATTCCAACGTGATGATAAACCACATATCCATCCACGGCTATGCCTCGCCCGACGGCTCATACGCCCGCAACGAGCAGCTTGCCCTCGGCAGGACATTGTCGCTGAAGCAGTTCGTGATGTCGAAGTACACCTTCGACGAGAGAATCTTCACCACGTCGCATACGGCAGAAGACTGGGAGGGCCTCGTTTCGCTGCTCAGGAAAGAGACAGCGATGGAGAACCGCGACAACATACTGAAGATAGCCACCGGTATGGAGTCGCCCGATGCGCGCGAGCAGCGCATCCGCGCCGAATATCCGGCGCAGTATCGCTATATGGTGGACAATTGGTATCCCAAGCTCCGCCATTCCGACTATACCGTGGGGTATATCGTCCGGCCGTTCACCGTGGAGGAGGCAAAGCGCGAGTTCAGAGTGCATCCGCAGAATCTGAGCATCGACGAGATGTTCCGCATAGCCCAGACCTACAAGGAGGGCAGCGAGCAGTACAACGAGGTGTTCCTCACGGCAGTGAAGCAGAATCCGGAGCATCCGGTGGCAAACCTCAATGCCGCCTGCATAGCGCTGAAAGCCGGCGACACCGCTTCGGCTGAACGCTATCTCGAAAAGGCAGCCCACGGTCCGGAGCGCACGCTTGCCTATGGCGTGCTAATGATGAAGCAGGGGAAAACCGAAGATGCAGAACGCCTGTTCAAGGAGGCATACGACGGCGGACTGAAGGAGGAGGCAACCCACAATCTGCGGATACTGCACCCCGAAGCATATTGATGGAGATACATATATATAAGCATAATATAAGAAAAACATAGATAGTATTAACAGCATCAAACTAAACCAAACACTTTTATGAAGGAGAAAATATTTGCAATATTGTCAGTGGCTGCTGTTCTAGCATCATGCACAGCTGACATCGACGACTGTCCCGCAGTGCCGGAGCAGCCAATAGCCACGAAGAACTGCCTGGCAGTAGTTTCATTCACCGTGCCGCAGACCGGCACGGAGAGCGACGCACCGTCGGCGCGGGGCGCACGCACGCCATACAAGGCGACTGCCGAGAATGCCGACAAAGACTCGCTCAACCTCAGTTTCCCGGCAGAGAACAAGCTGGACGGCGTGGTGCTCTATCTCTACAATGCGCAGTCGGGCAACTTCGCCGACTCCGTACACGTGTCGCACCTCAAGTCTGAGGGAGTGCAGTACGGCAATACGATGCGCTTCAGCAGCGATTCCATCCGTCTGGATGCCGGAGAATACCGCGTGTATGCCGTAGCCAACACCACGATAGCGGCAAAAGACATATCCACAGAGCGAGCACTCCTCGGCACAGTGCTTTCCGGCCGTTCCATCGTGAGTGTCGTTCCGGATGGCGGCATAGTGATGACGAACCGCGGCAATTCAGCCGTCACCGTGGACGTTACCCCCAATTCCGTGAGCCTCATCGACATCTCGCTTGAGCGTGCTGTGGCAAAGGTGGAGGTGGGCAAGCGCCACGACTCCTACGTGCTGCGCGACAAGGCTGGCAATGCCTATGCCCGAATCACCCCGGGCAGTTTCTATTTCGTCAACCTGAGCCGCGATTTCTATCTCTTCCGCCATGTGGGCAAGTTCGACAAGAACGTCACGCCCACTGCCGAGGCATACGCCTGGAGCATGGACAACTTCGGAGCCATACCCGATGCCGACGGCTATCTCGTGGATCCCCACTTCTTCGATAAGCGGTGGGACAAGAGCAACAGCTTTGACGGAGCGTCGGTCTTCGACAATGCTCTCACGGATATAGCCCGTACGGGCAACCAGTACTCCTCCACGCTGTTCCCAGCCACCGACTCCTACACTAAGTCGTATATCCTGGAGAACGCAAACTTCTGGACGGCACAGCGCGAGGGATACACCACGGGAATGGTGATAAGGAGTGTGCTCACGCCCGAAAAGTCGCGCTGCTTCGATGAGAGCGGCAACAACGTAGACCCGCAGGCAGTGAGCGGTCTCTACTATTTCAACTATGCCTTCTATACCAGTCTGGATGCCGTGAAGGCCATCGGCGGCGGCAATATCCCAACGGGCAGCGTGACCACCGACGAGCTGTACAGCAAATACAGCATAAAGTATTTCCCCATCGACGACAAGAGCCTATACCCCTGCTACTACAAGCACTGGATAAAGCACTTCGACAATGGCGACAACCGCAAGGTGGGCGTAATGGAGTATGGAGTGGTGAGAAACAACTGGTATCGCATCACCATTGCCGACGTGGCAGGACTGGGCTACGGTACCGTGCACGTGGAGCCTACGCGCCCCGTGGAGGAAGACAATGTGCTGCTCGTCGATTATAAGGTCACGCCGTGGGAATACCGTCCCGACGATGCCGTGCTGACAAAGTCGCGCAGCCGACGATAATGTGGAACCATCGAAAATGGAAAAACAATGCTTAAGAAATCAACCATAGCAACCGCCTTTGCGGCGGCATTGATGCTCGGCTCGTGCAGTTGGGTGGAAGACGACCTCTCCGGCTGCCCCGACTGCAACGGAACGCTGAGTGTGAAGATAGAGCACAAGTACAATATGCTCAACATCGATGCGGCGTCAACGCGCATTGAGTCGGCTGACGTGTTCGCGTGCAACAAGGCAACGGGAGTGTCGCGCCGCAAGTCGTTCACCAGGCAGCAACTCGACAAGACTGGATATTATGCCGATATGGCGATGGAGGGCGGCGGCAGCTACGACATACTCGTGTGGTCGGGAATCAGCGAAGCCGTCTTCAATGCCGAAACGCGCAGTGTGAATCTGGGCACACAGCCCGGCGATACCATCGGCGTGCGTCTGCCGGTGCTGTTCCACGGAGCGGCGTGCGGCGTGGAAGTGGAGGAGGGCAGCGACAACGTTGCCACCGTAGATCTGGTACAGGACACGAAACAGCTGAACGTGACCGTGAACTACAGCGGCAGTCGCGAATTGCATCACGATGATTTGCGCCTTGTGCTCACGGCTCCCAACAGTGTGCTCGATGCCGACAACCAGACCGCAGCCGCCCATACCACGGCATATAAGCCATATTCGTCGCGCGTGGAAAGCATCGAGCGGCAGCAGGTGGCGAATTACAGCCTGTCAACGCTGCGGTTGATGGAGAAAGACCGCGACAGATGCCGTCTTGCACTCTATTATCAGGCTCCCGACGGTTCGGCACGACAGCAGCTCTTCGACATACCGTTGATTGACTATCTGCTTATGTGCAAGACCTTTGAGGGCGAGGGAATGACATCGCAGGAGTATCTCGACCGTCAGAACTTCTACCATATCGTGTTCCTGCTTCAGGATACCGACAATCCGCGAGAGCCGTTTGCCATATCCATGCTGTCGGTGAACAACTGGCAACTGCGCACCGACGATGCTACAATCATAGTGTAATAGCATTGTGTGCTCCACCATCCGCTTTTGTAAAGGGATGAAGGAAGGGAAATATGTGAATGGATACAGCTTGAGCTTGTTTCCATGGCTTTCCTCTCCTTCATCATTTTTTTGTTTACCTTTTAATATTTCTTGAGTTTTGCATGTGAAATATTGCAATAAAACAATTTTTCGGGCAGAAAAGTTTTGAGGCTTTAAATATTTTAACGTTACAGTTGTTGCTTTGTGCGCTTATTTTGCTTAAATTTGTAAAATAAGACAGTGTGTCGTGGCGCATTGTCGTATATTAACATAGCTAAAGTAGACGAGATAGAGACACAGGAACCGTGGCAAAAACTATTTCCGTAGACTATCAAACAACAGAGACAATAACTAAATTATTTTTTAACCTCAAAACTTACGAGTATGAAGAAGCAGGTTTATATTACTTCAATGCTCCTTACGTTTATTGTAGGATTAGGAGTATGGGCGAATGTAAATGACGGCAGGATTTTCAGGAAACCCCTGAAACCACAGATTATGCCGTTGAGTAAGCAACAGGCAATATCGATGAAATCGAAGACAGCGAGAAAAGCGGAGGCTGGCAACAGCAAGACAGCCTGGAGCTTCAAGCTGTCGCAGCAGACAATCAACGGAATTGAAGAAGGGACAAAATGGAACGATTATTGGCAGAAAAACGCTTGCGGTTGGTCGGATGACAGCAAGTCGTGCTATACCGCATGCTTTAGTTTCAATGGTGGTCAGTTCGGCCCGTTACAGTATGTAGCCGACGGAGAGGGACATATACTGCCGGAAACCGAGGGGCTGTATTTCGGCAGCATATATGGCGATGAAAACCATTTGGGCGTAGATCTCTTCACAGACGGGAGGGATTATATGCGTTTGAACTACTCCTTTACGTGGGTTGCGCTTGTGAATGTAGCAGTAGGACAGAGTGTCACCGTGTGCTATAAGGCGCAGACCAAGGATAAGTCAGAAAACCAGAGTATAAGTTTCAATGCGTATGGACTGGAATACAAGTCCGGCGATGCAAGTAACGACACAACGGAGTTCAAGTCGGTGGTGTTCAATGTGACCGAAAACGGAGGCGTATTTTTCTGTCCGTCAAACGGATTGGATATGTCAAATGTGGTAATGCTGGTGAAATCGATAAAGCTTACCGCGTCAAGGACTTATGCGGAAGAGGTGCGAAGCGAGGTGCAGACGTACATCAACGATTCGATAGCCGAATACCCCGGAATAAAGGCAGAGCTGACAGAAGCATACGAGGCTTCGGCTTATACCGATGATACGCCGGATGATGAGCTTTCGATGAAGGTGGAGAATCTGAAGACGATATTTGGCAAGGTCAGGGCAGTAGTGAGAGACATGCCGAATTTCCACGCCCGTATTGCGCAGGCAGAGAAATATCTTGCCACTCCTGCGGAAGGAGCGCCGGTAGAGGAACTCTCTGCAGCATTGGCGGCGGCAAAGGCTCTTGATGCGGCAACAGCACGCAGCAACGACTATGCCACGGCTTCAGCGGCATTGGAAAACGCAATTTATGAGTATATGTCTTTTGTGCTGCCGATAAAAGACTGGAACTTCAACAGACAGCTTTCGAATGAGTTATATAATATCTCAGTGGACGATTATCACCGTATCGCCCGTTGGGACGGTTTCAACGGCGTATATATGGTAGACACTTATGAAGTGCCCGAATACGTGGTGGTGGATGGAGTGCGCTACAATGTAGTGTCTATGAGAAATAGAAACTCTTATAATCAGGACGTCATAAGTTCACTTGTCTTGCCAAAGAATTTGCGCCGAATAGAGGATAACACATTCGCCGGATTCAGAAATCTCAGGTCGCTTGACATACCGAAGAGCGTGGAGCAGATAGACGGCAATATCTTCGGCTACTATTGGGGCAGCGGTACCGATAATCTGCGCGACATATATCTGCACAATGAAAAGCCACTTGAGTCGACAGAGGCATATTCCAGCAGGCGAGTGCATGTGCCGGACGGATGCTTCCACACATACCGCTTGTCGCCGACATGGAACCAGTGTGTGATAATACCCGAAACACCGGTGGAAGTAGCAGTGGAAGTGGCTGACGAAGGCGAGCTTGGAAGACTCGTTCTTGATAAGGCAGGATATTTGCAGGAGGTGAACAGACTCAAGGTTTCAGGAAGACTCGGCAATGATGACTGGAGCACGCTATCACAGATGACAAACCTCGTGTATGTGGATTTGTCGGGAGTGCCGAACAACGCCATTCCTTCATATCAGTTCTATAATACTTGGGCTATGGACAGTGTCTGTCTGCCGTCGAAGACAGAAATTATCGGCAACAACGCTTTCGAAAACTCCGGCATATCGGAAATGAAATTCCCCGAAACATTGAGCACGATAGGCGACAAGGCATTCTACAGCTGTAAGTTCATGGACAATGTGGTGTTCCCGGCTTCAATGCGTTCAGTGGGCAAAAATGCATTCAATGATAACAAGAATCTGAAGCATCTGGTATTGAACGAGGGTCTCACAACGCTTGGAAATAGAGCATTCTATGGATGTGACATAAGGAGCCTGCAGTTGCCGTCCACGCTTGGTATGCTCAAAAGCGAAGTGTTCAGGGAAAACGTTAGGCTCGAGACTGTTCAGTTTGCAGAGGGACTGACAGTAATCGAAAGCAACGCATTCTATAATTGTAAGTCTATCAAGGAGCTTGTAATGCCGTCGACACTGTTGGAAATCAAATATAACGCATTCGCTCAGTGTGATAGTTTGAAGAGTCTGACATTGAACGAGGGTCTGAAGTCGATAGGAGAAAATGCTTTTATCAATTGCTGGAAGCTTGAAGAGGTTACTTTGCCGAGTTCTCTCCGTATGTGTACAGGCGTTCCGTTTGCCGGCTGTCAGTCGCTGACGACGATGAATGTACACGCCGTGATACCGCCGACGACCAATGGAAGCACACCGATAGCGAATGTGGATATGACCAAGGTGAAGCTGTTTGTGCCTACGTGGAGTCTGAACGAGTATATGCTCGCTCCGGGATGGAATTCGTTCCTCACGGTGGAGGCATCCGACTATATGCCGCAGAATGTGGTGATAAACAAGGACTTCGTGTTCTCGCTCCGCGATGAACTCGCAGAGGATTATCGTCCGAACATATATATGCTGTGGTCAGACGTGAAGCAGGCAAACAACCAGGGGACAGAAGAGTATCTGAGAGGAAACCTCACCATCAACAGCCGAAGCAAGCTGCCGGTGAACGACTTCGTGACATTCATGTCGCCGTATGCCAAGTATTACTCCGACCAGCGTTTGGCTTCGACGTACTATGGCAGTAGCATCATACCGCAGAACCCAACTTCGCTTATCGTGAATGGAGAGATGCGTGCTGAGAACGTAACGATTAACCTCGTGAACAAAAAGAATGTATGGCAGTTCATCAGTTTCCCGTTCGACGTGAAGATGAGCGACATCGTGCCAGTGGACGAGAATACCCAGTGGGTGGTTAGAGAATATTCGGGCTACAACCGTGCCAACGGCAAAAACGAGTCTACATGGCTCAATCTTACAGCCGACAGCGAGCTGAAGGCAGGCAGGGGCTACATAATGCAGTGTTACAACGGTTCAGACGGCAATCAGATGTTCGAGACCGACGACAATGGCGTGAAGTATGGTTCGGAATGTGTACTCTTCACTGTGTCGCCGGTGAAGGAGAGCGTGAACCGTCAGGCTATATTCATTGCAACTGACCGTAGCGTGAAGCTTGAGGAGCATCTGAGCGAGTTTGAGCACAACCGTTCCTGGAACCTAATCGGCAACCCGTATCCGTCGTTCTATGACACACGCTTCCTCAATTTTGAGGGAATCATCACAGTATGGAACTCCTACAGCAAGGCATACAAGGCATACAGTCCGGTAGACGATAGTTATATTCTGAGTCCGGGAGAGGCATTCTTCGTACAGCGTCCGGTTGACCAGGAGGACATCACCTTCGCAAAGGAGGGACGCCAAACCTACAGCTACGCACGCATACTGGACAACAATGAGGCAAAGATGCGCAATGCAGAGACCGATGCAAAACGCTACGTATACAACCTGACGCTGAGCGGCAACGGACTGACCGACGGTACGCGTGTGGTATTCAACGAAAAGGCAAAGGCAGAATATGAGCTGAACCGCGATGCAAGCAAGTTTATGAGTATAGAGCCGGCAATGCCGCAGTTCTACACAGTGAACGGCAATGTGAACTATGCCATCAACGAGCGTCCTGCCGGAAGCGGCATCGTGGAGCTGGGCATGCATATCGGCGCAGAAGGTGAATACACGATTGCAGTAGAAGGCACGCCAATGGGCGAGGTGGTTCTCGAAGACCGGCTGACTGGCGAGTTCATCGTGCTGACAGAAACGGAGGGGTACACATTCCATGCAGTTGCTGGCGACAGCGCCGGACGCTTCTTCCTGCACATTAATGCTATGGGAGACACCAATGGTATAACCGACATCATTGGCGGAAGCACTAATGCTGATGCTCCAGCATACAGCATTAGCGGACAGCGCGTAAATGCCGCTACATACAAGGGAATCATGATTGTAGACGGCAAGAAGATAGTAAACAAGAAGTGATTAACTAAATCAGCTTCACTATGAAAAAGAGTATATTTATATTATTGATAGTGTGGTTGTGCCAGCTGTCTGCCTTAGCGCAGACGGATGGCTACAACCCACCCAATCCACCGGATCCGACGGTGCCCGACCAGAAGCCAGACGAGGAGTTGTTCTCCTTGCAGCTTATGGTATCGCCCGTTGTGGCAGGTTCGGTAAGTAGTGGGAACAGCAGCTATGCGGAGGGAAAGAGTATATACGTGTATACGAACGGCAACTCCGGATTCGTGTTCCAGTATTGGATTGATAATGAAGGAACAGTAGTTTCAAGGAACAGTGGATTCTATTACACTATGCCCAAGCGGAACGTGGTGCTGACGGCAGTGTACAAATATCAGCCTGCCAATCCGGCAGACCCTACTGTGCCAGAAAATGTGAAGACGTACAAACTAACGCTGACGGCAAAACCCGTGGGTGCAGGTTCGTTCAGTCCGAGTAGTGGAAATGAGTTCAAGGAAGGTGACCAGCCGACGCTTTATGCCTATTCCACTGCTAACTTCAAGTTCAATCATTGGGAGGATGCAGATGGAAGAACAGTGTCGACGGCACAGAACTTCTACTATGTCATGCCGGCGAAGGACACACAGCTGTTTGGCGTGTTCGACTATGTGCCGGCAAACCCGGCGAACCCGGGGACAAACTCCTGGGACAGCTTTATGGGCGAAGTGATAGTGGATGATTTCGCTCCCGGCTCCATGAGTTCGGCTATATATGCAGTAATCGGTGGAAGCGGAAATGCTTCGAAGGTAACCAGTATCGTGGCTGCAGGAAGAATGAATACGAACGATTTGCAGGTGGTGAACAATTTCCAGAACTGTGCTATACTCGATTTGAGCCGTACCACGGGGCTGACCACAGTGCCGAACTATTATTATAACAATGCAAATGCGCTCACACAGATATTACTGCCGCCAACGGTGGAGAATATAGAAAAATATGCGTTCGGCAGATGCAGTGGATTGTCAGCACTCACCTGTTATGCCGTTACACCGCCGACGATTGCCGCCAATGCCTTTGACGGTGTGGCAGAAGGACTGGTGATATACGTGCCGGAGAACAGCGTTGCACTTTATGAAGCGGCTGACGTGTGGAAAAACTACGTCATAATGCCGATACAGAAGGATTCGTACTCTCTGGAGATTAACCTGCCGGATGATTGCAGCGACGGACGCTACAAGAATATGGTGATGGAGCTTATCAACGTGAAGAGCGGACAGAAATACAGATATGTTGTGACAGACAGACTGAACTATACGTTCTACAACCTGATGAAGGGTACAGCTTACAATGCATATCTGAAGAATCTTTCGGGCGACGTGCTTTCCGAAATCAGTGGTATCACTGTGGAGAACAACGACCAGAGTTTGACGTTCAGCGGCATCAAGCAGCTGCATACGGTTTCGCTCAAGGTGCTCTCGCCGGAGGGTAACGACCTCACGTCGCAGGTAGAGGTAAGGTGGTTCGACAGTGCGTCGACATTCTTGCTCAAGGGACAGACATTGGACGGACAGGTGGAAGGTGCATCCGTCAGATTCGCGGTGGAGCTACCGCAGACGCTCGGTGTGCAGTTCGTTGCACCGAAGGATTCGCTCTATGAAGTCCTGTCCGGCGAAAATGCTGTCAGCCTCACTCTTGCACCTCTTCCGCAGATGAAGCTTTGCGGAAAGGTGGTGGATGATGAAACAGGGGAACCATTAGATGGAGTCACCGTCACTGTGACGCAGACGCTGAACGGCAAGTTTTCGAAGGCATTTGCCGGCAAGACAGACAGGCAAGGTTCTTTCTCGCTTGATGTGATTGCCGCCCCGTCGACTGTCACCTTCGCTGCACAGGAGTATATAAACAAGAGTGTGGCTGTGGCAGACAGCTTGCTGTGCGAACCGCAGATAACGCTCGATGAGGCTCGTCTTGTGACTATCAACGGTACGACGGTTTCCCTCGGATTCACCTACACGACAAGTGTTGCCCCTGGCGAAACAGCACAGGTGCAGGATTGGTATGCTGACTATAATAATGTGGCATACACCATATATAACAAGACACAGCAGAGAGCCGTGAAGGAATTTAGTGTGCAGTATCCTAAGATAGTGATGCTCGAAAAGAGTGCAGAGGGCGATGTGCTGCAGATTACTGCCGCGAGCAAGACCGGAGCCTTCAAGCCGGTGACGATTGAGACAACGGTGGATGCTTACGACAAGGCAAAAGCAACGTTCCCGATTGTACAGCTTGGTGGCATAAAGGCGGTTTTCACGCAAACCGAGAATTCTTCCGTTTTGGCAATGCTCTACGACGCGGCAGGCACGCTGGTGAAGACAGCTGACTATGATGCAGCCTGTGCCATGTTCAGTGATGTTGCCGATGGCGACTATACTCTGGTTTCGATGGGCGAAAGTTCGTTGTTCAACTCCGTGTATAACCTTGCTGGACTTGTCGAGGCAGGACTCAGGGAAGGTACCGACTATGTGAAGAATGCAGTGAAGGTAGAGAGTGGAGTGGTGGCAACGGTGAAGAATGCCATAGTGCCGTTCTTCGATGATACAAAGCTCTATTATACAGGTGAGAAAACGTCGTTCACGGTAAACAAGAGCAGTGTGGTGGCAGGCAACTATCTCACTATGCAGGCAAAGGTTGACTTCAAGGAGGCATACCGTAGTAACGTGAGCAATGTGGAACTCGTGTTCGAATTGCCGGAAGGCTGTTCGTTGGTTGAGAATTCGCTGATGGTAGGCACAAAAATCTCAGGCTACAGTTATGAACAGAACACGGTAACAGTACAGCTCGGCAATCTGACCGACGAGCGCGTACGCTTCTGCGTCATTCCAACTCAGAGCGGCGAATTCGCCCCCAATGCATCTGTCAAGTTCATGCTTGGCGGCAAGAGCCTGACACAGCCGATAGGAAGCACGGCATACAAGGTGGAAGATCTTGAGATACGTGTTCCTTCAACAGTGTGCAAGCCTGAATTCTCGGTTAGCGGTGTCGCCACGGGAAACAGTACGGTGGAAATCTATTCCGGTTCCGACCTGATAGGACAGACCAAGTCGCTTGCAAACGGTATGTGGACTGCAAAGTGCCAATTATACGATGTATGTAACCTTGGACGTTATCAGATATTCGCTAAGGTTACAACAAAGAACGGATTGGAGATGCAGACCGAAAACCAGACATTGGTGTATGACGAAAATGCCATTGAAATCTCAAAGGTGCATATGTATCACTGGAATCCGGAACTGAACAAGAACTATGAAATAGTTTTTGATTACCAGAACCCGTCGACAGTGGCTCAGAAATATACATATTATATATATAACAGGCAGTTCACGTTTACTATCGACTTTACCGAAAACGACACAACGAAGGTGAAGGACGTGATGTTGAGAGTGAAGACAGGTGACGGCAAATGGACTGTGCTGCCCACAAGTTTTGACGTCAAGAAGAATTGTTGGGTTGCAAGTGGAGAATTCGGAAACATGTATGACGGCATTGTTCCGAAAAATGTTGGCGTGGCATACAGAATGGTAACTCCGTATGTACTTGATGCCAAGAGCATAGACGAGAATCTGAAGCTTGTTGGTGATGTGCAGGATAAAATGCGCGCAGACCTTGAGGAAAGCGCATCGCTCGTTGAAGAACTGCTCAATTTTTATCTTGCCGACTCACCAGATGAGGCTAAAATACAGGAACTCGAAAATAAAGTCTATAGCACATTCGGACTGACGGAGACGGAACCCGCCGTAGTAGGTTCAGAGGAAGACGGAAACGCCTTGATAGACAGTTTCAACGAGCAGCTTGCCGATACATCTTATTCGGCAGCGCAGAATATCTTGGAGGCAAAGCTTTCAGAGCTCTCAAAGATTGCCGATTATGCAAAAGGCATGGAGTTCGGTACAAGTGAGGGTTATGATGAGGCAACGATATTGGACAATGGTTTCGAAAAAGTTGTTCTCAACGACTCTTCCGTTGTTTACTTCAAGTACGAAGAAACGAAGGTAACGCTCGTAAGCTTCAAGAACAATTATTCGGCGGTCGTTGAACTCGACGAAAACTCGCCGGCTGCACAGATGATGCGTGTTGCCGGAAAGGACGACTTTGTGGCAAAGGCCAATGCCTTTATCGATTATGTGCAGGAGAGATGCGGTGTGCTGAATGATGGTCTTGGCAGAGTGCAGAATTTCCTTGATACATACCAGAATTTGCTGGGTGTCGCTTACAAGAAGTCAAAGGAAGTCTTTTCAAAAAATCTCGCAACGCTGAAGATGCTCGCCAAGAACAGATGGGCGGGAAGAACATTCCCCGGCCAGAAGATAATAGAGAATGGCTTGAAGGAAACGGCACGCAAGAGTGGAAATGTAATGCACGGCACACAGAAGGTGGGCAAGGCACTGGGAGGTCCGGTTGCTCTTGCCGCAAAGAAGGTGTTTGCAGCGTTTGACATCGTAAACCAGCTTCTCGCCGGTGTACGCGACATGAAGAGCCTTGTGAAACTCTATCAGTTGGTGCCAAAGGAATGTCCGTTGAACCAGTCGGAGGCAGACAATATACGCAATAAGGCTTCTGCCCTTGGGTTAGGTGCGATATCATTCTACAGTCTCAACATTGCGGCTGATGTCATAGCTATAAAGAGTGCAATAGCGGCAGGTCTTGCATTGGCACCATCGGGCGGTACATCAGTAACGGTGCTGCTTGCCGACTTGGGCTTGCTCGTGGCAAAGGCTTGGGCTTGCAGCAAGTATGAGGATACAATGAAGGCAAACATATCAGATTTGCGCAATAGGCTGCGTATGCTGAGATGCAAGAAGGGCGACAAAGGCTATGTGCTTGAGGATGATTATGATTGGCATGACTCCACGGAGCCTGACAACGATGTAAGCATCGACCCGTCGGGATTTGTTTACGAAGGTGTGCAGACAAACCGTCTTGAGGGTGTCACAGCCACTGCTTATTACAAGGAGATTGTGGAAGACCAGTATGGCGACTTGCATGAGAACATCGTTCTTTGGAACGCAGAGGAATACTCGCAGCAGAATCCGCTGTTTACCGATGAGAATGGTATGTACCGTTGGGATGTTCCGCAGGGACTTTGGCAGGTCAAGTTCGAGAAGGAAGGCTATCAGACCACTTGCTCAGAGTGGCTGCCGGTGCCTCCTCCGCAGATGGACGTGAATATTGGTATGGTGCAGAACGTTCAGCCGGAGGTAGTGAGCGCCAAGGCTTATGAAGACGGTGTGGAGATAGAGTTCTCCAAGTATATGAAGCCCGAAAGTCTGTCGTCAGACAATGTCTATCTGAAGTTAAAGACAGGTGTTTCGGAAGAACTCTTGAAAGATATCACAGTTGCTATGCTCAACGAAGAAGCCGTAGAAGAGGGCAGCAGCGAGAAGTATGTTTCAAAGGTGAAGCTTGATCCGGGCGAGAAGGATATAACACTGGCCGATGAGGTTTATGTGGTTGTTTCGAACAGGGTGCAAAGCTACGCCGGAATACAGATGGCTGACGCTTACTCGCAGAAGCTCGACGTTGAGAAGAAAATGCGCAAGATACAAGTGGATGAGACTATAAATATCGGCTACGGCCAGTCGCAGAACATCCTTATAGGTGTGCTGCCTGCTGATGCCGCAAAGGGAAAGACCCTCTACGTGAACTCGGCTTCGGATATGATTGCTACCGTTTCAGGCGGTAATGCCGTGGCTGATGAGAGCGGCAGACTGACTCTTGTGCTCGACGAGAACGGACAGACATCGATTACCGTAAACGGTGAACTGCTTGGAACTACGGCACTGCAAATTTCAGCAAAGGGCATCGACCTTACGGCACAGAGCCTCGTGAATGTTGTTGATCCGGCAAAACTTGCAACGGTGAAGGATGTCGTAGCATCGCGCATCAGCGGAACGGCAGTGTATAGAGGCCAGACCGTGACACTGTCTTGCGAGACGGATGGAGCTGTGATATATTACACTATCGACGGCTCTTGTCCGTGTGACGTATCGAAGCGCATAAAATATGACGGCAAGCCAATAGCCATCAACGGTGATATGACACTGAAGGTAATGGCTGTGGGTATGAATGGCAGCGAGAGCGAGACAAAGGAGTTTGCTTATACTATAAAGCAGACAAACATGCGCTTGGCCCTTGCCAGCGGATGGAACTGGGCTTCACACAACCAGGCTGATGATATTGCAGCCAACGACCTGAAGCTTTCCTCCATCAAGCGTATACAGACACAGACGGACGAGATGTTCAATGACCCGAATTATGGTTTTGTGGGCTATATTGATGACGTTAATGGCGGACAGACCATAAAGGTTGAAACCTCGGCTGCAACCGACATCGTGCTCCATGGCGAACAGTATAATCCTACGGCAACGGCAGTCATGCTGCATAGAGGATGGAATTGGATTGGATATCCTATGGACCAGATTATGTCGATCGGAGAGGCTATGCAGTATCTTGATGCTGAAGAGGGAGATTTCCTTACAAATCTTTCCGGTGGATACGCCCAGTATCATGATGGCAGCTGGATTGGCGACCTTGAGGTTATGACCCCAGGACAGGGATATCTGTTCAAGTCGGTTTCCGAAAAGTCGTTTGTATACAACGATGCTATAGTATCCAATGCTAAGTCGGTTTATGGTCACAGAATGAACCTTCACGTCGCGCCTTGGGCAGTAAGTGCGCACCGTTATCCGAGCATGATGTGTATCACGGCAGAGCTTTATGCCGATGGCGTGAAGCAGGAGGCTGAAGACTATTGCGTCGGGGCTTTCGTCGATGGCGAGTGTCGTGGTGTCGGCAAGGTAGTAAACGGTGTTGTATATCTCTCTGTATATGGCGACAAGTTGGCATCCGTTACATTCCGTGCCTTCGACCGCAATACGGGTGATATTCTGGATTTGAAGGAAGAGGTTGAGTTCTGCGCAGATGTGCTTGGTGCAGTTTCTGCTCCGTTCAAATTCCACTTCGGTGAGACTACTGGCATAAGCGATGTGCAGACTGACAGGCTTAAGACCGGCAAGATGTTTAATATAAACGGACAGCTTGTTCGTTCGGCAGGTCAGCAAGGCATCTATATTTATGACGGAAAGAAAGTATCTGTAAAATAAAAAATGAAGTGCAATGAACAAATTCGATAAGATTAAGCTGTTCGGTTGCATGTTGTATCTGCTAACCATTTCTGCTGTCCTGCATGCGCAGGGCAGCGGATGGTCGGTATCGCCTTACGATTACCGTTATGATATGACAGTATATGCGCAGCTGACGGTCGACGAAGAGCCAATAACAGATTTCGCCAATTATGAAGTCGGGGCTTTTGTTGGCAATGAATGCCGTGGCGTGGCAAAGGTGAACAGTTCCGGTGGCAGCTGCTGGCTTTATGTCAGAGTGTACAGCAATGTGTCTTCTGGTGAGACTGTGGAGTTCAAAGTGTTCAACAAAGAAAGGAACAAGGTTTTTGGAACATCAGGTTCCGTTGCCTTCAGTTCTTCTTCGGCGGTGGGTACGCCAAGCTCACCTTTGAGTCTTGTTTGCTATATGACTGCTTTTTCCATTTCGGCACAGACAGCCGATGAGTTGATGGGTAGTGTATCGCTTCAGGGTGGAGGCGATGAGGTTATCTATGGTTCAAGGGTCGTAGCAAATGCTTATCCTGCCGAAGGCCATAGCTTCGTGAATTGGACAGATGGTAGCACTGTCGTTTCAACAGACAATCCGTATGTCTTCAAGGCCATATCAAATGTAGATATGATTGCGAATTTCAAAGTCAATCAGTATGATGTGGTGTTTGTCGTTGACGGCGTTGAAACGCGTACATCTCAAGATTTCGGTTCCGTCATCACCGCCCCTGCCTCCCCCGAGAAGGAGGGCCATACCTTCACGGGCTGGAATCCGGCATTCGTCGATGGCGCTACCGTTCCTGTTGGCGGCATAACCTATACCGCCACATGGAGGGTGAACCGCTATACCATCACCTTCGACAGCAACGGCGGTTCCGCCATAGCCCCGATAACGCAGGACTACGGCACCGCCGTCACTGCTCCTGCCGACCCCGTCCGCGAGGGCTACACCTTCCAGGGCTGGGACCAGGATATCCCTTCCGTCATGCCTGCACGCGACATGACCTTGAAGGCAGAGTGGAAGATAAACCAGTACATGGTTTCCTTCGTCGTTGACGGTGTCACCGTACAGGAGGACAACCTCGACTACGGTTCCGTCATCACCGCCCCTGCCTCTCCCGAGAAGGAGGGCCATACCTTCACGGGCTGGAATCCGGCATTCGTCGATGGCGCTACCGTTCCTGTTGGCGGCATAACCTATACCGCCACATGGAGGGTGAACCGCTATACCATCACCTTCGACAGCAACGGCGGTTCCGCCATAGCCCCGATAACGCAGGACTACGGCACCGCCGTCACTGCTCCTGCCGACCCCGTCCGCGAGGGCTACACCTTCCAGGGCTGGGACCAGGATATCCCTTCCGTCATGCCTGCACGCGACATGACCTTGAAGGCAGAGTGGAAGATAAACCAGTACATGGTTTCCTTCGTCGTTGACGGTGTCACCGTACAGGAGGACAACCTCGACTACGGTTCCGTCATCACCGCCCCTGCCTCTCCCGAGAAGGAAGGCCATACCTTCACAGGTTGGTCACCGGAATTGCTTGAGCGAGTTCCTGCGACCGACATCACATTCACGGCATGCTTCAGTGTGAACGTTTATAAGCTTACCTACTACGTGAACGATGAGATAGTACTTGCATTAGACAAGGGATTTGGTGAGGCTATAGAGCCGTTTACGCCAGAAGTAGGTGCCGGAATGAAATTTGACGGATGGCAGGACGAGATACCAACCACGATGCCGGCACACGACCTTGACATCCACGGCAAGGCATCCGTGGTTTCGGCGATAATGGCAGTGTTTGCTGATGGCAATACAAAGGTTGATGTTTACAGTTTACGCGGACTGCTTGTCATAAAGGCAGCTTCCGCTTCGGATGTCAGCCATTTGCCGAACGGCATTTATGTAGTTCGTGGAAAGAAGTATGTCAAGAACTGACATACTGGCAAGAGAAAAATTAATTCCTCCTTTTGTTCTTCTCCCGATGGTGGGGCAAGGTGCAAAAGGAGGAGTTTTTGTATAAAAGCTTGTGTATTTGTAGTTACAAAAGCAGTTATTCTTTATTGGATGCTCTTGCAGACAGATTTTTTAATACCTTTGCATAAAATATAAGCAAAATAAAAAAGATGGAACATAATGTATTGAACCATTCCCTTGGCTTGTCGAAGTCATGGCTTGGCATTTCCTGCTGTTTGCTTTTCGGCTTGCTCGTGCATACGGCAGTGTCATGCGGCTGCCGCACGGCGAAAGGTGTCTCGGCAGTGCCGGATGATTCCGTGGCCCGGATGTGGGGCAACGACCCGAAGAATGCCGAGGTTATATATCTGAACGAGGACAGTGCATATACTGAAGGCCGTGGGTTCGAGGTGTACAAGGCTGCCAATGCCGACGGCAGCGTTGTGAGGTGTGTGGAGTGCAAGCATTCTCCTTACACTAATTATTACAGTCTGCATTCGCCCAACGGCAACCTGCGCCTGCTTGCCACGAGCTATAGCGAGATGGGCGACATCGTGGGAATACTTGTCGATTACGATGCTAAGGGGCGTGTCGCACGCCTTACAAGACTCAACGAACTCGGGCAGAAAGGGTATGATGTGCTCGGAAACGGCGAACTGAAGAATGTCTGCCGCGTGTTCCGTGAGTGGATACTGCGTCCGTCCGGCAGTGCGTGTAGCTATATCGTGGAGCGCGATTCCTCGGGATCGATAACGAAGGTGGGTGGCAAGAGAGTGCCAGCCGATTACAAGGCAAGGGTGTTCATCCGCGAATGGGCACCGTCGGCGTTCTGGACGAGCGACATCAGCGGTGGCTGTATGGGCATATTCGTTCTCCATGAGTACCAGGGCGACCGCAGCGGCAGCTATGTGAACTATCTCTACGAGGGCGACCGCCTTATAGCCGAACTTGCCTGCTGGAAAGGCACATTCATCAAGGCGCGTACATATAATGAGCACGGCGCAATGGTAAAGCAATACGACGACCGCAATGTGAATATCTATGACGTGACGTTCGCTGATTTCGATATGCAGACCGTGTGGTATAAATAAATGAAAATAGCGTTTCTTTTTGCATTTGCGGTCTTTGTCGTTAGCAGATAAAATCTTAATTTTGCATCTATATTTAATTTGTGGATATTCAGAAAAAACTGTTGGTATGATTATAAAAGTCAGTGGGATGCGCGATGCGGAAAACATAAATGCCGTGGCGGCGCTCGGAGTGGATATTATAGCGTTCGATTTCCGCAAGGGCAGCGAGAGGTTCGTCAGTATGGTGCCGTCGTATGCGGGCATCATTCCCGACTATGCCGGAGGAGAGGCTGTTTCGCTGGATAATTCCCCGGAGAGCGGACGTGCGATGCTTTCCGGCACGTTTTCCGACGATATGCCGCAGACAATCGTCACGCGCATATATAACTATAATCTCCACTGCGTGGAGCTGTGTGGCAGCGAGTCGTCAACGATGATAGAAAACCTCCGGAGAACGGTTGTGCCAGACATACGCCGGGAGCTTAAGGTGATGAAGCGTGTGCCGCTGGACGAAGCGGAAAGTGCGGCAGCGCGCTACGGACACGGCGGGCTGGCGGATATGCTTGTGGTAGAAAACCGTATCGGGTGTCTTTCGGATGCCGACTGCCGGTGTGTTGTCGAGAGGCTTCGTGGCTGTGGAGCGCGTATGCCGTTCCTTGTCGGTGGCTGCGTGGACGAACGCCTGCTGGAACACCTGCTCGGGGCAAGGCTCAACGGATTCGTTGGAGTGGATTTGAACGAATGCTGCGAAACGGCGCCGGGCGTGAAGGATGTGGAGAAGATAAAGAGGCTGAAAGCAATGCTTGGTTAAGGTAATTTAAATATTCGACTGCTGTTTGTAGTTTTGTTTTTTACTTTTTTAGCTAATTGTTTTGTTTGTATAATAAATTTTAGTAATTTTGCAGCGTGATTATATAGTGTGTATTGTGGGCTGATGTCTTTATCGTTATATAGGCTACAGCTTGCTGCAAAGGATTGTTCATAAAATAATGTCAGCGTAATATGAGAAGACTTTTCGCCATATTGTTCATTGCGGTGCTTGTGCTCCAGTCGTGCGAGTTCAAGCTGAAGCCCTTTGACATAACCGAGGGCGAGCCGCATAAGGTGCAGGTGTGTCGTTACGACCGTCTGGAGAGCCAATATCTCACTACGAGCGATTTCTCTGCCCTTCAGCAGATGAACACCGACTATCCTATGGAGACCCGCACGCTGATTGAGGATATGCTGAAGCTTGGTGAGGTGGACGATCCCGAGATAAACAGGAAGTTCCTTTCTTTCTATCAGGACTCCGTGCTCCAGGCGCTCATCTCTGATGCTGAATCAAAATACGCCAATATCGACGACATCAACGCCCAGTTCAACAAGGCGTTCGATAATCTGCGCAAGTATCTGCCCAACATACATATCCCAATGATATACATGCAGATAGGCGCTCTCGACCAGAGCATCATCATCGGCAACAGCACGATAGGCATATCTCTCGACAAATATCTTGGCGAGGACTATCCGCTCTACAAGCGTTTCTACCCCATGTCGCAGCGCAAGAACATGAACCGCGAAAATATCGTGCCCGATGCCGTATGCTTTTATCTGATGAGCCTGTATCCGCTACAGGATTTCGAGAAGCGCCCCCAGTTTGAGCGCGACCTGCATGTGGCAAAGGTGATGTGGCTCTGCAACAAGGTCCTGGAGAAACGGTGTTTCAACACGAAGTATGTTCATACGGTTGAACGATACATGGACAGCTGTCCGTCGGAGAGTGTGGCTGCATTTATGCGCAGCAATGCCTACGACAAGCTGAAGACCATGAAATGCAAATGATTTTAACTTTTCTGTACGGTCTTATTGTTAAAATGTAAAATCTTTTATATACAGGAATGCCTTCGTTCTGTATGAAAACACTCTTCGACGAAAATGTTGGGCTTAGTTTTGAATTTTGCTATAGTTTTGTCTGTCAGGCGTTTATGGCGAAAAATCCCGAAAAACCTAATGGGCTTTGAAGCCGTTCGATATGAACGTTCAAAGCGTTCATATCGAACGGCTTCAAAATTTGTGCTTTCCGAAATCGAAAAAATGAAATTTTCGGGCGTTTTCTGATCCGCTTTCCGCTTGTTCCTGCGTGTTGTTGTACGTTGTCCCTTTCTGTCATGCTTCAGTCGGTTGCCGTAGGGCGCCTGTTTGGTGGCATTTTTGGGCAAAACGAAGAAAAACCGAATGTTAATGTGAAGGAACTGAAATCTTAAAATCTGTTATATGTGAAATTTTTCTCCCTGCCGGATATTGTTTTTCTTGAGGTAGTTGTTGAGTCTGTTCGTGAATTCGTAGTTTTTCAGTCCCCAGTCCGGGGCGATAAGCATCTGCTTTGGCGACTGCGATACGAATCTTTCTAAAGCGATTCCGGGGCGTAGATTCTGGATATATTCGGCAATGATGCTGATGTATTCGTCGACGGAGAACACGTGGAACGGCTCGCGCTCGTATTCTTCGGCAAGTCGCGTGCCGCGCACGATCTGCAGCTGGTGGATTTTCAGTATGTCCAGCTTCGTGGCTGAAATCCTTTCAGCCTGCTTCACGATGTCGGCGTGCGACTCTCCCGGCAGTCCTACGATGACATGTCCGCCCACGGTGATGCCCCTTTCGGCAGTGGCGTTGATGGCGCGTGCGGAGCACTCGAACGTGTGGCCGCGATTAATGCGCCGCAGTGTGGCGTTGTCGGTGCTCTCGATACCGTATTCTACGGTGAGGAACGTCTGGCGGCTGAGCTCTTCAAGATAGTCGAGCGTGGCGGTGCTGATGCAGTCGGGGCGCGTGCCGATGACAATTCCCACCACGTCGTCGCACCCGAGAGCCTCCTCGTATTTCCGGCGCAGTTCGTCGACCGTGGCGTAGGTGTTACTGTATGCCTGGAAATATGCCACGTATTTCATCTCGGGGTATTTTCCTGCAAAGAAGCTCTTGCCTGCCTCGATTTGCTGGCGTATCGTGAGGTGCCGGTTGCAGTAGGAGGGATTGAAAGTGCGGTTGTCGCAAAACGTGCATCCGCCGCTGCTCACCCTGCCGTCGCGGTTTGGGCAGGAGAAGCCGGCGTCGACGGATATCTTCTGTACGCGGAACGGGAATTTCTCCCTTATCCAGCTGCTGAATGAGTTGTAATTGTCCATAATGCTTAAAATCGTTTGATTTGCAAAATTAATTAATATCTTTTAAATAACAACAGTACTTCTGTATAAAGAAAATAAATTACCTTTGCCGAATATATCGTGCCATGTGTACGGAAAACTAAAGTTAACGTTGAATTTAAACAAAAACAAAAAAGAAATATGAAGAGGATAATGGTAATGTGTGCAGCGTTGCTGATGAGCGTCTCGAGCATATTTGCAGGCGAGACCCTTACGCTGAAGGACATAACTTCGGGCAAATTCGCCACGAAGAGTTTGGGGAGCATCACGGCGCTCGACGACGGAGAGAGCTATGCCAGCGTGAGCAAGGACGGAAAGCGGATTGTGTGCTATTCGTTCAAGACGGGTGCCCAGACTAAGGTCCTTTTTGACGTGGACAAGACTGTGGGCGAGAAAATCAGTTCGTTCGATAACTATATCATGAGTCCCGACGGAACACGTATGCTCATACAGACGAAATCCAAGAAGATATACCGCCATTCGTTCACGGCAGACTTCTATATATATAATATAGGTGACAGAAAACTGGAGCGGCTGTCGGACAACGGGCCGCAGCAGTCGCCGATATGGTCGCCCGACGGAAAGCAAATCGCCTTCGTGCGCGACAATAACATCTTCCTCGTGAAGCTGCTCTACGGCAATGCCGAGAGCCAGATAACGAAAGACGGCAAGCGCAACGAGATAATCAACGGTATACCCGACTGGGTGTACGAGGAGGAGTTCGGCTTCAGCACGGCAATGACCTTCAATGCCGACGGCACGATGCTCTGCTGGATAAGGTTCGACGAGACCGACGTGCAGCAGTATTCGCTCCAGATGTTCAAGGGTACATATCCGGAGATGAAGGAGAATGCAGAATACCCCGGACTCTACACATACAAATATCCGAAGGCAGGACAGAAGAACTCCAACGTGTCGGTATACAGTTTCGACATACAGTCGCGCCAGACACGTAAGCTGCAGGTGCCGCTTGACGCCGATGGATACATACCGCGCATTTTTGCCACAAGCGACGCGCAGAAGATGATAGTGTTCACAAGCAACCGCCATCAGAACCAGCTGTGCCTGTATGCCGTGAATCCGAGAAGTACCGTGGCACAGCTTCTGTTGAAGGAGCAGAACGACAAGTACGTGCCGGAGGAGGCAATGAGCAACATCAAGATTACGAACAAGCATATCCTCGTGCCGAGCGACCGTGACGGATATATGCAGCTCTATCTGTACAGTCTGAACGGAAACCTGGTGAGAAAGGTGACCAGTGGCAACCGCGACGTGACCGACGTGTACGGCTACGACGAGTCTACGGGCAACACGTATTACCAGGCGGCAGGTAAGGATCCGATGAACAGAGAAGTGTATGTTACGGCAAGCAACGGCAAGACACAGTGTCTGACTGCACGCCAGGGTTGGAACACAGGAACGTTCAGCAAGAACTACAAGTATTTCGTGAACGTGTGGAGCGACATGAACACACCGTTCGAATATTCTACATACAGCAGCAACGGCAAGAAGATTGCCGTTGTGAACGACAACAAGGAGGTGAAGGACAAACTTGCTGCCTACGACATGGCAGGCAAGGAATTCTTCAAGTTCAAGACATCGGAGGGAGTGGAGCTGAACGGAATCATGGTTAAGCCCCACAACTTCGACCCGAACAAGAAATACCCGGTAATCATGTGGCAGTACAGCGGACCGGGCAACCAGCAGGTGACCAACTCGTGGGGCGTGGGTTCTATGGGGCAGGGATGCTTGTACGACAGTTACCTTACCGACAGAGGCTTCATCGTGGTTTGTGTGGACGGCAGAGGAACCGGCGGCAGAGGAGTCGACTTCAAGAAGTGTACGTATCTGAAACTTGGCGACCTCGAGTCGAAAGACCAGGTGGAGACGGCAATGTATCTGTCAACGCTGCCATACGTGGACAAGGACAATATCGGCATCTGGGGCTGGAGCTTCGGAGGATTCAACACGCTGATGAGCATGAGCGACGGTCGACCGGTGTTCAAGGCAGGCGTTTCGGTGGCACCCCCAACCGACTGGCGCTACTACGACACCGTGTATACCGAGAGATACATGCGCACACCGAACGAGAACCCTTCGGGCTACGACACCAATCCGATACAGCGCGCAGGCAAGCTGCACGGCAGCCTGCTCATCTGCCACGGACTTGCTGACGACAATGTCCATCCGCAGAATGCATACGAATATGCAGAGGCACTGGTGCAGGCAGACAAGGATTTCAGAATGAATATGTACACCAACAGAAACCATAGCATATATGGTGGAAACACACGCAATCATCTGCTCCGACAGATAGCTGATTTCTTTGTTGAGAAAATGAAATAAGAAAAAAAACTGCAAAATATGTCGTTGTAGACCGTTTTTATAAATAATAATTATTATATTTGCAAAATAAACGAAATAAAGCAAATAGAAAATGGAATTTACAGCAAAACAAATTGCAGAGTTTGTCAAAGGAAAAATAGAAGGCGACGAGAACGCTGCAATAAATACTTTTGCAAAAATCGAAGAAGGAAAGAAAGGTGCAATATCCTTTCTTTCCAATCCGAAATATACTCATTATCTGTATGATACAGAATCAAGCGTAGTGCTTGTCAATGAGGATGTTGCACTTGAACATCCAGTGAAGGCAACGCTTATCCGTGTGAAGAATGCCTACGAAGCCGTGGCGCAGCTGCTGCAACTTTATGAATCTATGAAGCCGAAGAAAACCGGCATCAGTCCGCTTGCCAGCATTGCCGCATCGGCAAAGGTGGGCGAGAACTGCTATGTGGGAGCTTTCGCGTGCATCGGCGAGAATGCCGTGGTGGGCGACGGTTGCCAGATTTATCCGCACGTGTGCATCGGCGACGGAGTGAAGATGGGCGACAACTGCCTTTTCTACCCCAACGTGACGGTTTACCACGGATGCCGCATCGGAAACAACGTGACGATACATTCAGGCTCTGTTATCGGTGCCGACGGATTCGGATTCGCGCCGAACGCCGACGGATACGACAAGATTCCGCAGATAGGAATCGTGACCATTGAGGACAATGTGGAGATCGGTGCGAACACATGCGTTGACCGCTCCACGATGGGCAGCACATACCTGCGGAAGGGAGTGAAACTCGACAACCTAGTGCAGGTGGCACACAATACCGACATTGGCGAAAACACCGTGATGTCGGCACAGGTGGGCATTGCCGGCAGCACAAAAGTCGGCTCATGGTGTATGTTCGGAGGCCAGGTGGGGCTGGCGGGACACATACAGATCGGCAACAAGGTGTTCCTCGGAGCACAGTCGGGTGTGCCGGGAAACATAAAGGACGACCAGACACTCATCGGCACACCGCCGATGGAGCCGAAGAAATATTTCAAGTCGCAGGCGATATTCCGCCGTCTGCCGGATATGTACGCCCAGATGAATGCATTGCAGAAACAGGTGGAAGAACTGAAAGCAAAGCTTGAAAGCAAGTGAAAATAAAACAATAAGATATGTCAAAACAGAAAACACTCAAAGGAAGCTTTGCCCTCTGCGGCAAGGGACTTCACACAGGACTCAGTCTTACGGTGACGTTTAACCCCGCTCCTGAGAACAGTGGATACAAAATACAGCGTATCGACCTTGACGGGCAGCCCGTAATAGATGCTATCGCCGAGAATGTGGTGGATACGCAGCGAGGCACGGTGCTGGGAAAGGGTGACGTGAGGATTTCTACAATAGAGCACGGTATGTCGGCACTCTATGCAATGGGTATCGACAACTGTCTGATTCAGGTAAACGGACCTGAATTCCCGATTCTCGACGGCTCGGCAATGATGTACGTCCAGAAAATCAGCGAAATAGGAATAGAGGAGCAGAATGCACCGAAAGACTATTATATAATCCGCCGCAAGATAGAGGTGAAAGACGAACAGACGGGCTCCTGCATAACAATCCTGCCAGACGAGAATTTCAGTCTGACAACCATGTGCTCGTTTGAATCGAAATTCATCAACAGCCAGTTTGCCACATTGGACAATATGGACAACTATGCTGACGAGATTGCGGCAGCGCGCACATTCGTGTTCGTGCGCGACATTGAGCCGCTGCTGAAGGCAAACCTGATAAAGGGCGGCGATATGGACAACGCCATAATTATATATGAAAGGCAGACAACGCAGGAGCGGCTCGACCAGCTTGCTGACCTGCTGAACGTGCCGCGGCTCGATGCAACGAAGCTCGGATACATACAGCACAAACCACTTGTGTGGGAGAACGAATGCACACGCCACAAGCTGCTCGACATCATCGGCGATATGGCACTTATCGGCAGGCCGATAAAGGGAAGAATCATCGCCACACGTCCGGGACACACTATCAACAACAAGTTTGCTCGGCTGATGCGCCGCGAGATTAGAAAGCATGAGATACAGGCTCCTATCTATGACTGCAACGAACCGCCGGTGATGGACGTGAACCGCATACGCGAACTGCTTCCGCATCGCTATCCGATGCAGCTCGTGGACAAGGTGATTGCTCTCGGCGCAAACAGCATCGTTGGTGTGAAGAACGTTACGAGCAACGAGCCTTTCTTCACAGGACATTTCCCACAGGAGCCAGTGATGCCGGGAGTGCTGCAGATTGAGGCAATGGCACAGTGCGGCGGATTGCTCGTGCTGAACACGCTCGAAGAACCGGAACGGTGGTCGACATATTTCATGAAAATCGACGACGTGAAATTCCGCCAGAAGGTAGTGCCGGGAGACACCCTCCTGTTCAAGGTGGACCTGCTCGCCCCTGTGCGCCATGGCATTTCATCGATGAAGGGATACGTGTTCGTCGGCGACAAAGTGGTTTCCGAGGCAACGTTCACGGCACAGATAGTGAAAAATAAATAATTTGATTTTAAACAGGATTAAATATGAATCAGATAAGTCCGTTAGCATTTGTACACCCAGAGGCAAAACTCGGTGATAACAATATAATCGGTCCTTTTTGCTACATTGACAAGAATACGGTTCTTGGCGATAACAATAATCTGCTGAACAGCGTGACGGTACATACAGGAGCACGCATTGGCAACGGCAACGAGTTCTTCCCTGGTGCAAGCATAAGCACCAAGCCGCAGGACCTCAAGTTCGTGGGAGAGGAGACGACTTGCGTTATCGGCGACAACAACAGTATCCGCGAAAACGTGACGATTTCGAGAGGTACAGCATCCAAGGCAACGACAATCGTAGGCAACAACAACCTGCTTATGGAATGTGTGCATGTGGCGCACGACTGTGTGGTAGGAAACGGATGCATCATCGGAAATGCAACGAAATTTGCCGGAGAGGTTATCGTGGACGACAATGCCATCGTGAGCAGCACGGTGCTGTGTCATCAGTTCTGCCGTATCGGCGGCTATGTGATGATTCAGGGCGGATGCCGCTTCAGCCAGGACATCCCGCCGTATGTCATCGTGGGCAAGGAGCCTATAAGATATTGCGGACTCAACCTCATCGGACTGCGTCGCCGCGGATTCAGCAACGAAAAGATACAGATAATCCACGAGGCTTACCGACTACTGTATTCAAAGGGGCTGATTGCGGAAGGTATCGAGGAGATTCGCAAGACACTGCCGGAATGTGATGAAATCAATTATATCATTGATTTCGTGCAGTCGTCGAAGAGAGGCATCATTCGATAAGATACGGTTTATTATATGGCAAAGAAGGTGGTGTCTGGATGTTTCTTGGAGAATGAAGAAGCGTCCAGACATCTTTTTTATATTTGACAGCATATTTGTGATATGATGGATAATACGTTGGTCGTGATACTTGGACCTACGGGGGTCGGAAAGACGGAACTCTGTCTGCGCGTGGCAGAACATTTCGGCATTCCTATTATAAATGCAGATTCAAGGCAGGTGTTCAGGGAGATTCCCGTGGGGACGGCGGCTCCGACAGAGGAGCAGATGAAGAGAGTGAAACATTATTTCGTGGGAACACTCGGACTTGGCGACTATTACAGTGCATCGATGTATGAGGAGGACGTGATGGCGCTGCTCGGCGGATACTTCTCCGACTCGCGGCGCATAGCACTGATGACGGGCGGAAGCATGATGTATATAGATTCCGTATGCAACGGCATCGACGATATACCGACAGTGGATGATGAAACGAGAGAGACGATGAAGCGCAGGTATGAGGAGGAAGGACTTGAAGCACTGTGCGCGGAGCTGGAACGACTCGATCCAGAGTATTATGCCATTGTTGACAAGAAGAATCCCAAACGAGTGGTTCATGCGCTGGAGATTTGCACAATGACGGGAAAGACATACACTTCGTACCGCAAGAACGAACGCAAGAAGCGTCCGTTCAGAATAATAAAGATAGGTCTGAACCGGGAGAGGGAGGAACTGTATGACAGGATAAACCGGAGAGTGCTCGGCATGGTGGACGAAGGACTCGTGGAGGAGGCTCGCAGAGTGTACCCGATGAAGGGAGTGAATGCACTGAACACGGTGGGATACAAGGAACTTTTCGAGTGCTTCGACGGCAATTGCACAGAGCAGGAAGCGATATTCCGTATACAGTGTGATTCGCGGAAATACTGCCGGAAACAGCTCACGTGGTTCCGCCGCGACCCGGAAATACAATGGTTCCATCCCGACAATATTGAAGAAATCATAAAATATATAGAGTCCTTTGGCTGAATATCAAGGTAAATTTGTACATTTGTACCTAATTATAGCAGTATAACGAACAAACAATTATAGGATATGTTTAAGAAAATAAAGGCTATATTGGTGTATATCGCTGCAAAGACAGTGAAGTTCTGCAGATGGTATAAGGGTCTTTACAAGGGCAAGGCATGGTACACGAAGACTGCT
>OQVS01000381.1_pt1 | contig 29978 bp, 27 predicted proteins | sample 1691601 | NCBI WGS metagenome assembly OQVS01 (sample SAMN03418268, study PRJEB22391) | human gut metagenome | biome: human-gut; feature: organic feature; material: feces | host: Homo sapiens | place: Tanzania | collected 2013-01 | reverse complement strand
TAGTATATAATATATTTATCATAATATATCTAATAGGTCTATTGTCTCTTTCTTGCTTCTCTGATTTCTTCTCCCTATCTTGGGTAGATGCTGAATCAAAAACGTTAAACGTTAAACGTTAAGATGTAACAACACAAGAGAGGAGGGAAGAGGAGAAAAGTAGTAACATGCTAACAGACAGCGACTAACATGCAATGGCTAACCATTAACGTTTAACATTTTCCAAACCCAATATTCTTGCTTTTCCCCCTATTTCTTCTACCGTGCGAAAACAAAAACGTTAAAACGTTAAACGTTATAATGTAAGGACGCAATGGAAAATGAAAACGTGACAACGTGACAATGTGACAACGTGACAACGAAGGTTGGATTCTCAACGTGAGGGAAGAAAGGGATGTAGAGGTGTGATATTCAAAGAGATAAAACAGATATAATGTAAAGAGAAGCAAAGAAAAAGGCGGGAAGGGGAGAAGTCCCCCAGTTCCCGCCTGGTCATCCTTTTCTTTTTTACCTAATAATTGTATATTTTACATCGCGATGGTGCTCCACCGCGCTAAAAGATCTTGATGGCGACTCCAGCCACCACCCAGACGCCCGGCTGCGCCACATTGCCATAGTCGCGATACTCCTTGTTCAGCAGGTTGTTGCCCTCGACGTAAGCGTTCCATCTCGGTTCCGACCATTGCAGGCGCGCGTCGAGCACACCATAGGAGGCGTAGTTGTGGCGCACGTTGTCGGCGTCGAGGTAGCTTCCCATGCGGTGCTGCAACCGATAGCCCACGCGGAGCGCCAGTTGCGGCAAGATGCGGAAGTCGGCCTGTGCCGAGAATTTGTTCTTCAGATACTCCAGCGCATACTGGCTGACGATGCCTTCGGGCAGGTTTTCGCGCTGGTTGAGCCAGGTGTAGCCCAGCGAGAAGCGATCGAAGAAATGCTGACCCGGCAGCAGTTGCCTCATGTCCGCCTGTAGCGAGGCCTGCACGCCGAGGGCCTTGATGTGGCCGAAGTTGACGCTCTTCCACAGCGTGCCGCCCGTCTCGTCGGTCTCGCCGTCGCTGATCCAGTCGATCAAGTTGCGGTGGCGATTGTAGAAGACGCTCGCCTTCGCCTCGATGGCGCGGCTGGTGTAGCGCAGTCCGCCCTCGACGGCGCTCAGTTCCTCGGGCTTCAAGTGGCGGTCCGCCTTATGTCCTCCGACGGAGTAGTAGAGCTCCGTGAACGACGGCATTCTGAGCGAGGTATTGAAGTTGGCGAACGCCTGCCAGTGGCTGTCCAGCCTCAGGCTCACGTCGATGCCGGGATAGACCCGCCAGTCCATGTCGGCCTGCGTGTTCTTCGCCGCCGTCAGTCCAGCCGAGACGAAGAGCGGTCCGAGGGCGATGTTGTGTTCCAGGAAAAGTTGGAGATTGGTGCGGTTGAGGCCGTTGGTGTAGAAGCGCTCCGTCCCGTGGATGGCGTGCTTCCTGTCGAGCGGGTCGCCCAGGTTGGTGCTGAGGATGTCCTCGTTGCGCATCTCCGCTCCGAAGGCCGTGCGTCCCAGCGTCCAGTCGAAGTAGGCGTTGAGGTTGAGGCCGAAGACCTCCGTGCGATGGTAGTTGTAGGGCACTTTCGCCTCCGACCCGCGTATCAGTTCGAAGCGATCCTCCTGGTGGTTCCAGTAGATGGCCGGACGAAAATGGAGGAGTCCGCTTCGGTTCTCACCCTTCAGCGACAAGAAGGTCTTGAGGGTGTGCTCAAACTGGTCGTCGAAGCGCGCGCTATAGTAAGTGTTCGACCCGTAGTCCTTGCTGCTCAGTCCAGCCTGCCACCGCAGGGCCACGTTGGGGTCGTCGTATTGTCCTTGATAGAAAGCCTTTGCCGTGCGGTAGTCGCTGTTGAGCGATCCCGCCTTGCTGCGCTGGTAGCCGTCGCTGCGCAGGTAGGTGGCCGAGAGCTGGTTGCGCCAGCGTTGGGAACTGATGTTGCCGTGGGCCCCTGCCGCCAGGTAGCCGTAGCTGCCGCCCTCGAAATGGGCCGTCGCCCCGCTCTTCGCGTCGATCCGCGTGACGATGTTGATCGCTCCGAGCAGCGACGATGTGCCATAGACGCGGGCCGCGGGTCCTTCGAGCACCTCGATGCGCTCTATCTCTCCCAGGCTGACCGGCAGGTCCATCGCGTTGTGACCCGTCTGTGGGTCGCAGATGTTGATGCCGTTGAGCAGGATCGCCACCTGCTCGCTGTTGCCGCCTCGGATGCTCACGTCGGTGAGCGCCCCCAGCGGGCCTTTCTGCCTCACGTCCACTCCCGTGGCGTATTTCAACAGGTCGTTGACACTTTGTACCGGCGCAGCCGCTATGTCGCTGCGACTCAGTACAGTTACCATTCTCGCTTGCTGACGTACGGTCAGCGGCGCCCTCGTGCCTGTGACGTTTACTTCGTTCATCTCCACGGTGCGCTGCCAGGTCGTGTCGGGTTCGACGGCGACGGACGTGGTCTGCGCGGCTGCATCGGCACAGCGGAGCGTGGCTACGCTCAGCACGCCGATGATCACCTCTTTGCCCAAGACGCTAAAGAGGGAATAGCCGTGGTTGTTGAACTGCTTAAACTTCAGTACACGGCGCTTGTTGTAAACTGGTGTGTACATAATCGGGGCACAAAATTACTACTTTTCATCTTAAAAGGCCGCTCTTTGTACTGAGAAAATGAAAAACAAGTGGAAATATTTTGTGCTTCATCAAAATTCATTTACTTTTGCAGGAAAAGAAAAAAGAAGCAATGACACAACCCAATAAAAGTGGTCTGAGGGGCTGTCTGACCTCCCGGGCTCTGCGCATCGTCCTCTTCTTGCTGGCCATCCTGCTCCTGGGCAGCGTCTTTGTCTATCTCCTCAACGACGACGACCGTGGTCCGGTCTCGCCAGAGATGATGGACGAGGCAGCCACGGGGCGGAATAAGTCGGTCTATGACACGCTCGACGTGCTTGGCAACTATCTTTGGCGCGACGTGATGAAGAGTGCGAAGGCCGACTCGGCACAGCGGGCCGACCGTGAGCGCGAGGCCAAGGAGCGCGCGGAACGGGAGAAGGAGCGCAAGGCCCTGGCTCCCATGCCGGCGACGGACCAGGATGTGGAAGCCGTGGAGGAGATGGGGTCGCAACCCTCCCAGACCGTGCCTACGCCTTCGGCTCCTCCGCAGCCCTCCGTGGCTGCTCCCAAGATCGACAAGGTGACTGCACCGAAGGTGGAAGCCATTGGCAACGATTAGTGGGCCGCGTGGGTGAAGCGATTGCTTGATAAGAAAATAGGAGGAATATAAATAGGAGGAACAACAATGAAACGACTATTATTTTTTGCCTTGACCGCATTGGTCTTGGTCTCTTGCGCCACGACGACGCTCTTCGACGCCGAGGGACGCCAACTCAGTAAGTCGGAGCAGGATCGCATCACGGCCTCGGTCGTGAGCCAGCGGCTTGCCCAGCGCAAGTATCGCATTTTTGCCGACTATATGTACCCGCAGCGGGCTCCTGGCGTGCGCCTCAACGACGACTGGGGCGTGGAGGTGGGACGCGACTCCATCGGATTCTTCCTGCCCTATTTTGGCCAGGTCTATATGGCCGATCCGGCGAAAGGCCCGGGCATGATCTTTATCGCGCCCTTGGACAGCTACGAGGAAACCCAGATCAAGGAGGGCCACGTCCGCATCAAGGCGACGTGTCGCTACCGCCTCGACTCCTACCATGTCTATCTCGACGTGTTCAGCAATGGGCGAGCCGAAATCTCCGTCATCCCGGCCAACCGCGACGCCATCCGCTATACGGGAGGCATGGATATGCAGGGAGTGTTCTTCACCTCGCCCGTGGCGGCAGCGCAATGGAAGGCGCGCCGATGAGGCTCCTTCTCAGCCAGAAAAAGGTTGGGAAAACTATAGGGAAATAATCGGGTAGTCAACAAGGAAACAATAGAATCATCTATAAAGGAAACAACAGGAGCGTTTATAAAGGAAGCAAAAGAATCCTCTATAAGGGAATACAACAGGGTGATCTGTTGGAAAATAGGAAAAAACAAGTAGTGGACAGTTGCCGTGCAGCTGTCCACTATTTGTAGGGGAAAGGGAAACCTCGCAGTCTTAGGCGTAGGTCTCGAGAAACTTCACCGTGCCTCTGACCACTACTTCCTTGGCCGTAGCCGGGATGAGAACGCTCTCGCCCTCTATGAGCGAGGTCTCCTCGCCGCCATCCACCTGCAGCGTGCCATTGCCCTCCATGGCGATGAAGATCACGAAACTGTCGAGCTCGGAATAGTCGATGAGCATGGGCTCGTCGATGTCATAGACCGAGGTGGTGAAATGCTGGCAGCGGACCAGTTCCACGCCCTCGTTCTTGGCCGGCTGGTAGTGGGTGCGGTAGTCGGGCAGCACGTCGTAGTCGATACATTCGGCAGCCTCGGCGGTGTGGAGCTGGCGATAGTTGCCGTCCTTGTCCTTGCGCTTGAAGTCGTAGATGCGGTAAGTGACGTCGCTGGTCTCCTGGATCTCGGCCAGGAAGCAGCCCGCGCCGATGCTGTGGATGCGGCCTGCGGGGAGAAAGAAGACGTCGCCGTCCTTGACAGGATATTCCGCCAAAGCGTCGGTGATGGTGTCGTCCTCCACCATCTGCTTATACTCTGCGGGTGTGATCTGCTGCTTCAGGCCGCTGCGCAGGGAGGCCGTGGGGTCGCTTTTCATCACATACCACATCTCGGTCTTGCCGCGCGGCAGCCCCTTCTGCTGAGCCTGCTCGTCGTTGGGGTGCACCTGGATGGAGAGTTGCTGGCGCGCGTCGATAAACTTGATGAGCAGGGGAAATAAATTGCCGTAGCGCGCATAGTTCTCCTTGCCGACCAGCAGCTCCTTCTGCTCCGCCAGCACGTCGTTGAGTTTCCAGCCCTTGTATTCGCCGTTGGCGACGACAGTCTCGTTGTCTTTCACGCCCGACACCTCCCAGCTCTCGCCCACCTGGTCGAGGCTTTCGCCCAAGTGCTTGAACGGGATAATCTTGTCACCACCCCAGATCGTCTGCTTCAGTAGTGGTTTAAACTTCAAAAACTCCATGTTCGTTATCTTGTTTTGATGATGTTCGTTTACAAAAAAGCGGCACAAGCGACGTGGTGCGCCTGTGCCGTCTAAGCCAGAAAGACGTGCTTTGTGACAGGCCGTCCTTATTTCTTGAACTTGAAGGAGGCATCGCCCACCTTGAGCACATAGATGCCCTTCGGCAGCGCGCTCACATCCACGGGCTGGCCGCTCCACTGGGCCACCGCGAGACACTGCGTGCCGTTGAGGGCAAACACCTCTACGCGGCCCTGCTCAGCGCCTTCTATATATATAAGGTTCTCGCGCGCATAGACACGCACGTTGTTCGCCACGGCCTCGGCCTTGCCAATGCCGTCCGTACTGTTGTCGATGAAACTGACGGTCGCCTTGTAGCTATAGCGCTCGTTGGTGCCGTCCTTCTTATCTACAGAGAGTGCCTCCTCGGTGAAGGAGATGCGGTTTACCTCGCTCAGATCTACCTTGCCGAGCTCAGTCGCATTCTCGCTGATGACAATACTTTCGCCGTTGGCCGACTGTGCGCTGGCGTAGCAGCACGGCAGCATCAGCAGCGAGATAACTGTAAGTCTTTTCAATAATCTCATACTCTTTATTTTGTCTTTGGTTCTATTCCGTTGAACAATAATGCAAAGATAGTGGGTTTTTCCAACTCCTGCAAGTTTTTGAGGGCTTTTCTCAGTTTTATCCAAGATTTGACCCGAAGCGTTCGGCTCTGTCACCAAAAGTCTTGATTTCCTGTTGATGCGTCAAGATAGTCGCCGTGGGGCTCGTGGCACCTGTCCGCCTGCTGGTTGTCAACAAAATGAGGGTGAGACCAAAATTCGTGGCATTTTATTTTGCAATGTCTGCAAATTGCAGTAATTTTGCGGGCAGTTATGTAACTAAAAGACATGAAACGAGAGATAAAAAAAATCATCACGGACTGGGGCCGTCGCCCCTCCGACCGGCTCGAGCAACCTTCCGATTTCGAGCGCTTGTCGAAGCGGCTGGAGGCACGGAGCATCCATCTGGCTCCCCATTCCCTCCGCAGGCTCTGGAAATGGGTGTCGGCGGCCAAACCCGAGAAGCCTTCGCAGCGCACCCTCGACCGCCTCGCCCTCTTCGCAGGATTCCAGGACTGGAAGGACCTGCAGAAGGCCCTCCACGGCACCAATGATGCCGCGCTCAACTACAAGGACTGAATCTGGTCCCTCGGAATGGCAACCAGCCTTCGACTTCAAAAGCCATTCTGAGGACCAGTCCCCGAAAACACAATAAGAAAAGGCCCGCCCTGCAATGAGGACGAGCCTTTTCTTATTTCTTTTGGCCTATGGCCGTTTGCACTGGCAAGTTGCTTACTTGGCGGCGACGGTACGCTTCTCCTTGATACGGGCAGCCTTACCGGTGAGGTTGCGCAGGTAGTAGAGCTTGGCGCGACGCACCTTACCACGCTTGTTCACCTCGATAGAGTCGATGTTCGGAGACTCGATCGGGAAGATACGCTCCACACCGATCGTACCAGACATCTTGCGGACGGTGAAACGTCTCTTCTCGCCATGGCCGATGATCTTGATCACGACACCACGGTAGAGCTGAATACGCTCCTTGTTACCCTCGGTGATCTTGTAAGCGACGGTCACAGTGTCGCCGGCACGGAACTCCGGAAACTGCTTGCCGGTTGCAAATGCTTCTTCTGCAACTTTGATTAAATCCATTTCTTTGTACAGTTTAATGTTATTGGTTGCTCCAACGTAACGTGGCTCATGACTCTTCCATGGTCAGCGGTTCCGCCGAAAAGCGGGTGCAAAGGTACGCAAAAAATGACGAACAAAAGTGGATGGCGGGGGAAATTATGCGCCTTTAACACAAATTATTCCTCACAACAGACCCTCGGGATGAATTATTTTGGCTAACTTTGCAGAAAAGCTGACAACGCAGCCTCCCCGATCGCCAGTAGGTTGGTGGCCTGCAGCGGCTTATTCGCAAACAGACACGAACGATAGATACAGATATAGATACAAATAGAAATATGAAGAAAATCGCTAGTCTTCTGATGGGGACGGTCTGTGTGTCAGGATCTTTCCTCGCCCTCGCGGCCTGTTCCAGTCCTTACGAAGTAGCCTCGATGGATCGTTCGCGCCTCGTGGTCGATGCGCGCTACGACGCCCGTCCCGACGCCGAGGCCATGGCTTTCATCGCTCCCTACCAGCGGGAGGTCGATTCGTTGATGTTCCCCGTGGTAGGGGAGACAACCCACCAGATGGCCACGGGCCGACCGGAGAGCGACCTGAGCAACCTGCTGGCCGACATCATGGTCTGGGCGGGAACAGACTTTGGCGAGCAACCGCAGTTGGGCGTGTACAACATGGGTGGCATCCGGGCCAACCTGCCGGCAGGCAAGGTGACCAAGGGCGACATCCTCAATGTCGCCCCGTTTGAGAACAAGATCTGCTTCCTTACCCTCACGGGCGAAGACCTGCTGCTGCTCTTCCGCGAGATAGCCCACCGCGGTGGCGAAGGCGTGAGCCATGGTGTGGAACTGACCATCACCAAGGACGGACAACTGATCGCGGCCCGGCTCCACGGTCAGGAGATAGATCCTCAGGGCCGCTACCGTATAGCCACGCTCGACTATGTGGCGCAGGGCAACGACCAGCTCTCGGCTTTCAAGCGCAAGACCGACGTCCACGAGCCGGGCGGAAAGGAGAACGACAGTCGTTTCGTCATCGAGCGCTATTTCCAAGAGAAGGCCAGCAAGGGCGAGCAGGTAGATGCACGCCGCGAGGGCAGAATCGTCATCCAGTAATTGATCATACCCGACAAGACTCATGAACAGAACTTATTCCATACTCATTGTCGCCCTGCTGCTCTGCTCCTCCGTAGGCGCATGGGCGCAGAAACAGAAGGTGCTGACCATCCTTCACACCAACGACACCCATAGCACGATTTTCCCGCTCTCAGAGATGCTCAGCGACACCATGACGGCGGGCAGGGGAGGTTTTATGCGCCGCGTGGCTATGATCAAAGAGGAGCGCGCCAAGGATCCCGACCTGCTGCTCTTCGACTCAGGCGACTTCTCGCAGGGGTCGGCCTACTACACCCTCTACAAAGGGGATGTGGAGAGCGGACTGATGAACCTCATGCACTATGACGCCGGAACCATCGGCAACCATGAGTTCGATTTCGGACTCGACAATATGGCGCGGGTCTTCCGCCGTCTCAACTTTCCCATCCTCTGTGCCAACTACGACTTCACGGGTACGGAGCTCGACGGCCTCGTCAAACCCTACGTCATCCTCAAGCGCAAGGGACTGAAGATCGGCGTTTTCGGACTCTGTCCCGAGCTCGACGGACTGGTGGATCATAAGAACTTTGAGCCCATTCGCTATCACGACCCGATAGCCGCGGCCCGCGAGATGGTGCGCACGCTGCGGGCCAAGCATTGCGACCTGATCATCTGTCTCTCCCATCTCGGATGGAAGATAGAGGAGGTGAGCGACGACGACGTGATCGCGGCCGTGGAAGGCATAGACCTGGTGCTGGGTGGACACAGCCACAGCTATTTCCGCCAGATGCAGTATGTCAAGGACCCAGCAGGACGCGAGGTGCCCGTCGATCAGAACGGCAAACATGCGGTCTTTGTGGGAAAGATAAGGGTGGAAATGGCTCCTGCGAAAACAAGAAATTAATCATAAAAACCAATTGAATGATGGCTGAAAGCAAGAATGAAAAAAACTATTGCTACAAGTATCCGCGTCCAGCGGTGACGACCGATATAGTCGTCTTTGCGTCCCATAAAGGTACTATAAAGGTGCTTTTGGTCAAGCGGGGCAATGAACCTTTCAAGGGGAAGTGGGCGCTTCCGGGCGGTTTCCTCAATGAGGACGAGACCGCCGAGGAGTGTGCGCTCCGCGAACTCAAAGAGGAGACGGGTTTGGACTTGAAACCAAATCAGATCCATCAGGTTCACACCTTCACCAGTCTCGACCGCGACCCGCGGGGCCGCACGATCAGTATCTGCTTCAGTGCGTTTGTCGACTACGAGAAGGTGGCAGGGGGCGATGATGCCGCAGAAGCTCAGTGGGTCTCTTTCGCGGATCTGCCCGACTTGGCCTTCGACCACGAAGCGATGTGTGAAACTTCTATGAACTTTATGTGTACAATAATGAGGGCTTATCTTTACTGTAATACGGTTGTCGCCCAGGGTTCAAAAAGTATGAACCCCAAAAATGATGGTGAATAGGTGTGTCTATAGAGTGACCTTCGACAGGTCGTAGTGTCGTAGAAAAGTTTGCGGGGCCTCCACGAGCTTATGCTCTCGGAGGCCCCGCAAATCTTTTGCAGCTATATGGATAGCAATGATGTCTATGCTACCAACTGGTAGAGCATGAACAGCCAGTGGGCCATCAGCGCGGCGCAGAGACCGCCGATAGTGTGGGAGAGAATGGCCTTGGAGGTCAGCTCACGGTAGCCAATGGCGTCGAGCATGGCCGTATGGGTACTGAGGTAGCCCGACCAGCACATACCGATGGCGGTGCAGACAGCAATGGCATTGCCGTCGATCCAGCCCTGGGCAGCGAAGTTGGGAATCAAGCTCAGCGCAGCGCCTACAGCACCAAGGGCGGTGATGGGGAAGGCGATCTGGTGAGGATCGTTCAGGCCGAACAACGGTTCCAGGATGAAGTTGATCTTGTTGGCCAGGGCCGGCAGCAGCTCGATACCCTCGTAGGCTGCGCCCGTGAAGGTGCCGTCCTTGCTTGCGCCAAACGTGAGGATCATGACCAGTGTGGAGATGATCAGCACACCCGGGATGATGGACATTCCTACCTCCACACCCGACTTGCCACCGTCGAGCAGCGAGTTGAGCGTGCGCAGGAAGGTCGATTTCTCCTCCTCGTGGATCACCTTCTCAGGCATTTCCTTAAACTTCTGGGATTCGAGGGCGTTCTCCTCGCGGTAGGCGGGATAGGCTTTCAGCACGAAATACTGCATGCAACGGGTGGAGACGACGCAGCCCGTGCAAGCACCGAAAAATCCGATGAGCGGCTCCATCATGTAGCCCTGTCCCATCATGAAGACGATCACGATGAGGCCCATACCGAAGGCCGTACCGAAGTTGGTCAGGGAGATGTACTGGAACTTCTTGAAGTAGCCACTGAAGTGGGTGTCCTTGGCCAGCGTGATGATGGCAGGGTTGTCGCTGAGGAAGGTCAGGACAGCACCCAGCGAGGCCACACCCGGGAGGTTGAAGACTGGCTTCATGAGCGGGCGCAGGATCTTCTCGATGAGATCCACTACGCCAAACTCCACAAACACCTTGCCCAGCGCGCCCGTGAGCACACAGATGGCCATGAGGTAGAAGCATGTGTTGAGCAGAAGGTCGTGTGCGGTGTGCATCACGGTGTTGAGCATGGGAGCGGCACCCATCCGGTAACCAATGTACCCGAAGAGCGCGCCGACGATGAGTAGGCAGGTCAAACCTTTCGGAATCCATCCGAAGAGACCCGATTTCTTGCCCGACGTGCGGTCTTCCCGCTGTTGAGATTCATTTGTCATGATTGTCTTGGCTGTCAGCCGTCAATTGTTTTTGAGTTATTTTTGGCTGCAAAAGTACCAAATGTTTCCCATTATACCAAGCATATGGCACAAAAAATGGAATTGTAATGGCATAAATTTTGAGATACCGCCTTTTATTGCTATCTTTGCAAAGGAGATGCGCCCGCCCGCGCAATGGTTGGGCTTGGGTTCGCAGCAAGGGACGGCAGCGTCTCGTGGCAGAAGTGATTTCGGTACATGGAATCTCGCTCGCCGGCACGAATGGTTATACAGAATAAACAGATTGTTTGTATATGAAGGACTTTTTCAAAAACGTATTGGCTACGGCGGTCGGTGTGCTGCTTGTAGGTTTCATCACGGGCTTTTTCATGGTGGTCAGCCTGGTGGGCATGGCGCTCTCCCAGAGCGAGACGGCTCCGGTGGCGGGCAACTCCGTACTGGTGCTCAGGCTCACGGGTTCGCTCTCGGAGCGGGCCAACGACGACGTGCTCGCCTCGCTGTTCGGCGACCGAATCCCGAAGCTGGGACTTGCCACGATGACGGAGGCCATCCGCCAAGCCAAGGAGAGTGATAAGGTCAAGGGTATCTATATCGAGGCGGGTGCGTTTGCCCCCGATTCCTACGCCTCGCTTGCTGCCATCCGTCGCGAACTAGAGGAGTTCCGCAAGGCCGGAAAGTGGATCATCGCCTATGGCGACTCCTATACGCAGGGGGCTTATTATCTGGCCTCGGTGGCCGACAAGGTCTATCTCAATCCGCAGGGACAAGTCGATTGGCACGGCCTGGGATCTGAACCGGTCTTCGTCAAGGACCTGCTGGCCAAACTCAATGTCCGCATGCAGGTGGCAAAGGTCGGCACGTACAAGAGTGCCACGGAGATGTTTACGGGCGAGAAGATGAGCGATGCGGACCGCCAGCAGACCACGGCCTACCTCACGGGAATCTGGCAGAACGTTGTCTCCGCCGTGGGCAAGAGCCGCAGCCTCACGGCCCAGCAGCTCAATGGCTACGCCGACAGCCTCGTCTCGCTGGCTGCTCCCCAGGACTATGTGCGGATGCGGATGGTGGATGGGTTACTCTATACGGACCAGGTACGCCAGACGGTGAAGAAAAAATTGGGTCTCTCGCCCGATGACGAGATTCCGCAGGTGAGTATGTCCGACTTGCTCGCTGCTGGACCTGAGGACAAGAAGGGCGACGAGATCGCCATCTATTACGCTGTGGGCGACATCGTCGATGGTGTGGTCGCCATGCCTTCGCGCGAGAGTGTGATCGACGCACAGAAGGTCTGTGCCGACTTGCAGGATCTCGCCAAGGACAAGGACGTGAAGGCCGTGGTGCTGCGCGTCAATAGCCCCGGTGGATCGGCCTATGCTTCCGAGCAGATCTGGCACCAGGTGATGGAACTGAAGAAGGTAAAGCCCGTCGTCGTCTCGATGGGTAGTTATGCTGCCTCGGGTGGCTACTACATCAGTTGCCCTGCCAACTGGATTGTGGCTGAGCCCAATACGCTGACCGGATCCATTGGCATCTTTGGCATGTTCCCCGATGTGAGCGGACTGCTCAGAGAAAAACTGGGACTGAAATTTGACGAGGTGAAAACCAACAAATATGCGCTCTTCGGCACGCGCTCGCGTCCGTTCACCGCCGACGAGCTCAGCCACCTGGAGTCGTATATCGACCGTGGCTATAAGCTCTTCCGTCAGCGTGTGGCCGATGGTCGCCGTCTCAAGGTTGATCAGGTGGAGCAGGTGGCCCAGGGCCATGTGTGGCTGGGACAGGACGCCCTGAGGATCGGTCTGGTCGATCAGCTCGGTGGCGTCGAGGTGGCTCTGCGCAAGGCAGCCCAACTGGCGAAGCTCACGCAGTGGCATTCTGCGGCCTATCCGGCGCTCCCCGACTACCTCTCGCAGTTGCTCGATCTCCCTGGAGCAGCCCGTGGCAACTATCTCGACGAGCAGATGCGGCAGTCGCTGGGAGCTTACTATGAGCCGTTTGCCCTCATCAGAGACCTCCAGACGCAGAATCCGGTCCAGGCGCGTCTGCCGTTCGAACCGAATATTCATTAATCACCCTAATCTCCGAAAAGTGTTGTGGAAGGCGATTTTATCAAAATATACGACTGGTTGCGCCCCCTGAGCTGGCTCTACGGGCTGGGCGTGGGCTTTCGCAACCAACTCTTCGAACTGGGCATTCTCCGAAGCCGGAGTTTCAGTGTGCCCGTCATCTCGGTGGGCAATATCACCGTGGGCGGATCGGGCAAAACGCCGCACGTGGAGTATCTCATCCGCCTGTTGCAGGACAAGGCAAAGGTGGCGGTGCTCAGCAGGGGGTATAAGCGCAAGAGCCGGGGCTATCTGCTGGCAGAGGACGATACGCCGATGAGGCTGATCGGAGACGAGCCGTACCAAATGAAGCGCAAGTTTCCGAAGATCCATGTCGCGGTGGACAAGAAGCGCTGCGAGGGAATCGATCGCCTCACTTCCGATGAGGCTACCTGCGACACCGACGTCGTTCTTCTCGACGACGCCTACCAGCACCGCTATGTCAAACCGGGCATCAATATCTTGCTCGTCGATTACCATCGCCTCATCCTCTACGATGAGCTGCTGCCCGCGGGAAGGCTCCGCGAGCCGAAGAGTGGGAAGGACCGTGCCGACATCGTGATTATCACCAAGTGTCCGCCCGATCTCAAGCCAGTTGATTACCGCGTGCTGACGAAGGCCATGAATCTCTTCCCCTACCAGGAGTTGTACTTCTCGTGTCTGGCCTACGACGAGCTCCACAGGCTCTTCGGAGAAGAAAGGAGAACGCTCGACAGCATCCTCAACCACCATGTGCTGCTGCTCACGGGCATCGCCTCGCCACGACAGATGGAACTGGATCTCACGCCTTATGTCACGGGGCGCCCGCTCGACATTGCCACAAGGCCAATGGAGCCTGTCAACCCCTCCAGCCTCATCACGCCGCTGTCCTTCCCCGACCACCATGCGTTCAAGGCCAAGGACATTCGGAGAATCAACGAGGTGTTCGAAAGTCTGCCAGAACCCAAAGTCGTCATCACGACGGAGAAGGATGCCGCACGACTGGAGAGTGTAGAGGGGCTGAGCGAAGCGTTGAGAAAGAGTCTTTATGTTCTTCCGCTGAGAATCCAGTTTATGCTGGGTCAGGAAGAAAAATTCAATGATAAGATTATCAGTTATGTACGAAAAAATTCAAGAAACAGTCTCCTGGCTCAAAGCAAGGATGCACACAAGTCCAAAAACCGCCATCATTCTGGGCACGGGCCTCGGACAATTAGCTTCAGAAATAACCGACAGTTATGAGTTTTCCTATAAGGATATTTCGCATTTCCCCGTCTCTACGGTAGAGGGTCATGCGGGAAAACTGATCTTTGGCAAACTCGGAGGTAAGGACATCATGGCCATGGAGGGCCGTTTCCACTTCTATGAGGGCTACGCCATGAAGGAGGTGACGTTCCCGGTGCGCGTCATGCGTGCGCTGGAGATCGAGACGCTCTTCGTCAGCAATGCCTCGGGAGGTATGAACCCCGACTTCCATGTGGGCGACCTGATGGTCATCACGGACCATATCAACTTCTTCCCCGAGCATCCCTTGCGCGGCAAGAACGACCCCGTCGGTCCTCGCTTCCCGGATATGCACGAGGCTTATGACCACGAACTGGTGGCGCTGGCCGACGAGATTGGCCGCGAGAAAGGCATCAAACTCCAGCATGGTGTCTATGTGGGCGTTCAGGGCCCGACTTTCGAGACGCCGGCGGAGTATCGTATGTATCGCCTTCTCGGTGGCGACGCAGTGGGAATGAGCACCGTCCCCGAGGTGATCGTGGCGCGCCACAGTGGCATCAGAGTCTTCGGCGTGAGCGTCATCACCGACTTGGGTGGTTTCGACGTGCCCGTGGAGGTGAGCCACGAGGAGGTGCAGGAGGCTGCCAATGCGGCTCAGCCCCACATGACGGAACTCATGCGCGAGATGATTCGTCGGTCGTAGGCGGATGGTCGGCTGAGCGTGGGCCTACACCTACACATATATTATATATAAGGAGAAATATATATAGGTATATATAAAGCAGAAATGGAAATCAACGAGATAGGGGAGTTTGGTCTGATTGACCGTCTGACCAAGGCGCTTCCCACACACAATGCCTCTACCTTGATGGGACCTGGCGACGATTGTGCGGTGATCGACAATGGCGATAAGCTGACGCTCATCACCTCGCAGCTCTTCATGGAGGGCGTCCAGTTTGACCTGACCTACATCGACATGGAGCACCTGGCCTACAAGACGGTTATGGCAACGATCAGCAATATCTTTGCCATGAACGGTACGCCGCGCCAACTGACTGTCAGTATCGGTCTTGGAAAGCGGTTTAAGGTCGAGGACCTGGATGCATTCTACCAGGGCTTGCAAAAGGCGTGCGACAAGTGGGGAGTGGACATCGTAGGTGGCGACACCACGTCTTCCTTCACAGGACTGGCCATTGCGCTGACTTGTGTCGGTGAGGTGGCCAAGGAGGAGGTGGTCTATCGTCGTGGAGCGAAGGAGACCGACCTCATCTGTGTCTCTGGAGACTTGGGAGCTGCCTATATGGGACTGCAGATCCTGGAGCGCGAGAAGTCTGTCTATTATCAGCAGGTGGACGAATACAACAAGGAAATGCGTCAGGCAAAGGCCGAAGGCGATCAGGCGAAGATTCAGGCTTTGCAAAACAATCGTGCGGCCATAGAGGGTTTTCAGCCCGACTTTGCGGGTAAGGAATACCTCATCGACCGACAGTTGAAGCCCGAGGCGCGTGGAGACGTCTTGCAACTGCTCCGTCAAGCTGGCGTCCGTCCCACGTCTATGACGGATGTCTCAGATGGACTGGCTGCGGAGCTTCGCCACCTCTGTGAGCAAAGCCATTGTGGCTGTCGTGTCTATGAGAAGAACATCCCCATCGACTACCAGACGGCGGCGGCTTGCGAGGAGTTTAATATGAATCTTACTACTGCCGCCTTGAGCGGAGGTGAGGATTATGAACTTCTGTTTACCGTCCCCATCGGAGATCATGAGAAGATAGAGTCTATGGAAGGCATTCGCCAGATCGGCTATATCACCAAGGAGCAGTTTGGTCGCTACCTGATCATGCGCGATGCCCAGGAGTTTGAACTTCGTTCCCAGGGCTGGGGAGAGGAGAAAAAGTAGGATCCGCTCCGCTCCTTTGGATACTAAGAAAGGATTAGCAGATTTGCCCCTATTGGGCTTATCCTGATAGGGGCTTGTCCTAATCCTCTTTTGTCTCTGATCATAGTAATACGCAAACGACCCATACAACGCTCGCAACGAGGAAGTCTTTCGGTTGACTTCTAATAGGTGCGAAGGTTGTATGGGTCGTTTCAGTTCTTTCCCTACAGGCTACCGTGCTTTCAGATGTATCGTGAAGCTTCGTTCTGATCCGCCAGTTTCATGGAGAATCCATTTACTCCGGCACCCCCCATGTGGAATCCGATTACCCAGACAGCCCCATGTGGAATCCATTTACTCCGACAGCCTCATAAAGGCTTGAGGCAGGTGTTCGATGAGGTCGCTGGCTATGAGGCTCTCTTTTCCCAACGCCTTGGCAGCCAAGTCGCCTGCCAGTCCATGGAGGTACATTCCCATCATGGCTGCGTCTGCGGGCTGGTAGCCTCGTGCGAGTAGGCCGAGGAGGATGCCGGTGAGCACGTCGCCGCTTCCTGCCGTCGCCATACCGCTATTGCCCGTCGTGTTGAAGATCACATGCCCGTCTGGCAGACAGAGCGCCGAATAGTGTCCTTTTAATATAATGTACGCGTGAAGGGATTTGGCCATTTCGGAGCACCGTTGCAGTCGTTCGTAGTCGCTGCCTGGTGTTGCTCCAAGCAGACGGTCGAATTCGCGCGGATGGGGAGTCAAGATCATTCCCTTCGGCAACTGCTGCATCCAGGTGCGGTGGCCAGAGAGAATGTTCAGCGCGTCGGCATCAGCCACGATGGGACACTGTGTGCGTCTGATCTGCGTGATCATGGCGATGGCAGTCGTCTCCTGCTGACCCAGTCCTGGTCCGATTGCCAAGGCGTCGTAGTCGGTAGCGTCGATTGCTTCCGAGAAAACGGCATTGTCCTCGTCGATGCGGAGCACTGCCTCAGGCACGCTGATCTGCATGATGGCGCTATTGAGCCTCGGGGTAGCTACGCTGAGTTTGCCCACACCAGCCCGCATGCAAGCCCGAGAGGCGAGGATGGAGGCGCCAGCCATACCGTAGCTGCCAGCTACGAGGAGGGCGTGTCCCATCATCCCCTTGTTGACGAAGTCGCCTCTATGGCGGATGTGCGCACGGATCAGTGCCTCTTCTGCCAGGGCGTAGCGCGCGTCGGTCTGCTCCACATACTGCTGGCTCAGTCGGATGTCCAACACTCGTACGCGTCCGATAAACTGCTGGTTGTCGGCAAAGAAGAAGGAGAGTTTCTTCTGGTGGAGCGTCAGCGTCAGGTCGGCACGGATAATGTTGCTGCGGACGTTGAACGTGTTGTCCTCGGCCATTAGGCCCGATGGCAGGTCGATGCTGACAACGGTGGCGGGACATTGGTTGATATATTTCACCAGCGAGGCAAAACCGCCTGTGAGTGGCTTGTTGAGGCCTGAGCCAAACAGGCCGTCGATGACGACCGTGCCTTTGGGTAGCTCGGGTGGGTCAAACTGTGTCGTCACTTCGGTGAGCTTCTTCGGGTGAATGTCGTCGCGAAGTCGCTGGAGGTTGGCCGCACAGTCGGGGGAGAGGTGCTTGGAGGTGTTGAAGAGGTAGATCTTCACATGATAGCCACGCTCCAGCAGCAGCCGCCCTACGGCCAGGGCGTCGCCTCCGTTGTTGCCCGGTCCGGCAAAGATGACTACTGGCGTGCGGTCGGTCCACTCTTCGGTGATGGCCATAGTGAGGACCTTCGCCGAACGCTCCATCAGGTCAATCGAGTTGATTTGATCCTTTTCTATCGTGTATTTGTCCAACTCATGGAGTTGGGTGCTTGTGAAAATCTTCATGACGATGCAAAATTACAAAAAAATGTCGTATTATAGGACCGTTGTTTGCTTTATTTTTCGTAATTTTGCGCAAAATAATCAACGCAATGTCATGAGCAGAGTAACAATCAAGGACAAAACCTTTGAGGTGTCCATCACCGAGGAGGAGATTCAGCAGCGCGTTCGTGCCGTAGCCGATCGCATCAACCACGATTTACAGGGTAAAAACCCCATCTTTTTGGCCGTTCTCAATGGCTCGTTTGTCTTTGCCGCGGACTTGGTGCGCTGCATCACTATTCCGAGCGAGGTCTCTTTCGTTCGCCTCCAGTCTTATGAGGCGACGGAATCTACGGGCGTCGTCAAGGAAGTTATAGGCTTGTCCGCTGATATCAAGGGACGCAACATCGTTATCGTGGAGGATATCGTCGATACGGGCCGCACCATGAAGCACATGGTGGAGGAATTGAAGAAGTATCAGCCCAACAGTATCCGTATCTGCACATTGCTGCTCAAGCCGGGCAAGCTCACCGTGCCTCTTGACGTGGAGTATGCAGCACTGCGTATCCCCAACGACTTCATCGTTGGTTATGGTCTCGACTACGATCAGCAGGGACGCGGCTTGCGTGACATCTACACATTGGTCGAAAAGTAAACCTTTGGCGGTCAGACCGGATTGAACCATAGGCGTGGTCTGTTACTTCCTCCTGCAGGTGTTTTGTGGGAGGAAATGAGACTTGTGTGCTTTGGCCAATACGTTACGACTGCGCACATTTATTTATATATGAAGAATATCGTAATTTTTGGTGCACCTGGTGCTGGTAAGGGCACGCAGAGTGACAAACTGATTGAGAAGTACGGTCTGGGCCACATCTCCACGGGTGATGTGTTGCGTAGCGAGATCAAAAACGGAACGGAACTTGGTAAGACGGCCAAGGGCTATATCGACCAGGGTCAGTTGATTCCCGACGAACTGATGATCGATATCCTCGCCAGCGTCTATGACAGTTTTGGTGCCGACCACAAGGGTGTCATCTTTGATGGCTTCCCCCGCACCATCCCGCAGGCTGAGGCTTTGAAGAAGATGCTTGCCGAGCGCGGCCATGAGGTGGCAGCTATGATCGAGCTGTTCGTACCCGAGGATGAGCTGATGAAGCGTCTCTTGCTTCGCGGCCAACAGTCCGGACGCAGCGACGACAATGAGGAGACCATCAAGAAGCGTCTCAATGTCTATCATTCTCAGACAGCTCCCCTCATCGACTGGTATGAAAAGGAGGGCATCCACCGTCATGTGGAGGGTCTCGGCACTATCGACGAGATCTTTGGTCGCGTCTGCGAGGTGGTCGACAAACTGTAAACTCTCTTGTTAATATAAAGGAGTATGGGACCTTTGCCGAACGTGCGTGGGCCTCATACTCCTCCGTTTTCCACAACCCTCTCCTCATTCCCTATTTTGAAAAGATAAGAAATGGAATCAAACTTCGTAGATTATGTGAAAATACGCTGTCGCTCGGGCAAGGGCGGCAAAGGATCCATGCACCTCAAGCATATCAAGTACAATCCCAATGGCGGCCCAGATGGTGGCGACGGTGGCAAGGGTGGCAGCATCTATCTCCGTGGCAACCACAACTATTGGACGTTGCTCCACTTGCGTTATCAGCGCCATATCTATGCGGAGCATGGTGGCAATGGAGGAAGGGATAAGTGCCACGGCACGGATGGCAAGGATATTTATATCGACGTGCCTTGTGGTACGGTGGTCTATGATGCCGAGACGGGCAAGTTTGTCTGTGATGTGACGCATGATGGACAGACCGTGATGCTCCTGAAGGGAGGACGCGGCGGACTGGGCAACTTCCAGTTTCGCACCGCCACCAACCAGGCTCCGCGCTACGCACAGCCGGGTGAGCCTGCACAGGAGATGACGGTGATTATGGAGCTCAAGCTCCTTGCCGACGTGGGCTTGGTCGGCTTCCCCAATGCAGGCAAATCCACGCTTCTCTCGGCTTTGTCGAGTGCAAAGCCGAAGATTGCCAACTATCCCTTCACCACGATGGAACCGTCGCTGGGTATTGTCAGCTATCGTGACCACCAGAGCTTTGTGATGGCCGACATCCCGGGTATCATCGAGGGTGCCAGTGAGGGTAGGGGACTGGGTCTTCGTTTCCTGCGCCATATCGAGCGCAACTCCTTGTTGCTCTTCATGGTTCCTGGCGACACTGACGATATCAAGCGTGAGTATGAGATCCTGTTGAACGAACTGGCCAACTTCAACCCCGAGATGCTGCAAAAGCACCGCGTACTGGCTGTCACCAAGTGTGACCTGCTGGACGAGGAGTTGATGGAAATGCTGCGCGAGACCCTGCCGACCGACCTGCCTGTGGTGTTCATCTCTGCTGTGACAGGTTTCGGTATCAGCGAACTGAAGGATGTGTTGTGGCGTGAGCTCAATGCCGAGAGCAACAAGCTTCAGGAGATTACTGCTGAGGATACGCTCGTTCACCGCGACATCATCGCCTCGGAATACAAAGATGAGGAGTTTGATGCGGAGGAGGCTGCTGAGGCGGACGAGGACGACATCGAACTCTTGGACGACTACGAGTATGTCGATTAGACCGTTTTACGAGGACACGGACATTGCCTTGGCCCGTTACGCCCTTGGCAAAGGTGTCCTTGCTTTCAGCACCATGCGTCCTGGCGGCGTGAGCCAGGGCTCCTATGCCTCGATGAATATCAATGCCTACTGTGGTGATACGGCGGAGCATATCGCCGAGAACCGCCGTAGGCTGGCGGGAGCCTTGGGACTGGAGCCGGATCAAATACTGGTCCCCCACCAGGTGCATGGTACAGAGACACGGGTTGTCGATGCGCAGTTGCTAAACAGTCCTTCCTCCGAGCGTGCTGCCCTCCTTGAGGGTGTGGACGCTTTGACGACCAACGTGCCCGGAGTCTGTATCGGTGTCTCCACTGCCGATTGCGTCCCTGTGCTCCTCTATGACCCCATCCATCAGGCCACTGCCGCCGTTCATGCTGGTTGGCGGGGCACCCAGCAGCGCATCATCGGCCATGTGCTGCGCACGATGACCACCCAATATCATACACAGCCATCCGACTTGCGTGCCGTTATCGGACCCGCCATTTCCCTTCATGCCTTCGAGGTGGGTGACGAGGTGTGGCAAGCCTTTGCTGAGGCTGGTTTTGACATGCGACTGATAGCACGCAAAGAAGATAAGTGGCACATCAACTTGCCCTTATGCAACCGCTTGCAACTGCAGGACTTGGGTGTGCCGATGGACCAAATCGCCGACTCCAACAGCTGCACTTACACACAATGCGAGCAGTATTTCTCAGCCCGACGTCTGGGCATCCAGTCGGGACGCGTCTATTCGGGCATTCTGCTGCGCCCTTGATTCTCGCCAGTCGGGGCAGTCAAGGGCGACTTTCTGCCTGAGTTCTTCCATAGATGGCGTGTCTTGTACACGGGATTTTGCGCGTATCAAGATTTTTCGTACCTTTGCAGCATAATTGCAAAATGGTTGTAAAGGCACAAACAATGACAGAACAAGACAAGAAGAAACAATGCGAAATAGAGGAGGACGCGCGCATCGAGTATCATCATACGATGCCTATCCAGTTTCGCTTCACGGATGCTGACCGCTTTGGCCACGTCAACAACAGTGTTTATCTGCAGTATTATGACACCGCCAAGGTGGATTATTTCGAGAAGGTAGGAGCTGATATCTTCCACCGAGACCACGCCATGGTCATCGCCCACATCGAGTTCAACTTCCTTGGACAGGTCTATACGACGGATGATGTGGAGGTGCAGACGGCTATCACGCATATTGGTCACCGCAGTATGAAACTCTCGCAGCGTCTCATCGACCGCAAGACGGGTAATGTGAAGTGTGAGGGCTTCAGCATTATGGTGGCCTACGATTTGGAGAAAGGCGTATCTACGGAGGTATGGCCGGAGTGGATTGAAGCACTCAACCGCTATGAGGGACGCGAGTTGAGATCAGAGGAGGAGAAGTCATGAAACGGATGATGATGACTGCCCTTGCTTGGGCAACGGTTTCCTTGGCGGCTTTGGCACAGACCACGGTCTTCGGCGGCAACTACCGCATTCCCTCTATCCTGCGGTTGACCGATGGCAAAGTGGTGGCCTTTAGTGACTATCGCCCAGAAGGAGGCGATGTGGGCCAGCGTGCCACCTTGCAAAACGATATTGTAGCCAAAGTCTTTGACAAGCGATGGGGAGAGGAAATGACATTGCTGAAGGCTGGTAAGCACGACAACGGGCGCTTGTTCAGTTTCGGCGATGCAGCGACGGCCTATGACGCACAGACGGGGCGGATTCTCCTGATGTGTGCCTATGGGGATGTGTGCTATTGGAATTCCACGCTCCGCGACCCCATTGGTGTCTATCGTGCCTATTTCCATTTGGATGGCAACACGATCGTCAAGGATAGTGCGCAGGAGGTGACGCGTGAGATCTATCCCTTGTTTCATGGGGCTGTGATGAAAACTTTCTTCACGAGTGGACGCATCTGTCAGAGCAGCCGCCCGCTGAGGCCGATGTGTCCTCAAAGGCTCTATGCTTCCTTGGCCAGCAATCTGGGAGCGATGGTGGTCTTCTCCGACGACTTCGGTCAGACTTGGGATATTCTTGGTGGCATGCAGGTGCAACCCGCACCCCAGGGCGACGAGGCAAAATTGGTGGAGTTGCCCAATGGCGATGTGTTGCTCAACTGTAGGGCGCGCGATGCCGATGGCCGCTATCTCAACATCTTCCACTACACCAATCCGTCGAGGGCGGAAGGTGCATGGGAACAACCCGTCTTATCAGCCGATACGACCACGCTGGGTCTCTACGGAGCGCGCTGCAACGGCGAGACGTTAGTTCTCCCTGTGCGTAGTGTGAAAACCGGAAAGCGCACCCACCTCATCCTACAGTCACTTCCGTTTGGTACGGATCGTAGCAGGGTAGGCATCTATTTCAAAGAGTGTGGCGAAGGCGTGCAGCAGGTCAGCGAACTGGCTACGGGATGGAGACGCTTTGATGTGAGCAAGACCCATTCGGCCTATTCCACAATGGCTTTCAACGGACGCGACGGCATAGCGTTGCTCTACGAGGAAGACCTGACTGGCCCCAATCCCGACAATTACAACTACAATATCAAGTATGTTGACCTCCCGATAGCACAAATCACCTACGGCGAGTATCTCTACGACAACACACGAAAATAAACAATAAAAAGCGACTGAAGAGAAAGGGTCTTCGGTCGCATTTTATAAAAAAATATCATTCTATTCCCAGTCTTTCGACCTTTGGAACGGAATGATACTCATCTCAAATGATGCGAAAGTCAGCTTCCGTGCGCTTTCACGAATTGGAAAGCGCGCGGAATGCACTTTGATTACTTACGCAAGCCAAGAGCCTTGATGATAGCGCGGTAACGCTCGATGTCGCGCTCGTAGAGATAGTCGAGCAAAGCGCGACGCTTACCGACCAGCTGGGTCAGAGAGCGGGTGGTGACGAAGTCCTTGTGGTGCTTCTTCACATGCTCCGTGAGGTGCTTGATGCGGTAGGTGAAGAGGGCAATCTGGCTCTCAGCGGAACCCGTGTCCTCTGCTTTCTGGTCGTGACCGAACTGGGTAAAGATCTCTTGCTTCTTAGTTTTGTCTAAGTACATTTTGTTTTGATGATTAAATGAACGCACCATTACATCCTTCCCCCGCCTCGTAAGTCATCAATCTGTACGCAGCGGTGTCGAATGCATCGGACTTTCCGAAAGTGCGGGTGCAAAGTTACTACTTTTTTTCCATACAAGCACCTTTCTGGACGGAAAAATGCTCTAAGTCAGTTATATTTCGGATTATCTTCGTACCTTTGCACTGGATTTTCCATAACGACGATAGTTTTAAGGTAAAATGCAAGATATTCGTAACATTGCAGTCATTGCACATGTCGATCACGGCAAGACAACGCTGGTCGATAAGATGATGCTCGCGGGCAAACTTTTCCGCGATGGACAGGATAACAGCGGTGAAGTGCTCGACGCCAACGATTTGGAGCGAGAGCGCGGTATAACCATTCTGAGTAAGAACGTCAGTATCAACTGGAAAGGTGTGAAAATCAATATCCTCGACACGCCGGGTCACTCCGATTTCGGTGGAGAGGTGGAGCGCGTGCTCAACATGGCCGATGGTTGTCTGCTCCTCGTCGATGCCTTTGAGGGCCCGATGCCGCAGACCCGTTTCGTGCTTCAGAAGGCCCTGCAGATAGGTCTGAAGCCCATCGTGGTGGTCAACAAGGTGGACAAGCCCAACTGCCGCCCGGAGGAAGTCTATGAGATGGTCTTCGACTTGATGTGCGACCTCAATGCGACAGAGGATCAGTTGGACTTCCCGGTAGTCTATGGTTCGGCCAAGAATGGCTGGATGGGTCCAGATTTCAAAACTCCGACGGACAATATCGACTATTTGCTCGACAAGATTTTGGAAGTTATTCCGGCTCCGCGCGTCCTTGAGGGTACGCCGCAGATGCTCATTACGTCGCTGGATTACTCCAGTTACACGGGACGTATTGCCGTGGGACGTGTCCACAGAGGTACGATTCGCAACGGCATGAACATCACCATCTGCCACCGCGATGGCACGCAGGAGAAAACAAAGATCAAAGAGCTGCATACCTTCGAGGGTATGGGCCACAAGAAGACCGATGCCGTCAGCTCGGGCGATATCTGTGCCGTCATAGGCCTGGAGCGTTTTGAGATTGGCGATACGATTTCTGATTTCGAACACCCAGAGCCGCTTCCTCCCATTGCCGTCGATGAGCCGACCATGTCGATGCTCTTCACCATCAACGACTCTCCCTTCTTTGGTCGCGAGGGCAAGTTCTGCACTTCCCGCCATATCAACGATCGCTTGCAAAAGGAGCTTGAGAAGAATCTTGCCCTGCGTGTCAAGCCTCTTGAGGGTTCTACCGACAAGTGGATTGTCAGTGGTCGTGGTGTCCTCCATCTCAGCGTGCTTGTCGAGACCATGCGTCGTGAGGGTTACGAGTTGCAGGTAGGCCAGCCGCAAGTGATTTATAAGGAGATCGATGGCCAGAAGTGCGAGCCTATTGAGGAATTGACCATCAATGTGCCCAACGACTTTTCGTCAAAAATGATTGATATGGTGACGCGCAGAAAGGGCGACCTCTTGGGAATGGATACTGAGGGCGACCGTGTCAATATCACCTTCGAAATTCCATCTCGTGGCATTATTGGCCTGCGTACCAACGTGCTCACGGCCAGCCAGGGTGAGGCCATCATGGCCCATCGCTTCAAGGATTACCAGCCGTACAAGGGAGAAATCGTCAGAAGAACCAACGGTTCGATGCTCGCCTTGGAGACTGGAACAGCCTACGCCTATGCTATCGATAAACTGCAAGACCGTGGTAGTTTCTTCATTGATCCGGGTGACGAAGTCTATGGCGGCGAGGTGGTTGGCGAGCATATCCACGAAAACGACCTTGTCATCAATGTGACAAAGGCCAAGCAGCTTACCAATGTGCGCGCAAGCGGTAGCGACGACAAGGCCCGCGTCATTCCGAAGGTGGAGATGAGCCTCGAGGAGTGTCTCGAGTATATCAAGGCGGATGAGTATGTCGAAGTGACTCCGAAGAGCATCCGTATGCGCAAGATCATCCTTGACCACTTGGAGCGCAAGCGTGCCAACAAGGAATAAGCAGAGTCATAGAAAACTGCGAAACGATGATGGGGAAACGGTGCTACAAGTGCGGTTTCCCCATTGTCATTTCGGTTCTTCTCCTTACAAAGCCATTCTGCTTTTTTCTATCTTAGTATAATGGTTGCCAATGGACTTTCTTGTCTGCTGCATTCCATTCCATACAGTGCTCACGATTCAAATTATCCCTGATTCGTTTTGTGTTCGAAACCGCCATTTCGGAAATGTGTCTAATGAATCGATAAATAAAAAAGCTTAAAACGGTCAATGAGAGTGTTGGTAGTCAGGATTTTTTGTTGTCTTTGCATTCGTAACCACGGTTTCGGAAATAGTGGTTACGAATAATGCAAGGTATCTCAGAATTTTACTCATAAAATAAATAGTATAAATGCTAGAGTAATTCATTTTTTCTTCGTAACTTAGTAGCGCAATATGCAAAGCGAGTAGAACATGGCAAAAATAGTCAACAAATATCCCGTAGGAATACAGACATTCGAAGAAATCCGCGAGAAAAAATATCTCTATATAGATAAGACCCAATACATCGTGGATTTTAGAGAGAAAGGTATGAAGTTTATCTTTCTGAGTCGTCCAAGACGATTCGGCAAGTCGCTCTTCGCCTCTACCCTTCAAGCCTATTTCGAGGGAAGAAAAGAACTTTTTGAGGGATTGGCCATTGCCGACTACGAGAAGCAATGGGTGAAACATCCTGTACTTCATTTCGACCTCAGCGGTGCCAAGCACATGGTTGTGGAGCAGCTGGAAAGATACTTGGCCGATATGCTTGAAGGGCAGGAGACGCTTTGGGGATACAAGACTCATCAGGTGGATGTGAACCTTCGCTTGAAAGATCTGGTGAAGAAAGCTTACGAGCAGACGGGCGAGAAAGTGGTTGTTATCATTGATGAATACGACGCTCCTTTGCTGGATGTGGTGCATGAAAAAGCAAACCTGCAACTGCTTCGCCGCATCATGCAGAACTTTTACAGCCCTTTAAAAATGCTCGACCCATACCTGGAGTTCTGCTTCATCACGGGTATCACCAAGTTCTCACAACTCAGCATCTTCAGCGAGCTCAACAACCTCGACAACATCAGTCTGTTCGACCAGTATTCGGCCATCTGTGGTATCAGCAAGACGGAACTAACCACACAGATGAAACCGGATGTCGAAGCATTGGGCGAAGCCCTTGGCATGAAGTACGAGGAGTGTCTGAAAGAGCTGACGCAATTCTATGACGGCTATCATTTCAGCGAGAAGTCAGAGGATGTCTTCAATCCATTCAGTATGGTGAAGGCGCTGAACGCACGCAAGATAGCCCCTTACTGGTTTGGATCGGGCACGCCATCTTTCCTCTTGAAATTGCTGGATAAGTATCATGTCAATCTTGCTTCTTTGGAGGGCCAGGAGGCGGTTTTGAGTTCCTTCGACCAATCGACAGAGGAAATGACAGACGCCCTGCCTCTGCTTTATCAGAGCGGTTATCTGACCATCAAGAAGTATGATCCGATGTTTAGGGAATATACTTTGGGCATCCCAAACAAGGAGGTCCGTGATGGTTTGCTCAATTCGCTGATACCTCACTATGTGAACCCTCGCCGTTCCGACAACGACGCCTTCCTCTTGGGATTTTGCAAGGCGGTTTACCGCAATGATATTGAGGCGGCATTGGAACACATGCGCACCTATATGGCTACGATCCCATACGATCTGGAGAACCATAGCGAGAAGCACTATCAGACCATCTTCTATCTGATGTTCAGTTTCCTCAACATCTATATCCGCACGGAGGTGAAGAGCGCCATCGGCAGGGCTGATGCCGTGATGCACATGCCAGACACGATATACGTCTTCGAACTGAAGGTTGACAAGAGTGCCGAGGAGGCTTTGGCACAAATAGACGAAAAGGGCTACATGCTGCCTTATCATGCTGAAGGTAAGCGGCTGGTAAAAGTGGGTATCAGTTTTGACAGTACTCAGCGTACGATCAGCGATTGGAAAATCAAGGAAGAATAAGAATAATCCGAAACAGAAGCATCAGCAGACATCTGTTTCGGATTTTTGTACGCTCGTCATGAGCAGTTTCTGATGGATGTAGGTTCCGATTTAACTCTAATAGATACGTACCATCCAATGTTAGTGAAGGTGTCTCTGGGTATTATGCGAGGCTACTCAATACTGAAATGAATTAGAATTATTTGTTCCGAAATAGCTTTAGAATTAGCTAATGCTCCAATGTCTTTGTATGTTGTTTCTGCTGATTTTAATTCAGCTAACGCCCTTTTCTTTCTTTCAATATAAAACATGTCTCTTGTTTTTGATGGTTCTGAACTCTTCTTCTGAAACAACGCTCATAGCCATCGTTTCTTTTACAATTCTGATATAACCGGTTTTCTGTTCGGTCTCGAAGCGCAATTTTTTTAATACTTTAGCGCTGAGAGGAACATACCAGGATATATCTGTTTCCAACCCTATGTTGTATTTCTCCAATGTACTTGTACCCAATGCATTGATGTACTTGACGTTTTCATCCATTGGATTGCATGACGAAACGCGGAAGTGGCATTCTTCGTCCTTCAATAGAGGCAAACGTACTTCGCAGTTGGGCAGGATGAACCATATTCTTCCTCTATCCATGTCTGTTATGATCATTTCTTTCTGAGAGTTGTTTCGGACAACGAGGTCAAGCATGAGTGTTTTCAGGTCCTCTGCTACGGCTCTTGCATCGCCCGACGCAGCAACAGAAGCATCAATGTTCTCCCTTGCATCCACATAGTTTTTCATAGCCCATCCTTTATCATATCCTTCGTTCATTTGGCCTTGAGCCAATCCCGCTGCCGCAGAAGAAAGTGCTGCTGAAACCATAGCCCACCCAGCAGCATTCTTTGCTCTTTTTATTTCACGCACCAACCCGTTTGACACAACCTGTTGTGCCAAGGTGATAGTTATCAGTCCGTCTTTCGATGACATTACTAGGGAGTGTGACGTGTTTATAAGCGTATCTACTTCGCCATCCTCTATCAAAAGAAGACGGTTGTCATAGGTTGGTATGTATGTCGTCTTTGCGTGGAGGATTGTGGCGACTACGCAAATGACAAGGGATAAGGTGATTGTTCGCTTCATTTTATGTTCCCGATATAATGGATTTAGTTATAGTCTTTGTTTTCCCCGATAGCCAAAAGGATGACGATCATTAATAAAGGCGTCGCGATGAGGCTCAATAAAATCCAGATCACTACGTTTCGGTTCCGTTTCTGTGCCATCACGGCAACCATGACATATAAACCAATTGATATGCCTATGAAGAACAGTAGACTGCTGATAGCAATAATTAGGTAAAAATCTTGATGTTCTTCCAAACTGTTGGTGTCCTTTCCTCTAATTAGACTGCTACTATTAATTTCTCCGTCCTTTCCTTCGATATTATAATCCTTTAGCTGAAACTTGATTTTGAAGGCAGTTTTCGGTTCCATTTCATTACCTGGTGACTTGTAATAGTGATAAAATCGTTCCTGTTCGTAGGCCGGAATGTCGATCTTTTTTGTCTTTCCAGGTGCTATGCTTACTGATTTGTTAAACTCCTCATAATCAAGTTCGTTGCCTGACATATCAAGGTAGGTGATCAAGAATACGACATTCTTGACCTCCACACCCGTATTATTCTTCAAGGACAATGCCCCATTCGTGTCCATCCATCCTTGTTCATAAGTCACCATAGTAATGTCCTTCTCCAGATTTTTTTGGGCTGCAAACGCAACTGTCGAAAGGAGTAAGCTCAAAAGAGCAGTTGTAAGTTTTCTTTTTATCATGTCTTCAGTTTCTAATTGCAAGAAAAATAACTGTATAAAGCAAAAAGCTCCCTTTGCTGTTTTTTGTGAAATAGGTTAAGCGTCAGGTGTTAGCTTCCAATATGCGTGTCAATGCTTCGTCGAGGGCCGCGATATCGGCCTCTGTAGTGGCCCAGCAGGTCACGAAGCGGCATAGCAAGCGATCATCGGGGAGCGGTTCCCATATCTCGAAGGCTATCTCTTCCGCCAACCGTTGTTTTTGTTCTTTGGAGAGGATGACAAACTGCTGGTTGGTTGGCGAGTCGATGCCGAGGGACAAGCCATGCTTGGCGAAGACCCTTCGCAATGCTTGGGCCATGTCGATCGCATGGCGAGAGACGCGAAAGTAGAGGTCGTCCGTGAATAGCGTGTCAAACTGCAAGCCCAAGACACGACCCTTGGCGAGCAATGCACCGTGTCGCTTGATGATGGTGAAGATATATTTGGGTGCGAGCGTGTTGGTATAGACCAAGGCTTCGCCCAGCAATGCTCCCACCTTCGTGCCTCCTATGTAGAAGGCGTCGCAATGGTGTGCAAGAAACGGCAGGTCGATGTCGTTGCCTTCCGCCATCAGTCCGTAGCCGAGCCGTGCCCCATCGACATAGAGTCGCAGTCCGTACTGTTGGCACACAGCATAGATGTCGGCCAATTCCTTGCGCGAATAGAGTGCGCCAAGTTCCGTTGGAAGTGTGATATAGACCATGCCAGGCTGTACCATGTGTGGGTAGGTCTCGTCGGCGAGAAACTTGCGCATGTAGTCGTCGATCTGCGAGGCTGCCA
>OQVS01000380.1_pt1 | contig 30002 bp, 37 predicted proteins | sample 1691601 | NCBI WGS metagenome assembly OQVS01 (sample SAMN03418268, study PRJEB22391) | human gut metagenome | biome: human-gut; feature: organic feature; material: feces | host: Homo sapiens | place: Tanzania | collected 2013-01 | reverse complement strand
AACCGCATTGACCGCCATTGTTAGCGTTACACCCACGCAGGCAGAGACGGAAACCGCTCGTAGCTTTGGAAGTATTCCAGAAATAGCTAGTCCAGTATGTGGTCTCGCTGCCTCCGACGGCCGTGGCGAAATTCTCCAAATGCTCCATGGAGAGTCGGGTGATGTAGCCCTCGCCTGTGGCAGGCGATGTGCTGTAAGCCTTCATGCCCGTGGCTGAGCCGATGGTCCATGAGCCGTAGATGGATGGTGCGACGAGGTGTGTGGCGGTGGTATCGGAGTTGATGCGGACCTGCTCGTCATCCATCATGCGCCAGAGGTAGCCGCCCTGTGCGTGCTTGAGACCGAAGAAGCTGGAGACCTTGGCTGTGTAGACCGTGGTGCCAGCGTCATTTTTGACTGCGTAGGTAGTCTCGCCCACGCTGTCGCCCAGCTCGATGCCTGCGGACATGGGGAGGAATGGGCGGTAGGAGTTGTAAGTGCCCCAGGTATCCCAGTTGAAGTTTGAGGTGCCTGCACCGAGACCGCCCTGGTAGAGACCGTTGGAGTCTTTGGCGGTGTTGACGGCATCTTGGTCGTAGTGTGTGCCCATGATGACCCCGATGAGTGCGGCGATGATGGTGGTGTGTCGCATGGTGGTGCAGAGCCACCCCTTGCCATTCTTGCGTGCGGCGGCACGGAAGTATTCTGTGGTCTGCGAGCTTGCCGGCTTGCCGCAGAGGGTGCGTTTGGTGCCGTCAAGGGAGGCATCGTTGTTGCCTCCTCGGTAGTCAGAGCCTGTGTTGATGAAGCTGACGAGTCTGCCTGTGCTGCGCTCGATGGTGGCGAAGCCTGAGGCGGAGATGGAGCCGATAGGGATCTTGTAGTTGTACTCGCCAGGGATAGGCTTGAGACCGATCATCTCGTAATGGAGGCCACCGACATCCTTGGTGACGAAGTAGAACTCTCTGCCCCATCCCCACTGGTAGTGGCCCTGTGAACCGTCTAGCTTGGCGGCTTCGCCCGTGGCATACTTGTAATGGTCTGTGGCATCGAGCTTGCGGCGGCTGTGGTCATTCTTGACGAGGTAAGCGCCGAGACCTAGGGTGAGCGGCAGCTCACGGAGGACATCGAGGTCGCCGACCACCATGGCCGCCTTGGGGGTGGCGTTGGCTGTATTCCACACTCTGCCGCACCATGTGTGGCTGCCCAGGCTGAGGTCAGCCTTGAGGGCGGACAACGGTATCTTGGTGACGTTGCCTTTTTGGTCAGTCATGAGGAATGACTGGTTGCTGTTGACGGTGTTAACGTCATGAGCCTTGTCGAAAGTTTTTTTGTCTATCATAATGAATTAATCTTAAGATTGCACGATATTGTTATATATCCATGTGGTTTTGCCACTTGTCAAGTTTGAGCCGATCATCTCGCACCACCCGGAGACTTCTATCTGACGATATGAGGTTGAGGTGTATATGTTAGAAGCTGGCATCAACACATCATTGCTGCCTTGGCATGAGACCTTGGCTGGCAGTGAACTTCTTGTTATCACTGGATTATAGAAGACCACTCTCATGCACTCGTTGTCATTGAGGTGTGGCAAGATGAAAGGACCGTATCCCAGGTTGAAAGCCTTGGCCATGACGGCTGCGCCCATATTGCCGCCCTCGTTGGCTAGATAACGAAGTGTGCTCAGGTTGAGGTCACCTGTGACAACTGCATTGGTGAACTCGCCATGGTCGCACACTATATTGTTGAATGTGCCCTTGTTGGCCAACACCTCACCATCCTTGGCTCGGAAGACGATGTTGCCATCGGCATCCTTCATCTCAATGGTCTCGACCCCGAGGTTTTTGACGAGCTGGTAGCGTTACATGATTATTTTGGCGACAATCAGCTCGATGGGGCTGCCGACTCGCCAGTAGCCGTTGTTGATGTCATCTGCGCTGCCGGGGTAGTTGTCGGCTGTCTTGACGTGGCTCTTGACGCAGGAGTAGGTGTTGTCGTTGTAGATGACGGTATCCTTCCACTCCTTGCCAGTCTCTCCAGCCTCGAAGCAATAGCCCACGCCGCAGTCTGACCAGAGCTGCGGACCACGGAGGACGGCACCACGCTCACCCTGCTGCCCCTGACTGCCTGTCGTGCAGACTGGAGAGGTATATGTCTCCTTGCCATTGGTATACGTGATGTGTGTGCGTGTCCAGATGTAGTGACCATCTTGCCACTGTGGTGGAGTGGTCTGCCACCCTGTTGTTGGAGGAGTATCGCAGCTGGTGGAGTCGGCATACTCCATCTCGGTGCTGGCTATGCCAACACCGAGCTTGAGGAAATGTATGAGTAATGTCTTGACTGCCATGATCACTTGACTGACTCTATGGTTAATGATATGTCTGTGCCTCCGCCATGGAGACAGTCGTCTCTGGTGACGTTGAAGGATGAGAGCTGCACGGTCGGCTTGCGTGCGGCATCGGTGTTGAGCACCACGCCTGCCGGCGACTTGAGTGTGAAGTAGAACTTGGTGTCTATGGTCTGCGACTTGCCTCTGACCACGAGCTTTGGGGTGAATGTGACGGAGCCGTTGCCGCTGGTGTCCTCCTCGATGGTGATGTCTAGTGGACTCGGACATGGGTCTATGTCGTATGGGTCGGAGGCATCCATGACGGTGACGAAGTCGTAGCCGATGAGCTTGTCTGCCGCCATGGACTTGTCGCTGTAGACCTCGCCCTTGTAGTCACGTGTGCAGGTGACATCAGCGGCCTTGACGGTGAGCTTGGCGGTGGTGGCATCGCTGATGAGCTGCCAGCCTGTGTCTGAGCTGATTGCCTTGTACCACTTGTAATAGAGGGTGGAGGTAATCTCGTCATTGCCCTGCAGAGCCTTGGCAACGAGGACGCAGCTGTCATCTGGGCTGCTGAGGGTGAAGCTCTTGGCATCGCCCGCGGCTATGGTGACACGGTATGCCGTGCCCGTGTATGGACCGACTGGGATGGTGTAGTCTGCCTGGATGTCGTCTGTGACCTCTGCGCTCTGCGCCTTGGCTGAGATCTTGCCCACCATCTTGATGACGATGGGGGCATAGCCAGAGGCTTGGACGAGGTTGCCGACGATGCGGAGACCGTAATAGAGCTGTGAGGCTGACGGTACGACTCTCTCGAAGAGGCCTGTGAAGAGTCCGCTGGACTTGCCTGCGGAGTCGAAGGTGATCTCAACGCCGTTGAAGTAGTAGCGCATGCTGACTGGCGTGGAGACCCCCTCAGCCACTCGGGATGATGTGCAGACGAAGTTGAGTAGCGGCTTGGTCTTTGAGAAGTCTGGCATGACGGTGACCTTGTCTCCGTTGCGCTGATACTCCTGGTATAGGTCGCCGTTTGGTGACTGTATCATGGCCATGTATGTGCCGACACGGCTGATGAACTTGATGCTGACGCTCTTGCTGGCTCCACTCATGACTCACCCTCCTCTGACTTATTGGTTGAACTGATGACGAATCTCTGGTCAGTGGCCACTGGCAGCTGCTGGCATGAAGTGCCCTCCTGCTCCTGTCGCGCCTCTTGGCCTGTGAGGGCGATGGCTCCGATCTTTGAGCAGATGGCTGCCAGGTTGAAGAGTGGACCGAAGACCATGAGGTCTTGGAGCCAGAGGAGGAAGTTGCCATCCTGAAGCTCTGTGCGGTCGCCCTGTAGGTGGAGGTGCTCCACCACGAGGCGGTTGGCTTTGATGTATCTTTCCATATCTTTTTAATGTTGAATGTTGAATGTTGAGTGTTGAATTATTTAGTGCCAGACGAATGGGGTGCCGTCGGCATCTGTGAAGACCTTGCCGTCGGCATCGGCTGCCAGGGCGAGCGGGTCTAGTATCTTGACATCGAGCGCCATGACTGCGCCTCGGCTTGGGTCGACGAGGTCGGTCTTGATGGTGGGCTGCATGCCGTGACCCTTGAGACGATAGTCTATCTTGGTGGCGGAGAGGTTGGCCCCCATGTACCAGAGTGGCAAGAGATTGCGCTCGGCATCGGGTATCTTGCCGGCATTGTCGTAGATGTATGCCTCTGGCTGTATGGAGGTGGTGCCTGGCGGCAGGTTGTCAGTCACGCCCATGTAGTCATAGTCGAATGACGGTATGCGTCGGGCGAAGGTGATGACCTTGGTAGGGCTGGCATCGGTGAGTGCCACGGCCGATGGGTTGCCTGTGGCACTGTATCGGGCACGGCAGCGGAGGCTGCACCTCTCGCCCATGAGCGACTGGTCTATGGTGATGGAGTCGCCATCGGCTGAGACGCTGACCTCTAGGTCGTCATCTGTGATGTCTGTGTAGTAGCCTGTGTTGCGCAGCATCTGCCAGGCGAACTTGCGCTTGGCCTTGTCGCACTCCTCTGTGCCCAGCCTGAGGGAGGCTGTGACGGTGGCTAGGCTCTCGTCTCTCAGGGGGTTGTAAAAGCGGTCACCGCATGAGAGCAAGAGGACTGGCTTGTATAGGGTGGCATTGCGGCAGGTGAACGGGAAGTCTTGGGTGATATTGCGTACCTCGCCTGTGCGTATGTCGAGGAACTTGGCCTTGAAGCGCAAGGTGATGGGCTTTTGTGGCTGTGCATTCTGATACCAGAGGATCTTGCCTGTGTCATCGCCCGAGAAGGTGATGACCTGCTGGTTGGTGGCGTTGACGAGGGCAGTCTGCTCGACACCATCGACGACACGGCACCAGGAGACATCTGTGAGCTGGCTGTTGACGCAGCCGCTCTGCAATATGCCGTCTCTGTCTATGATGCCCACGGTAGGCTTGATGACGGCAGGTGTGAGGGAATAGTCTGGTGCGTATTCGCCACTGTCGGCATCATAGGTCTGCTCGTTGGGCACGCTGCCCTCTAGCGTCATGGAGACGCTGAGTTGGAGCGGTGTGAACTTGAAGTCTAATCTGCGAGTCTTCATATTTATGAGTGTTGAATGTTGAATGTTGAGTGTTGAATTTAGACGGCGTACTCGAATGAGGCGGCGTCTTGAGCCACCTCATCGCCCATGCCGTCACGCAGGGTGACGGTGGCTGTGAAGCGGATGACCTTGGGGATGCCGTCGCTGTCGACTGAGAGGTCGTCTTGGGTGAGGACGATGGCCTTGCCTGCTCCGCCTCGGTTGAGTGACCAGATGTTGTCGGAGGAGACGCGCTGCTCGCCCCTGGAATTCTCAGTGTAGCGTGTCCAGGCGACATCGTTGTCGAGTATGTCGGCGGTGATGTCTTGACCGTAGAGATATGCCACGATGGTGAGGGGCGCACGGAAGTTGTCGTAATCATAGACGGTCTCAGCCTCGATGAAGTCGATGGTGAAGTTGGGGTTGCCCTCGATCATCGCCCAGTCGGTGTTGTTCCACCGTGGGGCGGTGTGTGTGCCTGTCTTCTGGCATCTCCACTTGCAGCCGGTGTACCAGACATCGGAGGTCTCGTATTTTTGGGTATCCTCATTGAGGGATGCGCTGTAATAGTCGGCGGTCTCGCTCCATGGGCCTCTGTCAACGTAGGTGACGATGGGCTTGCCATGGTAGTCTATCTGTATGATGTCTTGTGTGATGATGCCAGCGGCATATAGGTAGTCTCTGCCCTTGACGAGTGGAAGGTTGAGGGACTGTACCCACTCGGGGACTGTGCCGAAGACCATGCCGTAGTTGTAATCATCCAGTATGGGCTTGGTGACACCTGTGAGCTTGACGATGCGCCCCTCGGTGGAGGAGACATAGAAGCAGCTCTGCAGGGTCTCGTCTGTCTGGTTGCCGAATCGGGCGATGTTCATGAGTTCGCACGGCGGAAAGTTTTGTCCGCCTGGCACCTCGGTGTCGGGGTATAGGGTGACCTCGATGTAGTTTTGGACGGCATTGACGCTGTTGATGCGCATCCATGAGGTGTAATAGCTGGCAGATGTGGACGAGGTGGTGGCTGTGGCTAGGTTGTTGACCATGCCCTTGATGACGTTGTTAACGTGCTGTGCGGTGAAATAGCCCTGGTATTTGGAGCGGAGGTGGAGACCGTAGCAACCTGAGCCTAGGTCATCGACCTGCTCGATGGTGTCGCTCTCGGTGAAGAACTGGTCACCCTCGAAGGCTGAGAGTCTGTTGACTATCAGCTCAAGCACCTGCATGTATGAGCGCACCTTGATGCTCTCGACCTCAGCATTGCCATCGCCGTCGATGGCTGCGCCCTTGCCTGTGGCCATGCCAGAGACAAAACCACCAAACTGTGCACCTTGGTTGAGGTGAGCCACCCCCTCGGAGACAAGCCCCTTTAGGAAGGTGATAAGTCCCATGGCGGCATCGTCATGCTCACGAGAGAGGTATGCACCATTGTCTTGTGAGGCATAGGCTAGGAGGGAGAGGAAGGCATCGCCAATGCGCCTCGCTGTATTGGCACCCTTGGCACGCTCGTCTCTGATGGACTCGAACGCCCTCTGCAGTATCTCTGTATTTATTTTATCTGCCATCGTATTTGTTTATTTTTTCGCAAAGTTACGAAGGAATGGTGCAAATTAAAAATACGTTATAAGGGTGTGCCGAACATCTGCTTGAAGAGGTCTGCCATCAGGCCCTGGTATTCCTCGCCATAGAAATAGCCCTCCATATCGTTCAGTTTCATGATGGATGCATAATACTTCCGGTTGAACCATGGACGCCTCTGTCTGGGTTCGCCCAGATGATGCTGCGCACGGTATTTCGGATCCAGGAACGGGAGATCTCCAGGATTGCCATGGTAATAACCGTTGCCCGTTCCTGCCTCCTGATACAGACCATAGAGCAGGAACTTGTGGGCTATCGTGCGGCTGGAACCTCCGAAGGAAGTAGCCTGCACGCTGTTGAAGAGAGCACCCGTATGGCGGATGCGGTAGTGCATGATCTTCTCCTTCCAGATCTTCACCATCTCCTCTGCCCATCCACGCTCGTAGGCGTGGATGTCTTCCTGAGATACGGGAGTCTTGATGTTATTCGTTCCATTCCTCATTGTCATATACCAGGTCTAATGGCTCGCTCACGTCGATGTGGAATTCCACGCCAGTGAGCCCGTTGATGAAATATGCACCTATCTCCCGGTTGTCCACCTGGTCGCTCAGCAGATAGGTAAAGTCGCTTTCCCACTTCATCTTGTCGATGATGATACGGCTCAGAAACTGCCGGAAGATCTTTCTGCAGGTGTTCAGCTTCTCCTGGCGGTCGTTCATGTCGTTGAACTTGTATCGCATCAGGATCCACACCGTATAGGTGACAACCTTGCGGAAACTGCCGTCGCCGTTGATGGCCACGTTGCCGTCGTTGGTGTCATCTATGACGATGAAGTTCCTGCCCTTCGACATATTGGCCAGCATTCCCTCGAAAGCCTGTGGTGTAGAGCATGTGGTAGGAATGAAACCCAGCTCGCAGCATAGCTTGTTGCGCTTTGCCAGGTCTCTGAAGTAAGAGAATGCATCGAAGCCCACCTGTACCGATGGGGTATTGATTTCTGTCTTGATCATGATTTATTCAGTTTCTTGTTTAACTCCTCTGCCTCGCGTGCCTTGGCATCCAGTTCGGTGAGTGCCCGCCACACATTGGCTTTTCTGATAGTCTCCTCCTTGGTGATATCCCCGCCCGTGAGTGCCCGGATCTGTGCATTCATCGATGCCTCCATGTCATTTTCTCCTTCGCCTCCTTCAGCTGCAGGCTTGAAGAGATGGGGAAACTTTGTGGAAAAGTTGTGCTTTATCCACATAAACCAGAGGAACACACCCATCAGCTCATAGGTAGAGCACTTGATGTGCGCTGCCTGGTTGCCCTCATTGTCCAGATAGAGATATCGTGCCAGTTCCTTCAGCGGCTCATCGCTCGTCTTGTCCGACTGCAGATACTGCTGGAAGTAGTTGTCCGCACAGATGTAATACTCGAACGGGTAATCGTAGAGCTCCAGGTCTGCTGCCTTGTAGAGTCCGATGGAATCGAGCCTGTTTTCAGCCCCGGTATCTTCAAACACGAAGTCGAATGCCTCGCAGAAGCTCTGCACCTGCCACAGCTCCAGGAAGAATCTCACCTTTCCGCCCTTCTCCGTCTTGGCTTCGCAGAGCCAGCCGTCCTTCTTCTCGTTGAGCACTCTGATGCCGGCAAACCGGGCGAAAAGGTAGGTTCTTACGTGCCACTCCTCCCATCCCTGAGTGAGCAGGATGAGCACATAGCGCAGCTGGTCCTGTGTCAGTTCACTCCAGGAGTGGGGAACGTGAAGGTTCAGTGTTCCGTCATCCTGCAAAGAAGAAGGTCGGGTCGTCAGCTTTGTTCTCATACGCTTGCATGTGATTGGCCTTGTAGGCCGGTGAATCCTTGTATTTTGGGAATTTATCGAGGTTCTCTTCTATGAAGTTGGCTGCTGCAGCATAGGCAAGATCCTTGTATCGAGGGTCGGCAGGAGTCTCTTTAGTAGAAATATGAGCACCGATGAAATGGCACATTTTCACGATGGCGTGCCGATGGAATGGCTCATATTGTGCCTTGCGCTCTTCCTCAAGCAGCTGCTCGATGAGCGAGTCGGAGAACTGCTTGCGCAGCACCAGTTCTGCCATTCCTATCTCGTTGCGGTGGGCTGCCAGGTCGTCGAAGGTGACGAAACCCCGTACACTCGAGTAAGCCCTCAGCGTCAATGGCGACCAGAAGAAAGAGGCGATGTTGTTGCATGCCTGCACCGTCTCGCTCCAGCCTTCCACCGTGCGCAGGCGGTTCAGCACGCCATGCAGCTGCTGGTCCTGCTTGTAGGTCAGCTCCCTGAGCAGGGCATCCACCCTGGCTTGGGATGCTGGCGATATGTTTTCGTTGGAAACGATACCGAAACCGTTGTCGGTCATGATGAGATCGTTGGAACGGAGACGCAGGATGAATGCCTTCAGGATGACGTATGAGCGGACATTGCCCAGTAAAGCGCTGCCTTCAGCACAGACGGCATCTTCGAAGTCTGAACCGATAACCGTAGCCACCAGGTCGAAATATACGTTCTCCAGCGCAGGCTGCATCTTCGTGAAGACATCTTCAGAAGCAGCTCCCACGAATGGAAGGAGCTGCTCAAACTGTTCTGCGGTAATATTAATCATCTGTCTTTGAATTTGGATTGTTAGACACTTTCTTGGCATCCTTGTTCTCATCAAGGGTGGTGAGCATGATGAGCGGCACATCCGGATAAACCTTCTCCTCCCAGTGGTTGAAGTAGATGATCACCCAGTGAACCGTCTCCATCAGGTCGTGGAATGCCTTCTCTATGCTCTGCTTCAGCGTGAAGAGCTCGCGCTTGTCGGAACCCGAATTGTTGCTCTGGCTCTTGCCGGGAGTGGCGCCCACAAGGTTGGGATGGATGTTGTCGGCATAGCACTGCATGTTGTTGCTCTCGGCGATGTCATCGCTGTAGTCGCCTCCGTCCTTCGAGGTATCGATGCGGGTGATGCGCACCATCTTCACCTCCTTGCCGTCGGGCGTTGTATAGTAGCCCGCTATCCAGAGCTTGCCGCTGTTCTCTATGCCCGAGATGAAGTCGCGTATCTTCTCCTTTTCGGCAAGCTTGCGCTTCTTCTGTTCCTCCGTACTCGTGATGTGCTCCTCCTTGAAGATGCCGCGCCAGTAGTCGTTGTGTATCTCTACCAGGTAGGGGATGGTGGCGTGGTTCTTCAGCTTCGCCATCTTGCCGATGGCGATGAGACGGGAGATGTCATACCATTTGTCCCTGAAGATGGCGGAGTAGTAGGGCACGGGATAGTACTGGCAGCCCGGGGTAGGGAAGCGGGTAACGACGGCAAAGACCCTGTCCTTGCATCCCGGTTGCCCCGACTGTCTTGCCTTCACCTTGCCGTTCTGACCGTCCAGCCCCATGCGCTTCTGCAGGTCGCCCAGCGGATCCAGCTCGTCGAGCAGCGGCAGCACCTCTATGTTGGCTGGCACAGTGGCATTTCTCCAGTTGGCATAGAGCACATATTCCGAGCGTCCGTTCACGCTCTTGGTAAACCGGCAGTAGCACGCCTCCTTGTGTCTTACCGCCACAATCTTGTCGCCCTTCTTGTTGAGCACGATGGCAGATACGCAGAAGAAGAAATACTTCATGTCGGTAATCTGCTCCAGGAAGAAGCGGCTCATCGAGTTGTGCATCCGGAACAGGTTCACTTCCCTGTCCTTCGTAGGCAGCTTGGTCTCGATGTCGTTATACTGGAAGCCCATGCCGTAGCAGGTGAGCACGTTGAAGAGTTTGTTCTGAGCCATCACGCTGCTCCTGCCAATGTTGCTGATCAGTTTGTAGGGCAGCTGGTTCTCGTAGCCGAAGGGTACATAGGTATATTCCTTTCCCCCGACTTCCACGCTGACGATAGGCGTGGTACCATCATCATCGAAGACTGTGGACGACTCCGTGAAACCGCTCGTGGGCGATGATGTCTGATAATCCATCACCTCGCCCATGGTGGCATAGGTGATGTCTATGTTGTTGCTGTTGTTGTTGCTTGCCATAATTATTATAAGTATATTGGATGGTCATTGTATCTGAAGATGAAGATATCCCTCACCTTGCGTATCTGGTGATTCACCGGATTGTAGAGGTTGTGGGTGCCCTGTTGCCATGAGGAACTCTTGACGAGCCAGCCCCTATAGTGGATGATGGAACCATCGCCAGCCTTCCAACAGTCTAGGTCAACGGGCGTGCGGTCGATGCGCGAGATGTCGATGGCACGGCGCAGCTCGTTGATGTGGATGGCCTTGGCGGTCTTGTTGTCTGTGTTGTTTGCCATATCTGAAGGAGTTTAATTGAACGTATCGTCGAAGGAACGGTCGAAGATCTTGCCTGAAGAGGTGTCGATGTTTTTGAACACGACATTCTGGATGCGCTGAGAGTACTGGTATGAGAAGGTGAACTCAGCGAGGTCGTCAGCCTCGTTGGTGCGCTCGCTCTTGGAGTCTGTGAGGGTGATTTGCTTATCCTGGGCATAGTCACGGAACAGGTAAACCTCATCGGAGCGCAGCAGGTCTTCGGCGAAGTGTGCCATGGATGGTGGGATGATGCCCGTGTCGCCCTCGAAAGTGCGTGTCTCTTTGACTTGGTAATTTATCTTTTTGCCCCCGATGACGGCACTCTTGCGCTCGAAAATCGGTGCGATTTTCTTCTTGCCCAGGCAATAGAAAATCTCTTGGCAGCCGAAGCTGTTGGTGAAGAGGAGCACTGGGTCGGCAATGGAGCCTGTGTGGTCAATCTGATATTGCTGGGTGCGGTCGCCCACGGTGACGGTGTAGGCGAAGAGGTCGCCCTCTGATGCGTCGCAGTATCGGTCTGGTGAGACATCGAATGAGGTGATGCCGTTGGCGGTGTGGGTAGGTGTGGCTGAGGATGGAACCTGAACGGTGGTGACCTGGTTGTCTTTGAAGAACTGTGCCACCACGGTAGGGGTGGAGCTGTTGATGCCAGCGGCATGGAGATATTCACGATGCCCCAGTCGAGTGAGCTTGGTGCCATCGAGGAGGGTGAGGAAGTATCGGTCTATGAATGAGGAGCACGACATGTCGATGTCAACGGTGGCGTAGTAGGCGGTGATGGCACCGCTCGACCATGTGGCGATATCGCTCTCGCCCTGGTGCTCTGTGATGTCGATGGTGAAGGAAGCTGTCACTGTAGGTCGCACGGCATCGGCGATGAGTGTGCCGAGGTCGTAGATGGTGATGGAGCCAGAGACTGGGTAGTAGGTCTCGCTGAGCAGCTCCATGCCGTTGCACTTGATGGTGACGGTAGCGGTGTCGCCCGATATCTTAAATGTAAAGGTATCGAGCGACGATGTAAACAATGGCGAAGTTGGTTTTGTTGCAGTGATCATATTGTTATCTCATTAAAACACTGCAAAGTTAGGAAGGAAAGGAGGAAAATAAAAATACCCGATAGTCTCGCGACTACCGGGTACTGGGGGATAGAGCTGCCATGCCATGTGCCTAAGGCCCCATCCGTCGTTTTATTGTTTACTAAAAATGAAAAAAAATGATCTTGTTGTTTAGAAGGGGGCATCTCGCTGCAGGTGCCAGGTGAGACCGCCGCCCTCGACATTTACCATGTCATAGCCATGCGAGTTCATGTACTTTGTGATGGTAGAGATAGAGATTGTCACCATATCGGAGAGTGCCTCTTGTATCTCTCGTGAGGTCTTGAACTCTTGTGGATCAACCTCATCGTCTGGGTCGTATGGCTTGTAGTCGATGAGATATTGATCTAGGGCTTGCTCCACTAGATTATCCTCAGTCTCCTTGTCTGGCTCTGGTGGAGGTGGTGGGGCTTGGTATGTGCCGAAGCCTATGATGTGCTTGCGCTCTTTCATGCCACACCTCCTTTCGCCTTCAGAGTCTGGTTGATGGTCTTGAAGAGGTTCTCCATGCGCTTGAATGCATTGAGCATCAGAAGAACCTGTCCGGCACCGCCAAAATCATCCACGGCATTGGTTATTACCTCGTTTGAGATAAACTTGTCTTGAGCAAACTCAAGAGTCTCGATGAAGTTGTCCAGCTGGTCAACGTTCATCATATCTACTAGCGCATTCCAGACGTCTGCTGTCATGTGCAGGTTGGTTGAATTATTTTCGTTCATGTCTAATCGTTGTTTATGGTTTTCCACTTGGCCAAAGTCATATTGAGTGGCTCAGCCTCTTTAGCTCCATATCGAAGAGCAAAGTAGCGATGATCATACCATCGGATAATAGTCTGCTTGTTTGGAGCATCATCGATGAAAACAACTGATGCGACAACGTTGTTGTCTCTCCAAAATTTGATTTCTACCTTATAGGCGTTCATCTGCCTGCCTTTAATAGCGAAGAACTTGCATCTGCTGATGTCCTTTCTTGTCAGCTTTGCTGTGCGTCTTCTGCGGTTTCTACTTTTCTTCATCGCTCACTCCTCCTTTCTTGTCTTTGGTCCAGCCTGGGTGCAGGAGTCCTTCCATGTCTCCCGAGAGTGCCCCCCCCAGAATTTCTATAACGCTCGAAGATGTTGTGGCGCTTGCTCTGAATTTCCTCGTTGACTTCAGCCCAGTGGTTCTTGGCTTCAGCCTTTTCCTCGTTGTGGATTCGTCCTACTTCGTTGCGCTCTCTCTTCAGCTGTAGGAGGAACAATTCGTGCCCCTCCTTGGCTCTCTCGAACTCTTCGCGGGCCTTGCGGAGTTCTGCGTTCGCCTGATGCTCCTTCTTCAATATGATATCCATGGCTTCGTCATACGACTGCTGGAGGTCGGAAATAGCGGTGGCGTAGGCTTTTCTCGCCTTCGAGAGCTCAGTGGTGTTGGCTTCAAGCAGCGTGTGGAAGTGCTCTGTTGTCATCTTATTCTCCATCATGCTACCTCCCCTCCTGCTATGAATCCACTCAATGCCACGAATGCCATCAGGGCGACGAAGCCCACCACTGTGGCCAATACCTCACCATAGGTCACGGTCTCCCCGCAGATATAGCTGAAGGTCTCGCTCTTGGTCTTGGCGAGCTTCTTGATTTCACACTTGAGGGTACTGATACCCTCCTCAACGCTGATGCCTGCAGGTCTTACCTGCGCATCACTTAATAAAATTGAATTCTGCATAATTGCCATCTTTAACGCATATAGACCGACCTTGATGTATAAATACAATGGTGGCGGTCACATTCACCGTTGCGTTAAAGATGGTAGCTTTCCCAGCGAAGGGCAAACGATATCTTACGGATCATGCAACCGCCATATTGAAAAGACCTTTTTCCCGCTGCCGGAAAAATGATACTTTATAGGCATAAAAAAAGCCCACGGCGTGAAGCCTAGGCGAAACAGTCGCCTTCACTGAGTAGATTACTACTATCTTTAACGCGTTGGCAAAAGTACGAAGAATAATTGGAACTGCCAAAAAAAAAGCGAGAAATTTTCATTTCTCGCTCAATTTTATTTTCAAAACATGCTTAATAACATATTATTGCTCATCTTTGGTAATCAGACCCTCTCGAATCTCAGAATCATTCTTCACTCTCTTCACCAGAACATAGTGGAGAACAGCCCTGCCGGCACCCTCTGTAACATAATATGTCTTGTCAAGTATCCAACCTTTCTTAGCCATATAATTCACGGCTGCCATGACGGTATTGAACTTGATCTGTTTGCCATCCTCATCATATAAGCTCTCGAAGGAACCTCCACCATTAGAGACCGCTCCCATATCAAGCATGACCTTCACTTTGCCGACACCCCAGAAGTTATATGCCTTGAGGTCGCAATAAACCGGATACTTACCATCCTCAGACTGGATGGTGCTCTGCGCTTTAGCGCCAATAGCCATAAAAATGATGGCTAAAATTAGAATAATTTTCTTCATAACTGCAATTAATTGAATAAAATCTGGTGCAAAAGTAATAATATAATTTGAAAATGAGGAATGAAAAGGAATGAAAAGGAATAAAAAAGGAATAAAAACGGAAAGAAACCGGAATGAATCGGAATCATATCCAGGAATGACCGGAAATGACTGCGAAAACGACCGAAAACGACCGCAGGATCTCCCTTCGGTTCAGCCACTTCGAGGAATGGATTCCTCGGAAATTCCCCGATTTTCCCCGCATTTTCCTCGATTTTCCGTGCATATTCCGCAAAAAATACCCCCGGTGCGGAAAGCACCGAGGGGTATGGTTATTCTTTATCGTCTGTTGTATCTTTCTTTGGGAATATTGGTGGTATTTTGTTGAGTACAAAAACTACCGCCAGGCTGATCACCGTTGTCACACCGATAGCTATTGCAGCATTGTCATGACTATTCATTGCTAAATTATAAGCAATGTATCCAAAGAAGATGATGAGAATGGTACCCAGGATTTGTCCTAATGTAGCCTGATTGAATTTTCTCTTCACGATTCTTTTCTCCATATCGATGCGATGATCTACCTGCTTCTCGGTCATCGTCATGATGCGGTCGGTTGCGCCTGGCAATGTCTTTTCGTAAGCTTCAAAATGCTCCGGTGGAGGAAGAGGACCGCTAAAGGTTCGCTCTTCTTCAATAGACATCATCGTTGCCAGGACGGCATTTCGCTTGTCTTCTGGCAGTTCCTGCAGGATGTCATTAACGTTTGCCGGTATGGCATCCTCAATCTCTGCGATTTCTTTGTTGTCTTCTTTATCTTGCTGCATAAAGTTGTCGTCTATTAGCGTTTAAAACTTTCCTCATATCAGAACCTACTGCTTCCCAGTCTTTCCTCAAGTCAGACACATGGTTGCCTTTCAAGTAATCGTTGAACAGGCTGTTGTCGCCACCGAGGCTTCCTAAACTACGCAAGCCTTCTGCTAAAGGGTGGCGAGCGATAATCGTAGAGCGGAGTGCTCTACGTCTTGTAATTCTTAATGCTCTCATTTTACTTGCGTTGTTATTTTGTTGCTATTGATTATATTCTTCCGCTGCAAAAATACATCTTTTTTCTGATACAGCCAAATATTTATTGTAATTTTAACTATAAAGTTTGCTATAAAGTTTGTTATAAAGATTAGAATACGCTAATTTCTGATAACTGCAAATACGCAAATATTAACTAAGATTTAACATCTTAGGCTTAAAAAAATGGAATTAGGCAATAATTTAACATACTAAATCATTGCCAATTCAGCAAAAATCACTAATTTTGCAGCGAAAATAAAACTGTATATATGGACATCTTCAGAAACATATTGGCATTTGGCTGTACGTTTTACCTGATATATTTTATCACGTCGGGCGTACTTAATATGTTGTTTGTCCTAACTTGCGGTTACGCAACAAGCGTGCAAAAAAAAGCCGCTATTATCCTTGGGATTATAGCAGCTTCTCTTCTTATTCCTTATTATTATTATCCTGCTTAGTATTTATTCCGGGCATTATTTTTAGCCTTGTACAGTTCTACAGCTGCATCTTGGAATGCCTTGGGAGTATTAATTTCCAAAGAGTCTAAGGCGTCTTTAATCGATTCTTTAGTTTCCCTATCCGTTTTTCGGTCAAGGTACTCACTGAGGTTTTTAATGAACCCATTGGTAGATAAATCGATATGCATATCTCCGTAATCAAGTTTGAAGCCGCCTCCATTGATAGCCAGTATTATTAGTGCAGCAATGGCTATTTTGATTTTGTTGCTTGAGATAAAATGGAGATTACCCGGAGATTCCATCTGAACCTTTAGGATAACATCGTTCTTTTGGTTCGCTATATTTTGTTCCCTGCAAAAGCCATCAATGATACCGAATATCTTATCTAGAGCATAAAAAGAGTAGGTAGAAACATCCTCTGTAGTATTTATCTTTAGAACTAAATGGAATTCATCGCTCTTGCTATAGAAATCAGATATTGCATTGTCAAGATATGGTGCGTAGCCTGAAATGTCTGATATCGGGTGGCGGGAATTAAACATAAGTTGAGCTTTAGGAGGAAGGTCTAGTCGAGTAGTGTGTTTTACTACTTTTATCGGCAAACGCTTGATGAAAGGGCATTTTCCATTTCCGTCTTTTACATTGGCTTCGTCATACACGGAGCCGGTAACTCGGCATATACTCACTCTATATGACGAATGGCTTGGCACAAGGATTAGGTCTCCTGGTTTTATAGAACGGCAAAATCTCAGCAACTGCGAAGCTATATGCCCAGGACGAGATACATCAGGAAAGAGTTTTTTAACCTTTTCTCTAAGTTGCACATTTGCTTTATTCCAATCAGCATCCAGCTTGTTTATCTCATGACGTGTAATTTCGTTATATCCAATGGCAACGAATCCTTCCTTGTCGAATTCCTCGTAGTAATCTCCGCCCATAGTACGTACCATCCAATAGCCTGTTGACTCTTGAACCTTCTGAACGTAGTCATTAAGTTGTTCTATTGTAATCATTCTCTAACAAAAAACGGCTCGTGCATCCAGAGGGCAGTCCTTCAGCACGAGCCATTACAGCTGTATATCGTTATATATTGCTCTACACGAAGCCTGCCCGAATCATGCATAGCATTATTATCTTTTGTAGGTGCAAAGATAATAAATAATATCCAAAAGAACAAAGAGTAGGGCATAAAAATGTGCAAATTTTAACTAAAATATACAATACTGGGAGATGAGGAATTTGCGCTATAAAAAAACGATGTTTTGCGGTCTTTGGAGCGGAAAACATACCTTAGAGCGATGAAATCGCAGCATTTTGCAGTCTTCGACCTCGGGGCGGAGAGGGCAAAATGTGTCGTTTTACGACAGGTTTTCCACACCCAAAGAGTGGAAAACCCCGATTTTATCGTGGTTTCAAGGGATTCAAAGGGAAAGAATTGCCCTTTGTCTCCGAAAGGACCCCCCACCGCCCTGCGCCCGAGCGCGCCCTCGACCCCCTTGGATTGGGCGGAATATGTAAAGGACCGTTAAAGAATTTGCAAGAATGTAAAACGTGTTTTTCATGTGGAGATAGTCACGGAAGGGCACGAAAAAAGGGAGCACGCTTCACAGCGCACTCCCCTCATCGGCGGTCAAGCAAGAATGCCAGCCACCATGTTATTTATCTAATAAGTAAATCGGTCAGCGTATCAGAGCATGGAGCCACAGGAGACGTAGCCATCAGCCTGTGGGAACTTCTCGATGCCAATCATCAGAGAGTCGAAGGCATCGGAGCCATCGGTGCGAGCCTCCAGCTTGTCCTCTTCGGTCTCTGCCAGCTTTTCGCCTCGCTTATCCTTCTTGCCATTGTAGACACCAGCGAGTCGGATGGATAGGAGCATGTCCTCGTTGTTCTCATCATTGATCATGGCACGGTGGTCAGCCTTGCCCAGGAACATGCGGTTAATGAGCAGCATTTTTTCTATATGCCCCATCGGGTTGCCCAGATAGACCTCGTTGACATACCAACCATGGTCGGTGAGATAGTTGGTGATGAAGGTGTGAAAGTCATCATTCATCAGGGCGTAGTTGTTGCCCACGAAGGTGGAGTCATAGTAGAAGTTGACCTCTTTGCAGCGATGATATGCATAGTAAGCCATGAACTTGTCGAGCAGGGTGGGCAGCTTCTCCTCATACTTGACAAAGATGCTCTTGAGCAAGCGGGCCTCTCCACGCAGGTTGTCTTGGCCAATGGCTATCCAGTTGATGAGGGCGTTGGCATCGAAGGCGATACAGAGCGGACGGTCCGGGTCAACGTCTGCATCCATGCGTGAATCGACATGCTGCAGCTTTTCCACATCATACTCCAGTCCATCGAGGTAGTCGAGGTTTGGAGCAGAGTAGAGGTTGACATCCCTGAGGTTGGAGTAGAAGCCATCGAGCGAGATGGAAGGTCGCTTGCACATGATTGATGTCTGGAAGGTGAGTGCAGGGAGGTCACGTTTCATCTGCTTGATGAACTCCATGCCCAGGACCTCGACATTATAGACGGATGAGTACTCCTTGTAAAAGAGAGCCTTGGAACGCAGTTGTGCCAGGAGCAGCCCAATCTCTTTGAGTCTGCGCTTGGCATATAGGCTGATGTGCCCAGAGGTCTTGATGCGGTTGCGTATGTCATACTCCTCGACCACGAGTGATGATATCGCCTCTATGAGGTGAGGGTCGCAGTCTTTTTTATAGTTGAGGAACCAGGAGCCTTTTTTAGTCACGGGCATATCTGAAGTAATGAGCATGCCATGGTGATAGTAGTGTTGGCCAAAGAGGTTGACATTGCCTCGGTTGGCAGGGAAAGTCTCGTCTTTGAGCTGCTCAAAGTCGATGAACTTAGCCTCGTCGATGTCGAGGTAGTCGAGCGAGAGGGAGTTAGATGTGCCCTTGCGGTCTTGTGAGATGATGGTGCCGATGGAGCCGTTGTAGAACGATATGGTGTTCTCCCAGTTGGAAGGAGGGATGACAGGATCAGGCCACCCCAGCTTTTTGGGCGGTTTGATGCCGATGACATAGTGCTTGCCACGGTGGAAGCCCCATCGCTCCCAGTGCTGTAGCATGGACGGTATGGTGTTGGTGAGGCATCGCTTGGTGTTGGCGGAGACGAAGCCGCCATTGCTGCCAGGCATGCGCTGCATGTTGCGCAGGTTGAAGGTGGCATGGAGAATGCTCTTGCCGATGCCTCGACCGCCCACGACCACGTTGTCGCGAGCGGAGATGAGGTTGACCTCTTGTTGCGCCGGGTTGAAGTATTGCTCTATCATGTTGTGCCCTCCTCTTGTTTGATTTCCTCTGTAGGTGTATACTCCAGCAGCTGCTCGTCATAGTCTTCGCTCTCGATCTTGATGAGATCCATGGAGTTGTCGGTGTATTTTTTGATGAGCTTCTTGATGGTGCCCATCACGTTAGGTATGCGCTTGAGACCGAGATGGCGAGGGTCTGAAGTAGGTATGAAGACCTGAGGCTGTATCTGGTCATAGCCGTTGTCGACAGGATCTTCTTTGTCGAGCAGGTGATATTTGCCGTATGCGGCGGCAGCTGCAGCCATGGCTCTGGCATCGCCCATATTGTCTGCCTTCTCGTAGGTGCGCTGAATCATCTGGTCGAAGCGGTACCGGGCAAAGTCCTTGGAAACCTTCTGCAGGTTGCCCAGTATGAGCTTGATGAGGTGCAGGTCATTATAAGCCATCATGCGCTGCACCTTGTAGTCCTGCATATCCTTGAAGACAAGTTCCTGGTCTGTCTTGCGTGGATTGATGAGCCACCAGGCATAAAGAGCCCGGATGCGCAGAATGCGGTCGCGCACGGGTGCGGGAACATTCTGTGCATCCATCTCTTCGGGTGTGCGGTCCATCAGGTCGATGATGGCATCGATGTTGGCTGGTTCTCTCATATCTTGATCTCCTCTATCATTTTATTCAGATATTCATGTGTGCGCTGTACGGCTTGAGGTGAGCCGGCTGCAGCCAGCTCCAGCTCATTCCTGCGAATCTGCTGCCTGACTTTTGCCATGCCCAGATAATAGACGCGCCGGAGCTCTGATGCAGGGTCGAGAATCTCATCACGCAGAACATCCTCCTTAATATCCAAAAGAACGGACATCTCCGAGATCGGAGTCAGGTTCTCTGCCAGCTCTTGCACTTTGTTGAGTAACTCCTGAGTAATTTCCATTGATTCTTAAGCTTTGATTGTCACAATGACTGGTATATCCATTGAACAGGTCGGCAAAGACCTGTGGTTCTGTGGTGATGATGGTACTCTCGTCACGGCTGCCGTATGTCTGGTTTTGGGACGTGACGACCGAAACAACATGCTGATCATTCCGGAAAAGCGTCACCTTGGAATGGTTCTCGCCCAGATAGACATCATCGAAGCATGCCGACATAAGCCGCCACAGGTGTACGGTCTTCTTGCTCGCCTTCACATCCAGCAGCATCTTTGCCGACGAGATGCTGCCCGAATCCCGCATCAGGCGGAAACCTCTGAGGAACTCCTCGGAGGTAGAGTAGGAAGACACCCACACATCAGCAGGACCAATCTGTGAAAGGATCCACTTGATGAGTCCGAGTGTGTGCAGGTGCCGTCCGAAGTATGCCTGTGTCTTCACCTCATCGATGGGCTTGAGTATATCGGCAACTTTAACCCTGGCTGGCATTTTCGGCGAGTCTGGCTTTAGCTACCCGGTCACGGTCGGCACGTGTCACTTGGTATGAGTTGTAGGTGAGCATATCGGCACGATACTTCTTGTCGAGGTCCGAAAGAATCTTCAGATGCTCGTATCGGTCGCACGGTTCCTTGTCTTCCATCGCCTTGAGCGTCTCGAAGGTAGATTTGATTTCCTTGTATCGCTTGGCGTTGATATCCCAGAGGTCGGCTACTTCCTTGGGCAGGAAATCGTGATCCTTGCGCTTGCCCTTGCGGACAACAGCCACTCCATCGCTATCCGAGGACGGGAGTTCTGTATTATCGGTAGAGGCATTTTCCTCGATGGAATCGCCGTTTTTCTCCGATTTTCCCTGATTTTCTCCGTTATTCTCTGCTTCTCCTTCGGCAATGATAGCCTGGGCTTCAGGAATCACGATATCGTTCATCTTCCTGACCTCCTCGATGGTCATGTTGTCGAGACGGATCTTGAGGAACTTATTCAGTTCATACTCTATGTTGGTGCGGTATGCCTGGGGCTGTCGGGTTGCTCGGACATGATAGAACCGGTTCCGGTTGAGACGGAAGAGCATATCTGCTCCCTTGATGATTTCTGCATCCGATTCGTGCTTAGAGTTGAGCCACTCCTGCATCTGTCTGGTAAATTGATGATCCATATTCAATATATAATAAGGTGAAAACAAACAAAGGCGGCTCAGGCACGAAGCGAGAGCCACCTAAGCAAATCAGTATGTGTAGTTATGTAAATTTGGGCAAATCTTACGCGTGATCGGTTGCTTCCCAAGCAGAGCCATCGCTGCCCTTGATATCACCTTCATCTGTCTCAAGCTTGCCATCATAGTATGGAGCAGGGCAGAAATCGGTAGCCTCTACGCTGAGAGTTGAGGTTTTTGAGTCGGTAGCTCCGGCGCCGCTGTTCTGGGCAAATGTGGTCTTCACCGGGAACATCTCGTTACCGAGAATGCGGAAGCGGCCATTAGGATCCTGCTGGGCATAGACCAGTTCGTCATTGATCGCCATACGGCCGAAACCGGTAATATCGGCATCTGTGCCGCCGATGATATACTCTGCCTTGTTGAGGAAGGTAGCTGATGGAGCTTCGCCCTGAGTCTCCGTGGTGATGGAAGACTTGAGTGCTACGAGGTCAACTGCGTGCCACTTGGCATCAGCGGCAAGAGTGAAGTCACCCTTATAGGTGGCGAGTTCCTCCAGTCCCTTGGTGGTATCGCCAGGATCTGGAAGCTTTGGCCATGCAAGAATCTGCGAAAGCGGGATGGCCAGGAACTTCGGCTTAATGCCGGGACGAATAATCGTACCCGGACATTTGCGCACAGATTTATATAAATCTTTGTTAGTACATGCCATATTTTAATCTCCTATATTATATAAGGTGAAACATTAGACGTTTCCGTCAGCGGTAGCGTCCTTGTCACTCTGTTTGCCGCCAGTCTGGCTGGCAGATGATGTGGCTGCCTTCTTGATGAGTGGCTTGGTACCATCATCGGTGATGAACAGGGCTCGCTCCTTGTTGATGCTCTCAAACTGGGTACCGAAGAACTTGGTAGCAATAAAGTCGAGTTTCCATGGGTGATACTTCTCGACCTTAATCTGCTCAGCATCGTTGTTGTTGATCTCGTTGACGCCCACCAGCATGTTGCTCTTGGTAGTAAGCTCAAAGAAAGGAGCATCCTTCTTGTTGGAAAGGACAGCGAACTCTACGTTGCCGAAGCCTTCTACGGTGAGGTGGTTGTAATCCTTGTTGTAAGGAGCAGCACCAAACTTCTTGAGGAAGGCACGGTTGTAGAGGTTGACGAATGACTGAGGAACGTAAAGGTAAACCTTATCCTCTGCCATCAGCTCTTCATCGGCGAATTCACAGATGCCCTGTGCGAAATCAACGGCGTTGTCGTCGTTGATGGTCTTGTTGTCGCCCAGAATATCTGCAATCTTGATAAGGTTTCCGAGGCCACTGGAAAGCTTGCCGGCATCCAGTTCGGTCTTGGCAATGGTATCGAAACCATTGAAGAGGTCAATAGAACCTGTTCCTGTAGGGTTGCGTACAGCCTTGAACAGAACCTTGTCGAGGTTTTTGCCGAGCTTCAGGGCGAGGAGCTGAAGAACCTGCAGCGTGATAGGCACATTCTTCAGGGCATCGCCATTAGTGACGTTGGCGCCCCAGATGGTGGAATAAACTGAGTTAGGTGAGAACTTGATATCGACATTGCCAAAGAACACCTCCAGGGTACGAGGTGTAATCTTGACATTGCCGTCAGCTACGCGGTTCTCATCGTATGGACCGAACTCAGCACCGCCTGTAAGTTCGCCTACGGTCTCTGATACACGGATGCCTGGGCGAAGAGTCATGTAGCTGAGTGACTTCTTCAGACCTCTGGTAGGCATGGTGATTAACTTATTACGGTAGATCATTGCCGTCTTTTGCAGCTGTTCCTGTACGTCAACAGGTGCAACAAATTTATCATTCTCTGCCATATTATGCAAAATCAATTAAAACGTCCGATACTTGATCTGAGCAGAAGTCCTGAGCCTTGTTGTCATCTACGGCAGTGTGGGTTTCGCCACCCGGTTCTTTCTCCAGATCCCTTACTTTCTCTTCAAGGTCTTTCTTATCCTTCTCCAGGTTCTTGACCTTATCCTCCAGTTCCTTCTTCTCGTTCTTGACCTTATCGAGTTCCTCGTCCTTGGTCTTGATCGAGCTGGAGTCGGCAGCAATCTTATCCTCCAGCTTCTGCATCTGCTCCTGGGAGATGGTGCAGTCCTTGGCTGATTCTTCTGCCTCAATGCCCTCTACGTTGAGAACATTGTTGATGTGAGTCCATTTCTTAATCATATCTAAAACATTTTTGTGTGAGTTTTCCTTTCCGAAGATTCGTCCCAGGAAGCCCGGCTTCTTCTCATACCAGGAATTGACGACCTCTGGCAATGCTGGAAGATTGTTGTACTTGATGAAGTTCTGTGTTGACTCCGTGATTTCAGCCGGCTTGCCATCCATCGACTCATCCACTAAACCGAGATCGATGCACTCATCCACGGTATGCCATTTGGCTTCAGACATCACCTTGATGATATCCTCGTGCTTCTTTCCCGAGCGATCGCAGTAAACATTGGCAATGATATTGTCTATCTTCTGCTGGTCTTCCTGCTGCTTCTGCAGCTGCTCGATGAGGGAACCGATTTCTTCCTCATTGAGGGCGCTCCATACAAACTGCTCCGTGGAACACTTATGAACCAGGAGCAAACTGTACTTGTTCATTCGGATTTTCTTGGCGCCCATCGCACAGATGGTGGCGGCAGATGCAGAGAAGCCCGCCTGAAAGTCAACCGTCACATCGCCATGGTCCTTGAACATCTGACAGATGGCGAGACCTGCGGAAACCGCACCGCCCGGCGAATCGATGGCTACATCGACGTGCTTGCCTTTGTTGTTATTAAGGATATCGCGGACCATAAACTTGGTCCACGACCCTATATAACCGGTGATAGATATTTGATATTTCATACAACTTAGCGAATTTGATTGCCGCAAAGTTATATAATAAGGAGAAGAAATAAAAAAACTTATTCTATGATTTGGAGCGGTCTGATGACGTCTGTCCAAGTCGCTGTATAGGTAATCAGGGAAGATTCCGTATGTGAACTTGGCAGGTTTTCTGTACGGGTGAGTACCGGATATGGTCGGCGGTCGCAGCCCATAAGGTAGCGAATGCCATCTGCCGTGGTGATTCTGAAGGCTAGAGGTCGGTAGTTCGGATCTATCTGCTCGCACGACTTGAAGGTGAGCTTGGAGGTGAAAATGCGGACTTTTGACTCTACTTTGTCGGAAATCTCACAACTTGACGGAACTATGCATTGAATTGACCGGAAGTTAGCAGCCGACGGTACAATGCATCTCTGATCCATAGGGAAGACGACACTTTTGAGGTTTTCTGCCTCTGTCATCTCAATCTTGATGATGTTTTTGATGTATGCCATATTTCTAAGTTGTTTGGTTATTTCGATTATTTTCATTCTGTTCGGAGTTGTTCGCCGAAACGGAAAAAATTGTATTAATCTTTATGAAATCTTGTTGTAGAGTTTAAATTTATGCCCTTTTTTGCGTGCTGATCGCGCATTCTGTAGAAGCATTGGCGCACGGTATCCTCATAATCAATGCCAATGCCATGTTGCTCGCACCAGGCTGAAATGAGTGATGAAAGCTTGCATGAGCGGTCAGCGATGTCCTTCAGGGATGCCCAGAGGTCTATCTTGAAAAGGTCGGTGATCATCTCCTTCACGGCTCTTCTGGCACGTGGGCCCAGGTAGTTGTACTCACGTATTGGCTTTGCCTTGGATTCCGGAAGCGAGATGGCGATATACTCATTAGGGTGAATGAGCCATCGGCTCTGTTCGTACTCCTCATCTTTGAAGGTATTCGTCACGCTCTGGTGCAGTGAGGCGGCATCCGCCTTCTCCATCTCTTCCTGGCTCTCCTGTTCTTCTGGCGACATTCTAGCCTGAGGCGGTTTACTTGTGAACCGACGTATGACGGCAACCTCGTTGCCGATGATAGGGAAAATAATTGGATTTCCATAACTGTGGTATGCCCATTGCCTGATATGAGCAGGCACCTTGATGTAAACTACTCTATTCATATGCCATTTTTCGGCAAAGATACAAATAAAAATTGAGATAACTAATAATTATTAGTAAAAAGCTAATATTTCTTAGTAAATTTGATGTGATGTAATTTCGTCCGAAAAGTTTGTATTTTTGTATCGTGTAACTTTGGCTTTATAACTCTCTGATAATCAGCGCTGTTTTCTTGATACATTTTTCAGATACAAAAAAGTGGGCCAAAACAAAGTTGTAACATAACCTATATGAAGAAGTAAGCCGCTGATACAAAAATGGTTTGTTACAAACTCCTAAAAGTTTGTAACTAAGTTGTAACGCAACTTTGTAAACGTCCAAAATTGGATTTAACCCCCTCTTTTCTAGTTATTTATACCTTCTTACTAACATTCTGTTACAGAGTTACAAAAGATTTGTATAATAAATAAGAAAGGGGAGTGGGGAAAACAGCGGTAGGCGGGGAAAAAGGGCTAAAATGAGCCTGTCGGGCAGGGCTGGCCATACCTGGTGAAGACGAAAAAGGGAGCGATGAACAGATGCTCATCACTCCCTCGTAACATGAGAAAAGAAATATAAAAATCAGCGAATTTCGCTTGAAAATTTTGCCGAAAATATTTGCATAATTCAGATATTTTTTGTACCTTTGCACTATAACTTGGGGCTATATACCCTATTATATATGTAGGGGGTTAGAAAGGTTCGTTACTATTAGTATCTATCTTGCTCCAGTCGATTGTCGATTGATAATCACCCTTTTTTGCTTGAGTTTCTTCTTTTGGAGAATCACTCTTCTTGCTTCTGAGATAAATCATCTCAACCGGGCTTCCATCAGGATGCGCTGGATCTCTTCTGATAATGCGATGCTGGCTGTTACAGAGGTCATCCGGGTTCAGGGCTTCAATGTATGGGCATAGCTCCACAAATGCCTTCAGCTTCTTGGTAAAGCTCTGTGTCGTTGCTTTGTTAAGGCCAGAGAACTGTTTGAAGTCTGTAAATGCCTTTTCTCTTACGACAAACTCGTCGAGTCTTCCACTCTCCTCAGAGAAATAAGAACTGGCCCAATCCTCGAAGTTTACACCCATATCAGCTTTAAACTTGCGCTTAACGATATTCTCCATAGGTGGAAGTATCTTTACGGGTTCTCCCACGAGAGATATGTAGAAGCGGCAGCATTGTAGGAAGAAATTGATATCTGCGTTCCATTCGGCCTCAGAATAGGTCTTGGAAAACAGATCCTTGTCGAAGTCATCTCTGATGCTTCTGGTCTCCTGGTAGTCATTATCCTCCGTGCGCTGATGATAATAGTCTGAGAACACCATATACAGCAATCTCGCCTCTGAAGACGGATCGAAATCTGCCGGCACATAATTAGTAGTGAAGGCAATTTTCGGGCTATCCTCGAAAGGTATAGTGAAGCTCTGGTTGTTCTTTGGGTTTACAGTCATATCTGAAGTAATATTATCATAGAAGAGTCCTGTGTTGAGATACCGGTCACAGTCATCGAGCAGCAGCATCTGAGTGTGCTGGGTTACCTGGTCGAAGACATGAGGGTTGTCCATCAGCTTCGGGTTTCTACCGGACAGCTTAACGGTCTTCATCAGCAAAGAGAGTGTCTTGAAGAAGAAACTCTTACCCGAACGGCCGTTGCATTCGTTGTCTTCACCGATTTTGTTGTCCATGGCCATAGGCGCCCATGCTCGTGAAGGAGACTTGTAATGATGAAGCATATACCCGAATGTGAATATCTTGTTGATGAGGTTCTGTTTCTGTTCGGCAATCTCGACATCGGTCAGGCCTTCACCTGCGATATCGAATAGGTGAGCCTTATGATATGCTTCTTTCTCATCAACGCTTCTCTCCTCGAAGTTGTATTCCAGTTCCTTGCGCCAGTAGGTGCGTGAGGCGTTGATCAGATAGCCAAAGAAGTGAGAACTCACGTTCTTGACCTCGATATCAAACTTCGGTCTGCCATCCTCATCGATGGTGCGCGTGATGGTGAACATATCATCGAGCTTCTTGAAGTTATGATCGATGACGTTCTCCTGCCATACGTAGTTCTTGAGCGAGCTTCCTTCACGCTGATACTCAATCAGACCATCCTTGGTTACCTCTATGCTGACACGAGGGAAGAAGAACAGCTGTGAATGATTGGTGTAGTTGGTGAAGTCAAGCGTTATTTCCTGGAGTGAATCGAGCGCAGCGCTGGAGAGCTTCGGGGTATTCAATACCAGGTTGAGAATATCTCGCTTTTCTGCTCTGTCGATGACCCATTGTCGGCAGAACTCACGGATATCTCTTGTGGTGATGAGCTTCACGATGTTACCGGTGATTCTTACATACTTCGTGATGGTGGAGTTCTCGTCGTGGAGCGTGTAGAAACCGTTAAGGCGAAGGAAATTGTAGAGGCACGCAGTATCGATGTAGTGGTCCCAGGTGTTGGACTTCTTGTTGAGCTTGCTCACCCAGAAACGGGCAGGCATGGCCAGCGTCATCAGGTTGCGGAAGTCCTTGCGGGTATTGCGCAGCTCCATCCAGTCACGGAGATCCTTGCGGCCTTTTCCTCGGTTGTCGTGGTAGGTCCTGAGCCATTGTGGCAGCCAGATTGTATGTATGTCAATGTAGCGCAGGGCAAGTTCCGTTCCCTTGGAGATACCGGTCTCGTCGATGTCCGGTATATTATAGAGTACTTCCACATACTTCATGATTTCTTTGTATTCCTCCTCGCTGAGCTTATAGGTCTCAGAGTTGAACCATAGAGGGTGATAACCGAGAGACTTGCAGCAGAGGCTATCTCGTTCGCCGCTGCAGATGAATGCTTCAGGAAGTTTCTGTTCTTTATAGACCTTCGATTCATCGACGTTGGTCTTGTTGAATTCAGCCATCTCCTTGGCGTTGAACTCATGGTATGCTTTCTTGAGCTCAGCCAGACCATTGATGTACTTCTTAGGCTTGACACCATCAGGAGTATATGAGAATCTCCACTGTTTGCTGAAGTTGAGCGGTTCGTATATCTTGTAGAATTTTACTTCCGGTTTCTCTCCTTCAGCTGGAGAAACCAGGCACTCACGCATGAAGATAGGGTAGTGCTCATTGCTGTATTTGATCTTGACCTTGCGGTCTTTGACATATCCAATCCATTTGGCTGAATGCCAGTTTAGGGCATCCACATGTTCCTGCTTCACGTTTGGGCCAAGAACCTTCAGTTCATCTTCCGTGAATTTATCATTGAGTTCAAAGATGCGGGTACCATCTTTCTCATCGATGGTGGCATCACGTTCTGCAAAAGTAGGCTTGTTTACATCCTTCTTGAGCTCATCGGTAACGTTATACTCTGCTGCCAGGCGAAGGATGGCATCAGGGAAACGGTCGATATTCTTCTCCTTCATATAGAGATCGATAGGAGATTCTGCATTTCCTTCGCCTCCAAAGTCTGTTACTCTCCAGCATTCCTTGTACTTCTTCAGGGAACACGATGGGGTATTCTCCTTTCGGATGGCAAAGTGCTTCTTGGGCGTTCCTGTGCAGTATTTCTGCACGCATTCTTTGGCTTCCGGGTATAATGCGATGATTATGTCCAGTCCGTCATCGGTTGCCTGGTAAATCTGTTCTGCTTTGATCATATTTCTTTTCCTTTAAAAACTGCCTGCAAAGATAAATGTTTGCAGGCTCAAAACAAAATACTTGCTACCGATAGCCTTAATGCCTTAGGATATGTAGCTTTACGGCTTTGTTGACAGCATTTGGCTGAGATAGGTTGATTTCTGAGAGAATGCGGCTTTCGAATTCCGCTTGTGTCTCGAATCTTTTACGTAGTGGGGGGTAAGGAAATCTATGATAGCCTTATACCCTGATTCCAGTGTCATTATTGCTTTCATATTCGTTTATTTTTTCAGGTGTACATCCGAGTGTTTCAGAGCTATGCTCTATATATCTGCGAAATAGGGGGCAGTATCTTCCGTTGATACAGTTCACCCCTATTGGGCAGCTTAGACATTTACTTGGAGGCATCTACTTGTACGTTAAATCTATCGTCGTGGAGAAGTAGCTTGGTGTGGATGTATTCTGGTCGCTGCTCCTCTTCGTTCCATCTGATTTCCCGGAAGTCTCTACCGCCTACCTCACATTCGGAAGCATTCCCGGTTTTATCCCATTCGACAATATGATCTTTCCCATCTTTGGTGGGAACTACACCTAATATACATTTGCCAAAACGGTCGTTTCTAACTTCATATATAGTAGCATCAGGGAATTTTTCCTTGATGGCATCCTCTATAGACATAGTTTTAACCTTTCTTTTCATTGTTTCTCATTCTATATTTAACAATTCCTTCTACAATTCCGTCTTCAGCGTCATCGTAGAAAAGATTAACCTCAGATTTGCCTTTATGGAAAGGTCCGTACGACACATCGACCGGAACGCTAGCGTCCTCGAAGTCCTTCTGGATGTACTTCAGCTGTTCGCTGTTGCACTTGATAGTCATCTTTCCCATTTACTTCTCCCATTTACCCTCGTTGATAACCTCTTCTACCATCTCACGCTGGTATGGCAACCAGTTGTTCTTCTTGATCTTGTCGTAGATGCCTGATGCCGACATGCCGAATTTCAGCTGCAGAGCCAAAATGAACTTGTTGCGCTTGTTACGAGGAATCTCGTTGTACCAGTCGCGCAATGAATTTTTTTCATCACTTTTTTGCATATTTTCTTTCATATTTCAAATATTATTATTAACTTTGTTGCAAAGTTACAAATAAAAATTAGAAAACGCTAATATCTTTTAGTAAAAATACTAATAGATATTAGTTAAATATTATTAATTAAATTGTGTTGTTATGTATAACGGTCAGGTACTCAGAAAGTTAATAGCAGAAGCTGGTTTAACC